>FZPS01000185.1_pt141 | contig 61165 bp, 46 predicted proteins | sample 1817821 | NCBI WGS metagenome assembly FZPS01 (sample SAMEA104158645, study PRJEB21678) | metagenome | place: Germany | collected 2015-04-21 | reverse complement strand
GCACAGGTGATTCAATTGCTAAAGTCCAACGCCAACCTGATGGACGAAGAAGAAGACCTGACCGAATACATAGAGCAGGTAGATTGGACCACAGGGCAAACTGCCGAAGAGCTGAAAAAGAACTTTGAAACTTACAAAGTAGAGAAGTACGACAAGGAATTGGCGGACATTGCCAACAAGCACGGCTTGCAAACGACAGAACTCAAAACCTTTGTAGAGAAAATCATGAGCCGAATGATTTTTGATGGAGAAAAGCTCACCGATTTGTTGGAGCCATTGGAATTGAGTTGGAAAGAACGCAGAACCAAAGAATTGGCCTTGATGGAAGATTTGGTACCGCAATTAAAAAAATTAGCCGAAGGGCGTGAAATATCTGGATTAGCTGCATATGAGTAAGGAGATGAATTTAATACCGGAGTTAAGGTTTCCTGAGTTTGAGAAGTTTGGGGAGTGGGATAGAAAAACTCTTGAATTTGTTGCTGATTCTGAAAGTTCAAATTTGGCTTTAAACAAAATTGAACATAAAGAAAATGGTTATCCTGTTTATGGTGCAGATAGCATTGTAGGATACATTGACGAGTACCAACAAGAAGAGAAATATATCTCTATTGTAAAAGATGGTTCAGGTGTCGGACGACTAAATTTATGCATGCCTAAATCTTCAATACTTGGAACTTTAGCATGCATAAAGTCTAAAGATTTAGAGAAGTTTAATTTGGATTGGATTTATTATCTAATGAATACAATTGATTTCACTTCTTACAAAAAGGGCTCTGGAATTCCTCATATCTATTTTTCTGATTTTAAGATTGAACCAATTGGAGTTCCCCAACCCCAAGAACAACAAAAAATAGCCTCCTGCCTTTCTTCATTAGATGAGCTGATAGCCGCCCACAAGGATAAGCTGGAAGCCCTCAAAGACCACAAAAAAGGCTTGCTGCAAAACCTTTTCCCACAAGAAGGTGAAACCGTGCCTAAGGTTCGTTTTCCTGAGTTTGAAGGAGATGGGGAGTGGGATACTAAAACATTAGATGAATTGGGAGAATTGGTTAATGGCTTAACCTATAGCCCAAAAGATGTAAGAAATGAAGGGTTATTGGTTCTTAGGTCATCAAATATTCAAAATGGAATTATAGATTTCAACGACTGTGTTTATGTCAGAAGTGATATAAAAGGAGCAAATCTATCCCGACCAAAAGATATCCTTATATGCGTTAGAAATGGCTCAAAAAGATTGATTGGGAAAAATGCAATTATCCCAGAAAACATTCCCTTAGCAACGCATGGTGCATTTATGACAGTATTTCGTGCCTCAAATCCTGATTTTGTTTTCCAATTATTTCAATCAGATGCTTATGATAGACAAGTAAAGGCAGATTTAGGAGCAACAATTAATTCTATTAATGGCAAAAACTTTATCAAATACGAATTTGCAGTTCCTTCAAATCCCCAAGAACAACAAAAAATCGCCTCTTGTCTTTCCTCTTTAGATGAGGTAATAGAGGCACAAGTAGCGAAAATAGAACAGTTGAAATTACATAAAAAAGGATTGATGCAGGGTTTGTTTCCTAAAATAAATGATTAAAAGATGGAAAAATTTCAGAATAAATATCGTGTATCTTCTTTTAGATTAAAAAATTGGAATTATTGTTCGGAAGGAGATTATTTTATTACCATTTGCACCCAAAACATGGAACATTATTTTGGGAAAATTGAAAATGCTAAAATGCAATTATCGCCAGTTGGTGTAATTGCCGATATTTTATGGTATCAAATACCATATCATTCAAAAAACGTTGAATTAGGTGCGTTTGTGGTAATGCCCAACCATATTCATGGGATATTGACAATTGTAAAAAATAATAATAAAAATTGTTTAGATAACCCTAACATACCAACGCAACCAACGATTCCGTTGTCGTCAGCATTGCCCATTTCGTCTATGTCGTATTCCAAAAAAAATGAACGGATGGCAAAAATTTCGCCGAAGAAAAATTCTATTTCGAGCATTATTCGTTCCTACAAATCTGCCGTTACCAAACATGCAAATCGTTTGGGATTTGATTTTCAATGGCAAACCCGTTTTTACGACCATATCATTCGTAACGACAAATCATTCCAAAACATTTCCAAATATATTCACAATAACCCCGCCAATTGGCAAAATGATAATTTTTTAAAATGACACATAAAGAACAACAACAACTCGGTAAAACCCTTTGGTCTATAGCAGATGAACTGCGAGGAGCAATGAATGCAGATGATTTTCGTGATTATATGCTTTCGTTTTTATTTCTTCGATATTTATCGGACAACTATGAAGTAGCAGCTAAAAAAGAATTAGGTTCAGATTATCCGGCATTAGCTGAAAAAGACAGTCGTATTCCTTTATCGGTTTGGTATTCAGACAATGAAGGCGATATTAAGGAGTTTGAAAAACAAATGCGGCGTAAAATCCATTATGTAATTAAACCTGAATATTTGTGGAACAACATTGCAGAAATGGCAAGAACCCAAAACGACCAATTGCTTGTTACTCTAGAGGAAGGTTTTAGGTATATAGAAAACGAATCGTTTGAAAGCACCTTTCAGGGATTATTTTCCGAAATTAATTTGAACTCGGAAAAATTAGGAAAAACATCTGCCGAAAGAAACAAAAAACTTTGTACTATTATTCAAAAAATTGCTGAAGGAATTGCTGGTTTTTCAACCGATACAGATACGCTTGGCGATGCTTACGAATATTTGATAGGTCAGTTTGCTGCAGGTTCGGGCAAAAAAGCAGGCGAGTTTTACACTCCACAACAAATTTCAACCATTCTTTCCGAGATTGTAAGTTTAGACAGTCAAGACCCAAGTGCAGGTAAAAAGAAAAAATTTGACAAAATCCTCGATTTTGCTTGTGGTTCAGGCTCATTATTACTCAATGTAAGAAAGCGGATAAAAGAAAATGGCGGTACTGTCGGCAAATTATACGGTCAGGAAAAAAATATTACGACCTATAACCTTGCTCGAATGAATATGCTTTTGCATGGAATGAAAGATACCGAGTTTGAAATATTTCACGGCGACACTTTGCTCAATCAATGGGACATTTTCAACGAGATGAACCCGGCAAAAAAAATTGAGTTTGATGCAGTAGTTGCAAATCCACCTTTTAGTTTACGTTGGGACCCAAACGACACTATGGCAGAAGATTTTCGCTTCAAAAGCTACGGATTAGCACCAAGATCAGCAGCCGATTTTGCATTTTTATTACATGGTTTTCACTTCTTGGGGAAAGAAGGGGTTATGGCAATTATACTGCCTCATGGAGTTCTTTTCCGTGGCGGTGCCGAAGAAAGAATACGCACAAAACTTTTAAAAGATAATAATATTGATACTGTTATAGGATTGCCATCTAACTTGTTTTATTCAACAGGAATTCCTGTTTGCATTTTGGTTTTGAAAAATTGTAAAAAAGAAGATGACGTTTTGTTTATAAATGCGAGTGAGCACTTCGAAAAAGGAAAACGACAAAATGTACTTTCAAAACAACATTTAAAAGATATAGTTGAAACCTATAAATTTAGAAAAGAAATAGAGCGTTATTCTCGAAGAGTATCAATGGAAGAAATTGAAAAGAACGGATACAACTTAAATATTTCGAGATATGTAAGTACAGCAGTTGAGGAAGCAAAAGTTGACCTAAAGGAAGTAAATACAAAATTGGCTGAAATAAATAAAAACATAAAGACAAGTACCGATAAGCACAATGAGTTTTTGAAAGAGCTGGGTTTGCCGCCTATTTAGATGTAAATTATTTATTTAAAAAGGGACTATCTCAAAACAAATTTTAAATAACAGATTATTATATCGAAAACACTACATGAGTAATAAATTAAACATAAACCAAAGTGAATATAGTGTAATTTTGCAACAAGCTGTTGCAGAAATTCGTAATGCTCGTACACTAATTGCAAAGCAAATAAACAGTACAACAAATTCAGTTTATTGGAATTTGGGAAAATTACTTTTTGAAAAACAGTTAGAAGGAGGCTATGGTAGTGGAGTTGTAAAACAATTATCTATTGACCTCAAAAGTGAATTTCCAGATATGGGACTTTCACCTCGAAATCTTTGGGATATGAAACGTTTCTATGAGCGTTATTATCAGGCAGATATAAAACTGCGACAAGCTGTCGCAGTTTTGCCGTGGGGACATAATTTGCTTTTAATCAATAAAGTGCAGTCTCTTTCGGCGGTTGAGTTTTATGCCAATGAAGTGATAGTTAAAGGTTGGAGTAGAGATTTACTACTCAACGCCATAAAAATGGACACTTACAGTCGGACACAAACACAAATTGCAAGCAATAATTTTAGTCAAACACTTCCAGCGATAAATGCCGAATATGCTAATGAAGTATTTAAAAGTACTTATAATTTAGGTTTTTTGGGAATTACCGAACCAGTAAAAGAAATTGAACTCGAAAAACGGCTTATTGACAAAATTAGAAATTTTATTTTAGAATTGGGCAAAGGCTTTAGTTTTATAGGCAACCAACATAGATTGGAATATAACGGAAAAGAGTATTTTGTAGATATGCTTTTTTTTCATAGGGGATTGCGTTCCTTGGTAGCTATTGAATTAAAAATAGGAAGTTTCAAAGCAGAATACGTAGGTAAAATGAATTTTTATCTTTCATTACTCGACAAATTGGAAAAAGATGAAAGCGAGAATCAGTCTATAGGTATTATTCTTTGTGCTGATAGAGACCGCCTTGAAGTAGAAATTGCCTTGCAGGATATAAATAAACCAATAGGAGTATCTGAATATCAATTATTGATACCAAAAGATGAGTTGCAAGCCTTGTTGGTAAATGAAATAAAAGCTAGTACAAAAAAATGATAATTAACGGTGTTTTTTTCCAAAATTCCTAGCTATTTGTTATTAAATTTTTTTTGTGCATTTTTGCAAAACTATAGTATGGTTTTAGATTTTTAGAAATAAAGCTAAAAAATTTTTTATGTATAATTTTTTAAAAAGAACATTAAAAACGCTTTTCCCAAATATCTCAAATAAATTTGAATTTACTATTCGAAGAGTGCTGTCGTTATTTTATTTTGGCAATAAGGTTTATTGTGGTGTATGTGAAAGTAATTTTAAACGTTTTATTCTTTTAGACAATGCAGAATTAAGCTGTCCCAAATGTGGAAGTCTAAGCAGGCAAAGAAGAATGTGGAAGTTTATTAACGAAACAATTCCATTCAAAAAATCAGATTTTATATTGCATTTTTCTCCATCAAAAATTCTTCAAAAAAAGTTTAAAAAAATTTATCCCAATTATGTTTCAACAGATTATTGTGGTAATCTAAAGACCGATAAATCATATGATATACTGAATATTGATGTGGCAGATAACTCTTTTGATATTATAATTTGCTACCACGTTTTAGAACATATTATTGATGATATGAAAGCTATGTCTGAATTAAATCGGGTTTTAAAACCAGGTGGTAAATTAATTGTGCAAACACCTTTTAAAGAAGGCGGTATTTACGAAGACTATTCAATTACAACAAAAGAAGATAGACTGAAACATTTTGGTCAAGACGACCATGTTAGAATATATTCAGTTCAAGGACTAAAAGAACGACTTGAAAAAGTTTCTTTTAATGTTGAGGTTTTTTCATTTAAAGAAGCTGTAGATAATAAATTTGGCTTTAAACCCGAAGAACATATAATTTTATGCACGAAGTAAAATAAGCTTTAGACTTTACCTTCGGTGAGCTCGCAAGCTCGGTTCGACACTTCAACTACGTTCAGTGCATCGCTTTTAACTTTTGTGCCCTTTTGTGTCTTTTGTGGTTTAACTCTTTTAACTTTAAACTTTTATTGGAATTTTATTAATTCTATTAATATGCCTTCCTCCCTCAAACTCTGTATTTAAAAAGTTTAGTAAAATTTCTTCTGCTGTTTTGTTATCAATAAATCTTGCAGGCAAGGCACATATATTTGCATCGTTGTGTAGTCGTGCAAGTTTTGAAATTTCAGGATTCCAGCATAAAGCAGAACGAATACCTTGATGTTTGTTAACTGTCATATTAATCCCGTTTCCGCTACCACAAATAGATACGCCAATATCGCATTTTTTTGCTTCTACAGCTTCTGCCAAAGGGTGTGCAAAATCGGGATAGTCGCAACTTTCTTCTGAATTTGTGCCAAAATTCATAGTTTTATAACCCATATCTTCAACAAAACAAATCAAATGATTTTTCAACTTAAAACCTGCATGGTCGCATGCAAAACCTATTGTCTTTTTCATATATTATTTTTTTGATTTTTAATTATTGGCTCTAACAAATATTCTAATCCATTTAACTTTATTTCGTAAATAGTATTAAGTAACATTCCTAATTTGCCTTGCGGAAATCCTTTGTTGTGATACCACACCAAATAAGGCTCTGGAAGCTGGTATATAAATCTGTTCTTATATTTTCCATAAGGCATTTTCTGAGTTACAATATCTATTAAAATCTTTTCATCCATATTGCAAAAAAATATAATTTTTAAGATTTTTCAAAGTATAATAAAGAATTGTTAAAAAGTATTTTTTTATTATCATCTATAGTTTATAATTTTCTATATTTGCAAAAAATAAAATTATAAATGATAAAAAAACCAAAAGTTGCAGATGCTCAAACTTTAGTAAAAGTTATTAATGATTCACTTTTAGAAAAGAAAGGCGAAGATATTTTAATTTTAGATTTGAAAAAAACAGGAACTAGCGTTTGTGATTATTTTGTGATTTGCACAGGGAAGTCAGAAACTCATGTAAATACACTAGCTCAATATGTAGAACATAATGTGCAAGAAGTTCTTAAAGATAAACCTTGGCAAAAAGAAGGTTACGAAAATAAAGAATGGATCTTATTAGATTATGTAAACGTTATTGTTCATGTTTTTCAAGCTAAATCGCGTAACTTTTACCGTTTAGAGCAATTATGGGCAGACGGAGAAGTTATTGCAATATAATTTATGCAACAATTTGTGTTTTTAATTGTTTGTTGATAATAAAAATGTAAAATGAAAAAAAACAATAATAATAAAGGATTTAATAATAAACAAAAGCCTAATATGCCACCAAATAGTAGTGGTAAAAAGCCTGGAGCGCCGAATATGACATGGCTATATGTTATTTTGTTTGGATTATTTTTGGCTTTTGCCTTTATGGATTTTGGCTCAAAAGTTCAAGAAATTGATAGAAAAAAGTTTGAAACAGAAATACTCCCTTCTGGAGACCTTGAAAAAATTGTAGTAGTAAATAAAGAAAAGGTTGAAGTTTATTTAAAACCTGATGCTTTAAGTAAAGACAAATATAAAGATGTTGGAAAACCAAGTTCTTTTAGTTTTTCTAAAAATACAGGACCTCATTATTTTTTCAAAATTGGTTCTGTAGAAGCTTTCGAAAATCAATTAGCAGAAGCCCAACAAGATTTTCCGCCTGACCAAAAAATAGCAGCACAATACGAAACCAAACAAAATTATATTGGAGTTGTTTTAAGCTGGCTTTTACCTTTTATCCTAATTATAGGATTGTGGTTTTTAATATTCCGAAGAATGAGTGGTGGAGGCGGTGGTAGCGGAAATGCAATTTTTAACATAGGAAAATCTAAAGCACAAATTTTTGATAATGAAAGAAGAGTTAAAATTAATTTTAACGATGTTGCTGGACTTGAAGAGGCAAAGGTTGAAATTATGGAAATAGTAGATTTCCTAAAAAATTCAGAAAAATACACAAAATTAGGAGGTAAAATTCCTAAAGGAGTTTTGTTAGTGGGACCTCCCGGAACAGGAAAAACTTTACTTGCAAAAGCTGTTGCCGGCGAAGCTAATGTGCCTTTCTTTTCGCTTAGCGGTTCCGATTTTGTTGAAATGTTTGTAGGCGTTGGTGCATCTAGAGTGCGCGATTTGTTTAAACAAGCAAAGGCAAAAGCTCCTTGTATTATTTTTATTGATGAAATTGATGCAATAGGTAGAGCAAGAGGAAGAAATGCTAATTTTGGCGGAAATGACGAAAGAGAAAATACTCTAAATCAGCTTCTTACCGAAATGGACGGCTTTGATACAAATAGTGGTGTAATTATTCTTGCCGCAACAAATAGAGCAGATATTTTAGACAGTGCTTTAATGCGTGCTGGTCGTTTCGATAGACAAATTCACTTAGAATTACCTGATATTGTTGAGCGTGAAGCTATATTTAAAGTGCATACTCGCAATTTAAAAATGTCTAAAGAAGTGGATATTAGCTTTTTAGCTAAACAAACACCAGGATTTAGCGGAGCTGATATTGCAAATGTTTGTAACGAAGCTGCTTTGATAGCTGCACGAAATGGCAAAAAAGAAATTGAACATCAAGATTTTCTTGATGCAGTTGACAGAATTGTTGGAGGTCTTGAACGGAAAACTAAAATCATTTCTCAAACAGAAAAAAGAACTATTGCTTTTCATGAAGCAGGACACGCAACTGTTAGTTGGCTCTTAGAACATGCAAATCCTTTAATTAAAGTTACGATAATTCCTCGCGGTAGAGCTTTGGGAGCAGCTTGGTATTTGCCCGAAGAAAGACAACTCACAACTAAAGAACAACTTTTAGACGAAATGGCTTCTACTCTTGGCGGTAGAGCTGCCGAAGAACTTGTTTTCGGAGAAGTTTCAACTGGTGCCTTAAACGATTTAGAAAGAGTAACAAAACAAGCTATCGCAATGGTAAGCTTCTTTGGTATGAGCGACAAAATAGGTAACCTTTCTTATTACGACTCAAGCGGACAAAGCGATTTTGGATTTACAAAACCATATAGCGAAAAAACTTCTGAACTTATTGACGCAGAAGTAAAAGCTGTTGTCGAAGAACAATATCAAAGAGCAATTGATATTTTAAAAGAAAATATGGAAGGACTAACAGAACTTGCTGAAACTTTATTAGAAAAAGAAGTGATTTTTAGTGATGATTTAGAAAGAATTTTTGGAAAACGTAAAGGCGATAAAGAAAGTCCAGAATCAGTAAAAATTGAACAAAAACAAGATGAAGATACAATAGCAGAATTAAAAGAAGAAACAATACCAGAAGCAAAAGACGATAAGCTAGCAGAAACGAATGAAGACACTGTAATAGAAACACAAGAAGATATAAAAACAGAAACACAAGAAAATTGAAAAATTTTTATACAAGAACTTTGACAGGCTTAGTGTTTGTAAGCGTTTGCTTATCAATGATATTAATTGGTAAGTGGACTTTGCTTGCTTTTTTTATTATAGCAGATGTTTGGTTGAAATTTGAATTTTTTAGAATAGTAAAATCTGATAATGCAAAAGCTTTAAGTTTTACAAGTGTTTTTACTGGTGTTCTTTTTATTCTAATGAATTTTGTAGTCCTTAATTATAATGTAAATACTAAAATATTTGCACTGCTTTTAATTCCTGTATCATTAATTTTTGTTGAAGAACTTTTCCGAAATATTGAAAATCCACTTCGTAATGTTGCATATAGCATTTTGTCGTTAATATACATTAGTTTACCTTTGGTTTTGGCTCAGTCCTTGAGTTATAGAGTTGTTGGAAATAATCAAATTCAATTTTTGCCGCAAATTCTTGTAGGAATATTTGTTTTAAATTGGACTTTTGACTCTATGTCTTATGTTTCGGGCATTTTATTTGGAAAACACAAGCTTTTTGAACGAATTTCGCCTAAGAAAACATGGGAGGGAAGTATAGGAGGAACGATTTTTGCAGTTTTGTTGGGTTACTTCATGTCTTATTTTATTCCTGAATTAAGTCGATTGGACTGGGTTGTTATTTCTGCACTTGTTGTAGTTTTTGGTATCTTAGGTGATTTGATTGAATCTTTACTTAAACGCAGTATTAGCTTAAAAGATTCTGGACACTCACTCCCAGGTCATGGTGGATTGTTAGACAGATTTGATAGTTTTATTTTTACAATCCCTTGGGTGTTTGTATATTTTGTTATTAAAGATTTATTTTTCTAATAAACTTCTTTTAATATCTTTTCAAAACTTAATATTTTTAAAATTGAAAATTCACAAAATTTATATTAGTTTTGTTTTTTGCAAAAAATAAAAGCTATGTCAGAAATTATTGTTACACTCGAAATTGCACAAACACTTGGTGTTACAGAAGAAGAGTTTGAAATGATTAAGAATTATTTAGGTCGCACTCCTAATTACACAGAGTTAAGTATTTATTCAGTTATGTGGAGTGAGCATGCTTCTTATAAAAATTCTATAAAATGGATAAAGACTTTGCCTCGCGAAGGTGCTTGTTTGCTAACTGGCGCTGGAGAAGAAAATGCAGGTCTTGTTGATATTGGAAATGGTTTAGCTTGTGCTTTCAAAATAGAATCACACAATCACCCTTCGGCAGTTGAACCTTCTCAAGGTGCAGCAACTGGTGTAGGTGGAATTAATCGCGATATTTTTACAATGGGTGCTCGCCCTGTAGCTCAATTAAACTCTTTGAGGCTTGGAAATATTGACAACGACAGAACCAGGTGGTTGTTGCGTGGAATTGTTAAAGGAATTGCTGATTATGGTAATGCTTTTGGAGTTCCTGTTTTAGGTGGAGAAGTTTATTTTGACGAATGTTATAACACAAACCCTTTAGTAAATGCAATGTCGGTGGGAATTATGAAAAAAGGAAAAATGATTTCTGCTATTGCTTACGGAGAAGGAAATCCTGTTTATATTGTCGGCTCTGCAACAGGAAAAGACGGTATTCATGGAACTACTTTTGCTTCTGCTGATCTTACAGAAGATTCTGCTGACGATATCCCTGCTATTCAAGTAGGCGACCCTTTCCAAGAAAAACTTTTACTTGAAGCAACATTAGAACTTGCAGAAACTGACGCAATTATCGGTATGCAAGATATGGGAGCTGCTGGAATAATTTGTTCAACAAGCGAAATGTCTGCAAAAGGTAAATGCGGAATGAAAATAGACCTTAGTCTTGTTCCTCTTCGCCAAAAAAATATGGAAGCTTGGGAAATTTTGCTTAGCGAATCTCAAGAGCGTATGTTAGTAGTTGTTAAAAAAGGAAAAGAACATATTGTAGAACAAATTTTTGAAAAATGGGATTTACATTGTGCAAGAATTGGAGAAGTAATAAACGAAGATAAACTTTATTTTTATTATCATGGTAAATTAGTTGCCGAAGTCCCTGCTGATAGCCTTGTCCTTGGTGGTGGAGCTCCAGTTTATGATAGAGAATATAAAGAACCTGCTTATTATGCAGAAAATCAAAAATTCGACCCAAATGAAATTTCTCAAAATGTTGATTTACGCGAAGTTGCAGATTTCTTGACTCGTCATCCTAACATTGCTTCTAAAAAATGGATTTATGAGCAATACGACACAATGATTGGAACAGCAAATCTTACAACTAACAGACCTGCAGATGCTGGACTTTTAAATATTAAAGGAACAAATTCTGCTCTTGCAATGACAACAGATTGTAATAGCAGATACGTAAAAGCAGATCCAAAAGTTGGAGCTATGATTGCTGTTGCCGAAGCTGCTCGAAATGTTGCTTGTACAGGTGCTAAACCGCTTGCAATTACAAACTGTTTAAATTTTGGTTCGCCAATGAATCCAGAAGCTTTTTGGGAATTTGTAAATGCAATAAAAGGAATGGGAGAAGCTTGTAGAGCATTTAATACTCCTGTTACTGGCGGAAATGTTTCTTTCTATAATCAAACTATTGTTGATGGAAAAGCAGAACCAATAAATCCAACTCCCACAATTGGAATGTTGGGATTGTTGAAAGACAAACTTTATCAAACATCATTAGCGTTTCACAGAAAAGGCGATATGATTTATATGCTTGGGAGAACAAGTGATGACATAGCTTCTTCTGAATATTTATATTCTTATCATGGCGTGAAAAATTCGCCAGCACCAGAATTTGATTTACAACTTGAAGTTAAATTAGTTGAAGTTTTACAAGAATTAGCTGCTAGAAATTTAGTTAATTCTATGCACGATGTTTCTGATGGTGGTTTATATATTGCTCTGTTAGAGTCGTCAATGCCTAATAATTTAGGTTTTGATATTACTACTCCAGCAGAAAACAGAACAGATGCATTTTTGTTTGGCGAAGCACAAGGAAGAGTTGTTGTTTCTGTTTCTACAGAAAAAGAAGCAGATTTTGTGGATTTCTTGTTAGAGAAGAAATTTCCTTTTAATAGTTTAGGTCATGTTACCAAAGGCGAATTAAGGATTGACGATACTTCGTTTGGGTTTATTACAGACGAAAAAGAAAAATACGATAATGCTATTGGTAAAAAAATGGACGCATAGAAGAAAATGATTTCTGTAAATAACTTAACTATCCGGTTTGGAAATTTTGAACTTTTTTCTGATATAGGATTTTTAATTAATAAAAGAGATAGAATTGGTTTAGTAGGGAAAAACGGCGCAGGAAAATCTACTCTTTTAAAAGTAATTAATGGAGACATATCCCCAAACGAAGGAAATATTTCTGTTCCTACAGATATAAAAATTGGGTATTTACCACAACAAATGATTTTAGAAAATGCTAAGCTTTCTGTCTTTGAAGAAGCACGAACAGCATTTCAAAATGTTTTAGAAATTCAAACAGAAATTGATAAACTAAATGTCCAAATTGCTAATTATCACGACTATACCGAAGATGAATATTCAAAACTTATTGAGAAATTAACTCATTTGTCAGAACATCTCAACATTATTGGTGCTGATAATGTTGAGCAAAATATTGAAAAAGTTTTAAAAGGATTAGGCTTTTCGCAAACAGATTTTCAAAGAAAAATTTCGGAATTTAGTGGCGGTTGGAAAATGAGAGTTGAACTTGCTAAAATTTTACTTCAAAATCCTGATGTTATTTTATTAGACGAGCCTACAAATCATCTCGATATAGAAGCAATACAGTGGTTAGAAAGTTTTTTGGAAACTTATGGTGGTGCTGTTCTTGTAATTTCTCACGATAGAGCTTTCTTGGATAATGTTACAAATAGAACTATTGAAATTAATCTAGGAAAAATTTATGATTATAAAGTTTCTTATTCAAAATTTAAAGTATTACAACAAGAAAGACTGGCACAGCAAATTGCAGCTTATGAAAATCAACAAAAACTAATTGAAGATACCGAGAGATTTATAGAAAGATTTAGATATAAAGCCACAAAAGCAAATCAAGTTCAGTCTAGAATTAAACAATTAGAAAAATTAGATAGATTGGAAATCGATGAACTTGATAATGCTGCTATGAATATAAAATTTCCGCCAGCACCTCGCTCAGGAGATATTGTTGTAAAAATTGATGAACTTAGCCAAACTTATGATGGAAAGAAATATATTCTTAATAAAATAGATTTAATTGTTGAGCGTGGCGAAAAAATTGCTTTTGTTGGTAGGAATGGAGAAGGAAAAACAACTTTGTCAAAAGTGATAATTGGAGAACTGGAATATTCTGGCGAATTAAAAATAGGACATAATGTAAAAATAGGATATTTTGCTCAAAATCAAGACGAACTTTTAGATCCAGAACTTACTGTTTTTGAGACACTTGACAGAATTGCTGTTGGAGATATTAGAACTAAACTAAGAGATATTCTCGGCTCGTTTTTATTTTCAGGCGAAGATATTGATAAAAAAGTAAAAGTTCTTTCAGGTGGCGAACACTCGCGATTATCATTAGCGAAATTACTTTTAGAACCTTACAACTTATTGGTGCTAGACGAACCAACAAACCACTTAGATATGAGGTCAAAAGATATTTTGAAACAAGCACTTCTTAAATTTGATGGTAGTCTTATAATTGTTTCTCACGATAGATATTTTTTAGATGGCTTAGTTGATAAGGTTTATGAATTTAAAAACCATAAAATCAGACAGCATATAGGCGGAATTTATGATTTTTTAAGAAAAAAGAAAATCGAAAACTTGAAAGAACTTGAACAAAAAGAAAAAGTTCAAGCTAGCCAAACAAAAGAAAAAGTTTCGGAAAATAAAATTTTATATTTAGAAAGAAAAGAAATAGAAAGGCAACGCAGAAGCCTTCAAAATAAAGTAGAAAAAGCCGAAAAAGAAATTGAAAGATTGGAAAAAGAAATAGAAACTTTACATAATCTTTTGTCTAATCCCGAAAAAATAGATGCTGAAGAAGCAAATGCAGTTTTTGAAAAATTTTCAAAATTAAATTCTGAGCTTGAACATCAAATGGACTTGTGGGAAAAAGCTGGCAACGAACTTCATGAGTTTGAAGAAAATAATTCTTAAAATAATTGATAAATATTTATTTATTCGCTAGTAATTATTATATTTGTAGTGAAAAAATCAAGAAATGGAGAAAGTAAAGTTAGAAGTTTTGGGTTTATCATACAGTCAGGCTCAGGCAGGAGCTTACGCATTAATTTTGTCTGTAGAAAATAGCGAAGAAAGAATTCCAATTATTATTGGCGGTTTCGAAGCTCAAAGCATAGCTATAGCACTTGAAAAATTAAGCCCACCACGACCACTAACTCACGATTTATTTGTTTCTTTTGCCGAAGAATTTGAAATAAACTTAAAAGAAGTTGTTATTTATAAATTCGAAGAAGGAATATTTTATTCAAAAATTTATTTTGAAAAAGACGGAGAAATTAAAGAAATAGACTCTCGAACATCAGATGCTGTTGCAATAGCTCTTAGATTTCACAGCCCTATTTATACTACTTTAGATATAGTTCAAAAAACAGCTATTATTTTAAATTTTACCGAAGATGACGAGCCCCCACGTAATCAAGCAAAACCTGCAAAACCAATAAGAAAAGAAGATGCAAGCGAATATGGTTCTATGAGCGTAAGTCAATTAAAAAGTCTAATGGAAAAAGCAATAGCAGATGAAAATTATGAGCGTGCATCTTTGATTAGAGATGAACTTAAAAAAAGAAATGTTGATTTTTAATTAAAAACTAATTTATGAAACAATATCTTCAGTTGTTACAACATGTAAAGGACAACGGAATTATAAAAACCGACCGTACAGGAACAGGTACAAAAAGTGTTTTTGGATATCAAATGCGTTTCGATTTATCTGAAGGTTTTCCTTGCGTTACAACAAAAAAATTACATTTGAAATCAATAATTCATGAGCTTTTATGGTTTTTAAAAGGAGATACAAATATAAAATATTTGAACGACAATGGCGTTAGAATTTGGAACGAGTGGGCTGACGAAAATGGAGATTTAGGACATGTTTATGGTTATCAATGGAGATCTTGGCAAACAGCAAATGGAGAAAGTATAGACCAAATCACAAAATTAATTCATGATTTAAAAAACAATCCCGATTCTCGCCGTCATATTGTGAGTGCTTGGAATGTTGCTGATATTGATAATATGGCTCTTCCACCTTGTCATACTTTTTTTCAGTTTTATGTAGCTGATAATAAACTTTCTTGTCAACTTTATCAACGTAGTGCCGATTTGTTTTTAGGAGTACCTTTTAATATTGCTTCGTATGCACTTCTAACATTGATGGTAGCTCAAGTTTGCGGATATAAACCCGGCGATTTTGTACATACTTTCGGAGATGCTCATATTTATTTGAATCATATGGAACAAATTGAGCTTCAGTTAAGTAGGGAGCCGAGAGCTTTGCCAACAATGAAAATAAATCCTGAAGTAAACGATATTTTTTCTTTTAAATACGAAGATTTTGAATTAGTAAATTATGATCCACATCCTCATATAAAAGGCGTAGTTTCAGTTTAAAAATTATTTTATGAGTTTTTCAATTATTGCGGCTGTTGCCGAAAATTATGCAATAGGTAAAGACAACGATTTATTATGTCATTTGCCCGGCGATTTAAAAAGATTTAAACAAATTACAAGTGGAAATACTGTAATTATGGGTCGAAAAACATTTTTGTCATTACCAAATGGAGCTTTACCAAATCGTAGAAATATTGTAATATCTCGTTCGCAAAATTTGAATTTTAAAAATGTTGAAATAGTTGCTTCTATTGGGGAAGCCATTAAAATTTGTGATGCTGATAAAGAAAATTTTATAATTGGCGGAGGAGAAATTTATAAGCAATTTTTACCTTTTGTTGATAAAATTTATCTTACAAAAATCCACGCTGTATTTGATGGCGATACATTTTTTCCTGAATTAAATTGCGATGATTGGAATGTGGAGATAGAAGCTGAAAATACAGAACATGAGCCTAATTTTTCTTATATTAATTTGACTAAAAAATAATTTTTATTTTTTTTAAGAGAATTAACTTTCTGTTGAAAAATAATTAATTTTAACTTCATTCGTTTTACAACATAAAAAGCAATTATAAAAATTCTATATCTTTGCAAAGATTTATGAAGTTCGTAATAAGTCATAAAGATAAAAACTCAAAAGCTCGCAGAGGGCTTATAAGTACTGCACATGGCGAAATAGAAACACCAATATTTATGCCTGTAGGTACACTTGGAACAGTAAAGGCGGTGCATATTACTGAACTTAAAAACGATATTAAAGCTCAAATAATTTTAGGAAACACTTATCATTTATATTTGCGTCCCGGTGTTGACATAATACACAAAGCAGGTGGTTTGCACAAATTTAATTCTTGGGATAAGCCTATTTTAACAGATTCTGGTGGTTTTCAGGTGTTTTCACTTTCTCAAAATAGAAAACTTACCGAAGAAGGTGCTACTTTTAGAAGTCATATCGATGGGTCTAAACATATTTTTACACCTGAAAATGTTGTTGAAATTCAAAGAAAAATAGGTGCAGACATTATTATGGCTTTCGATGAATGTACGCCTTATCCATGTGATTATTCTTATGCAAAAAAATCTTTAGACTTAACTCATAGATGGCTGCTTAGAGGCTGGAAACATTTTAATTCTACTCAAGCGATTTACGATTATTATCAAACATTTTTTCCTATAGTTCAGGGTTCTGTTTATAAAGATTTACGTGAAGATTCTGCAAAATTTGTTTCAGATATTGGTGCTTGTGGAAATGCAATTGGAGGTTTGTCGGTAGGTGAACCAACTCAGCAAATGTATGATATGATTGAAGTTGTAAACGAAATTTTACCTTTAGATAAACCTCGCTATTTGATGGGAGTAGGAACACCACAAAATTTGTTAGAAGGAATTGAAAGAGGGATAGATATGTTTGATTGTGTGATGCCTACACGAAATGCACGAAATGGTATGCTGTTTACAATGAATGGCACTATGAATATGAAAAACGAAAAATGGAAAGATGATTTTTCGCCATTAGATGAATGTGGAACAACTTTCGTGGATAAACTATATTCTAAAGCTTATGTAAGGCATCTGATAATTTCTAATGAAATTTTGGGAGCTCAAATAACAAGTGTGCATAACTTGGGTTTTTATGTAGAATTGATGAGGATAGCACGAGAAAAAATAACTGAAGGAAATTTTTCTTCATGGAAAAAAGAAATGATTGAAAAACTAAATAATAGACTTTAAATAAATTGAAAATTTTAGATAGATATATAATCAAAAAATTTATAGGAACATATTTCCTTGCAATAACATTAATAATTCTTATTGCAATTATTTTTGATATATCCGAAAAAATGGACGATTTCATTGATAAGCAAGCTCCTTTAAAGGCAATAATTTTTGATTATTATTTTAATTTTATTCCATATTTTGCAAATTTATTTAGTGCTTTGTTTGTTTTTATTTCCGTTATATTTTTCACTTCGCGAATGGCAGCAAAAACTGAATTTGTCGCAATGTTTGCAAGTGGAATAAGTGCTAAAAGATTGTTGCTTCCATATTTTATAGTTGCCTTTTTTATTACAGCATTTTCTTTTGTTCTTGGCAATTATGTAATTCCAGAAGCAAATAAACAAAGATTTGAATTTCAAAATAAATATTTTAAAAGATCGCCAGGAACCATTACTTCGGGCATATCACATAGGCAAATATATCCAGGAGTTTATTTTTATGTCGGAAATTTTAATAGAACAAATAACATTGGACTAAATATGTCTTTAGAAAAGTTTGATGGTGTAGTTTTAAAATCTAAACTTACTGCAGAAACAATGATATGGGATTCTATTAGCGAATCGTGGATAGTGCAAAATTATCTAATAAGAAATTTTTTAGATGGAAGAGAAGAGCTAATAACAGGACATAGAATTGATACTGCTTTTAGAATAACTCCTGAAGATTTTCTACAAAGAACTAATATCGTAGAAGAAATGTCGGTAGAAGAGCTTAATGAATATATTGCAGAACAAAAACTTTCTGGAACATCTGCTGTGATTTTTAGCGAAATAGAAAAACACAATAGAATATCTACACCTTTTTCTGCATTTATTTTAACTCTTATAGGTTTTGGCTTATCTATTAAAAAGCGTAGGGGAGGTTTGGGTTTGAATATTGGAGTAGGGTTGTTGTTAAGCTTTTCCTACATACTTTTTATGAGATTTGCTTCAGTTTTTGCTATAAATGGATATTTTTCTGCAGCTTTGTCGGCTTGGATACCAAATATCCTGTATTTTTTTATAGCTATAGGTATTTATGTAAAAACGCTTAAATAAAATAAGTATAATTAAATTTTGAAAAGATGAGTATAAACAAAAAAATCGAAGCTTTAAACCAAAAACGCAAAGAAGTTATGCTTGGCGGTGGTGAGAAAGCAATTGAAAAACAAAAAGAATCTGGGAAACTTACGGCTAGAGAAAGAATAGAACTGTTAGTTGACAAAGGCTCTTTTAATGAATATGATTTGTTTGTTCAGCATAGTGCTAGAGAATTTGGCATGGCTGATAAAGTATTAAATGGTGACGGAGTTGTTATTGGAACTGGAACAATTGACGGGCGACCTATTTGTGTGTTTGCTCAAGATTTTACCGTTGTTGGTGGTTCTTTGGGCTATATGCATGCAATGAAAATTGTGAAAATTCAAGATTTAGCACTAAAAATGAGAGTGCCTTGTATTGGAATAAATGACTCAGGCGGAGCTAGAATTCAAGAAGGTGTTGATGCCTTGGCGGGTTATGGCGAAATTTTTTATCGCAACACACAATCTAGTGGAATTATTCCACAACTTTCTGTAATTCTCGGTCCTTGTGCAGGAGGAGCTGTTTATTCACCAGCATTAACCGACTATGTTTTTGTTGTTGACAATATCTCAAAAATGTTTATTACAGGTCCAGAAGTAATTAAAACAGTTCTTGGCGAAGAAATTACTCAAGAAGATCTTGGCGGAGCAAGAGTGCATAGCGAAATTACAGGAAATGCACATTTCTTTGCTAATGACGAAAAAGAATGCTTTTCTCAAATTCGTAAGTTGTTGTCATTTATTCCTCATAATAATAAAGACAAAAACACAGAAAGAAAAGTTGAAAAGCCTGTTGCGAATATTGACATAAACAATGTTGTGCCAGTTGATCCAACCAAACCATACGATGTTAGAAATGTTATTAAAGCTATAACCGACAATTCTGATTTTGTTGAAGTAATGGAAAAATTTGCACAAAATATGGTAATTGGCTATGGAAGAATTGGCGGAAAAACGGTTGGTTTTGTTGCTAATCAACCTTTATATTTAGCAGGAGTGTTAGATGTTGATTCTTCTGACAAAGCAGCTCGTTTTATTAGATATTGCGATGCTTTCGACATTCCTATTGTTACTTTAGTTGACCTTCCAGGATATTTGCCGGGAGTTGACCAAGAACATGCAGGAGTAATTCGTCATGGAGCAAAAGTTTTGTATGCATATTCTGAAGCTAGTGTTCCAAAACTAACAGTTATTTTGCGTAAAGCTTATGGTGGAGGATATATTGCAATGAGTTCTCGCCACTTGAAAGCAGATTTTGTTTATGCTTGGCCCACTGCCGAAATTGCTGTTATGGGACCTCAAGGAGCTGCAAATATTATTTTTAGAAAAGAAATTGCCGAAGCAGCAGATCCTAACGAAATGAGAAAGCAAAAAGTAGAAGAATATAAGGAAAGATTTGCAAATCCTTATGTCGCAGCTTCAAAAGGTTATGTTGACGAAATTATTGTCCCAGACGAAACTCGCGAAAAATTAATCCAAGCTCTTAAGTTAAGTGAGACTAAAGCTAAAGTAAAAACCGACAAAAAACACGGAGTTCCACCATTCTAAAAAAAAGTATTATGAACGAAAATCGAAAATTAAAAATGATAGTAGATGAGGTAGAGTATGAAACATATTCTACTCCATCATTTGATAAAAAGCAAAAATGGTCTCAGCCAGACGATAAAATTATTCTCTCAATAATTCCTGGAACTATAGTAGAAATTCTTGTGAAAGAGGGCGATAAAGTTAAAGCAGGCGATGCCATGCTTGTTATTGAAGCTATGAAAATGAATAATAAAATCAATTTTTTAAAAGGCGGAATTATAGATAAAGTCTTGGTAAAACCGGGAGATATAGTTTCTAAGAATCAAGAATTGATAATTTTAAAATAATTTTCTATAGCTATAAAAAAAACGAGTTTACCATTTTTGATAAACTCGTTTTTTTTGTGGGAACTAATGGATTCGAACCATTGACCCCCTGCTTGTAAGGCAGGTGCTCTGAACCAGCTGAGCTAAGCTCCCAAAATTTCAATAATTCCTAAAAGTTTAGGACTGCAAATATAAAAGGCTTTTTAATATTTAACAAATGTTTTTTCATATTTTTTTTAATCGCCTAAGTCTTTGATTGTTATGTAATTATATTTGTGTTTTTGTTTTTGAGGTTTGATTTTTTACTAAAAAACCCTAAAACATTTTACAAATTTGTCGAAATTTATGGTTGGATTGTTGTTTTATGCTTTTTGCACCATAATTACATTTTACTTCTAATAAACATTATTACCAAAGAAATTTTTGCATAATACCATTTCCTCGCTTTTTTACAATGGTAGATTCAAGCGGTTTTATGCCATGTTCTTTTCTTCTTTTATCAATTTCCATTTTTTTATCATCTGATAAATGATCGACAAGAGCAATTCCAAAATAAAAATATGGTTCTTCTTGTTTAAACATAAGGCTTTGGTCATACATCCAAGCATAATTTCTAGGAAGATATTCTCCTTTTACTAGTGCTTCTTTCAAAATTGGAAGATATTTTGAGTTCTTTGGAAGTCGTACATTGTGGTGAAATAAAACCCATACATTTGAATATCCTTCATATCCTATTTTCTTTTCCGAAGGGAAACCATATTTTTCTATTAAGGTTAGTAAGTGCTCGAAAATAACTGAGTCTAGTTCAAATAAATTACTTGGTAGTTTTGATTTGTCAATGTTATAATTTCCTTTACACGACTTATTGTTCCGAATAATGTTTTGATCAATATAATAAAGGCTATCAATTTCTTTTTTATAATTCAAATTAATAGACAATAAATGTTGCTTCTGGAAAATTGAGATACTATCACATAGTATTTTGTATTTTTCTGTTTTCCTAAATTTTTTAAAGTCTTTTGTTTTAAGAAAGACTGGGTCTAGTCCATTTAATATTGCGTTTTTTGCATATAAATATGTTTTTTCAATATTCCCAATATGAGCAGCACATAAACTAGCACTTTTGTATTGATTAGCATGCACATAATCAACAAGTGAAAAAGCTTTATTGAAGTTCTTTAACGCTTCTTCGTAATTTTTGAGATAGATTTGTTTGTCTCCCTCATTACAAAAATTATAATATTCAATATAATCTTGTCCTATTAGGAGATTGAAATTAAGCAATGCAAGTATTGCAAAAAATATACTTCTCATTTTTTTTTAATATTATTTCTTAATTATTATGCCCCATAACGCATATTTCACACACCAAATATACAACATTAATAAATATAAACAAATAATATTTGTATCAAAAAAGTTGACAAATTTGTTAAAATGCCAACTTTTTTAAATTTTTTCAAGGTGTTTCAGAAATGTTCAAATGCGTTTGAGTTAAAAGTTCTTAAAGTTTTTAAAGTTCATAAAGTTGAACTTGTGCTATGCGAAGCGATAGACGTGTCAGCTACTTTCTACTTTACCTTCGGTGAGCTCGCAAGCTCGGTTCAACTTTTAACTTTTAACTGTTTTTTAGTCTTTGATACAACGTACAGAGAAACCATTTTCCTTACTATAATACTTAAACGCATTGCTATTATTGCTGTCTAAGTATCTGTTCCAAGCATAGTCGCTACTATATTCGGTTGCACTATACCAAAAACCATAAGAGTTAAGATAGCTGAAAACGCCGCTGTATTCTCTGTATCCTCCTGGTAGAGCGTTAAAACCAGATTCATTTGTAGCTCCTTCGTTTGGAATATTCCAGTAAATGCTATCTGTTGATTTTAGTTTTCCTCCAGCAACAGTTTCGCCACCTAAAAACTCTATTAATTGTTCCCATTCGCTATTAGTTGGTAAATGCCAACCTTCTGGGCAAGCAGATAATGCTGCTTTCCAATTATATAGAACTCCGTATGTTTTGTATGTGTCGGTTGCTTTAGCTTCTTCAACATTATTACCTTCATAGTCATATACATAATAATGAGGCTCAGTATAAGAACCTGTAGTAGGAGCATCAACACTTGGTAAATATTTTAAATTTTCTGCCATCCAAATTTGTTCGCCTATTTTTACAGTTTTATAAGTATTCCCATCACGCTCATCGGTAAAACTGTCGTCAGATTTTTTGCTTTTACAACCAATTTGAACAGCACAAAAAGCTAGCAGTAATGCAATAACTGGGATTAAAAACACTCTTCTTTTATTCATAATTATTAGATTTAATTTATTTATACAAATTTAACGTTTTCCTAATTTTATTGTTTAAAAAATTTTCAATTTTTACTCATAAAATGAGACTGTAAAAATATACAATAAAAATTAAAAAACCAAAAAATATTACATTTCTGATTTTAATTTAATTAGATTGCATTTTGTGTTTTATTATTGAATATTTTCGCCGAGTGATTTTATTTTAATTTTTTACCTTTGTGCAGAAAAATAAATTAATTTTAATTATTAATTTTTTAAAACATTAACAATGAAAAATCAAACAAAACAAAAATCTAATGTTGTAGCAATAATAATGATGATTATACTTTTTGGTATGATTTCATTTGTTACAAATCTTGCAGCTCCAATGGGTGTGGTGCTAAAAGAACAGTTTGAAGTGTCAAATTTTCTTGGTTTATTAGGTAATATGGCTAATTTCGTAGCTTATGCAGTTATGGGTATTCCTGGTGGATTTATTCTTCAACGCTATGGTTATAAGAAAACGGCTCTATTAGCTGTAGGGGTTGGCTTTGTGGGTGTTGCTGTGCAATTTTTGTCAGGACATGTTGGAGAAAATTCTGCTTTTGCAGTTTATCTTTTAGGAGCATTTATTGCAGGTTTCTCAATGTGTTTGTTGAATATGGTTGTAAATCCTATGTTAAATGCTTTGGGTGGCGGTGGAAATAAAGGAAATCAACTAATTCAATTGGGTGGTTCTTTTAACTCTTTAATGGCTACTTTTACTCCAACTTTTGTTGGTATTTTAATTGGAGCAACTGTAAGAGCACAAATTACAGACGTATTCCCAGTTTTATATATCGCAATGGGAGTTTTTGCATTAGTGTTTTTAGTTTTATTAATGGTTTCAATTCCAGAACCTCATACAGAAAAAATTTCAGAACCCATGGGCGGTTTGCTAAAGGGAGCTTTAAAATTCAGACATTTTGTTTTGGGAGCAATAGGAATTTTTATTTATGTAGGCGTTGAAGTTGGTATTCCAGGAACATTAAACTTATGGCTTTCAGACGCAACAAACCCTCAAGGAGCAGAAGTTGGAAAAACAATAGCAGGCTTTGTGGTAGGAACTTATTGGTTTTTAATGCTTATAGGTCGTTTGCTTGGAGCAGCACTTGGAAGTAAAATTTCAAGTAGAGCTATGTTGACAGTAGCTTCAAGCGTGGGCTTGGTTTTATTGCTTTTAGGTGTGTTTATGTCGCCCGAAATAAAAGTTTCTTTGCCAGTACTTCAACGTTCAGATGCAGGAGCTTTGTCGTTTGGCTTAGCAAATGTGCCAATCAATGCAATGTTTTTTGTTTTAATAGGTTTATGCACTTCGATTATGTGGGGTGGAATTTTTAATCTTGCAGTTGAAGGTTTAGGAAAATATCTACAAGTAGCTTCTGGAATTTTTATGACTTTGGTTTGTGGTGGAGGAATTCTTCCAGCAATTCAAAGTTGGGTTGCAGATATGGCTGGTTATCAATTAAGTTATTGGGTAGTAATTGCAGGGTTTGTTTATCTGTTATTTTATGCTTTGGTAGGTAGCAAAAATGTGAATAAAGAAATTGTTGTAAAATAAATAAAATTTTAAAAATGGATAAAAAATATGTTGTAGGAATTGATATTGGTGGAACTAATACAGTTTTTGGAATAGTTGATGCTAGAGGTAATGTTTTAGCAAAATCATCAGTAAAAACAGCAGTACATCAAGATGTTAATTTATATATAAACGATATTTACGAAGAATTTTTAAAAATAGCTAAAGATTTTGGCGGGATAGGCAATATTAGAGGAATTGGTATAGGAGCTCCAAATGGAAATTATTATACTGGAAATATTGAATTTGCTCCTAATTTGATTTGGAAAGGCATTGTTCCTCTTTCAAAACTTGTTAGCGAAAAATTTGGTGTACCAGCAGTTGTTACTAACGATGCAAATGCAGCAGCTATAGGCGAAATGACTTATGGAGCAGCACGTGGAATGAAAAATTTTATTATTATCACTCTTGGAACAGGCGTTGGTAGCGGAATTGTAATTGATGGCAAACTTGTTTATGGTCATGATGGTTTTGCAGGAGAATTAGGACATACTTGCTCGGTTAGAGAAAATGGTCGTCAATGCGGTTGCGGACGTAAAGGTTGTTTAGAAACTTATGCTTCAGCAAATGGGCTTGCTCGTACTGCTCGCGAATTTATTGAAACAAGAAAAGAGCCTAGCTTATTAAGAAATATTCCTTGCGAATCTATTACTTCAAAAGATGTTTACGAAGCTGCTAAACAAGGCGATAAATTAGCTATAGAAATTTTTGAATTTACAGGCAAAATTCTTGGCGAAGCTTTATCAGATTTTGTTGCATTTAGCGCTCCAGAAGCTATTATATTATTTGGCGGATTAGCAAAATCAGGCGATTTTATTATAAAACCAACAGTAGAACATATGGAAAAAAATCTGCTTGTTCTATGGAAAAATAAAGTAAAAGTTCTTTTCTCTGCTCTAAAAGAAGCTGATGCTGCAATTTTGGGTGCTGGTGCTTTGACATGGGAGGTATAATCTCAGTTAAAAGGTAAAAGTCGAAAGGGGCGAATTAAAAGTCTGAAATTCAATAAATTATATAGTATAGTGTAGAGACGGTGCATGTGCCGTATCTTACCTATACAAACCCTAAGTCAGTTAAAAGCAATACACTAAACCTAGTTGAAGTGTTAAAAGTGGCTAGGAGTTTTACCTGATTATTTTTTCGTTTTTTTGTGGCTTAAAAATTTATTATTTCTCTATCATTAAAAAAGTATTATTTTTGTAAGTTTTTACATATAATATTAATAGAGATGAAAGTAAAAATTGTAAATAAATCAAAACACGCTTTGCCACAGTATAGCACAGAGTTTTCGGCTGGTCTTGATTTGCGAGCTAATCTCGATGAGGCAATAGTTTTAAAGCCTTTGGAGCGTAAACTTATCCCTACGGGATTGTTTATTGAGTTGCCAGTTGGTTTTGAGGCACAAATTCGTCCAAGAAGTGGATTGGCTTTAAAACATGGCATTAGCGTTTTAAATACACCAGGAACTATTGACGCTGATTATCGTGGCGAGATTGGAGTTATATTAGTAAACCTTTCGGATAAAGTATTTGTTGTACAAGATGGTGAAAGAATTTGCCAGATGGTAATCGCTAAACACGAACAAGCAGAATGGATAGAAGTTGAGCAACTTGTAGAAACCGAAAGGGGAGCAGGTGGGTTTGGACATACAGGCGTGAAATAGTTAGATTTTTATGAGTAAAACAAAATATATAAATTTCTTTGCAATACTTTTAGTGTTGTTAATCTTTTCTTGCTCTACACTAAAGAAAAACGAAAAACAGCCAGTTGACCCTAGAATAAAAAATTTTAATTTTAATTATTATTTCCTAGAGGCTAATAAACAAAAAATTTTAGGAAACTATGGCGATGCTCTTGAACTATATGCACTTGCTTCTAATCAAGACAAATCTGATGCAGCAAGCTATTACGAAATTGCAGGAATCTTAAATTTAGCTCAAGACTATTCAAGTGCTTTAGAATATGCAAAAAAAGCTGTAAAACATGATAAATTTGAAAATAAATACTATTTGCTACTGCTAGCGAGTATTTATTCTAATAATAATTTACACAAAGATGCTATTAAAGTTTTTGAGAAATTAATTGAAATTGAGCCTTTAAATATTGGGTATTATTTTCAAATTTCTACATTACATCAAATGCAAAAGAAATATTCTGATGCAATAAAAATTTTAAATAAAGCCGAAGCCACTTTTGGAGTTAGTGATGTTATTTGCTTAGAGAAAGAAAATATTTATAAAAAAATGGGCGAACCCGACAAAGCTGTTGCCGAAATAAAAAAACTTTGTGATGCTTACCCTGAAAAAACAATAAATAAAATTTTATTGGCAGAATCGTATGTAAATGTCGGAAAACGCAAAGAAGCAGAGGAAATTTACAATCAAGTTTGTGATTTAGAAATGGATGATGATATTGCATATTTTTCTATTGCAGACTTTTATCTAAGTGTTGGAAAATATAATAAAGCTTTTGAATTAATTAACAAAGGCATTCTGTCTCAAAACGTTGACCTTAACATCAAACTTAATTTAATACTTAGTTTGTTGAACAATATTAAAGTTGGTGATACAGATATAACTAATAAATTGGGTGAGTTTATCGAAGCTTTAGTACTTCAATATCCTGATGACTTAATTGTAAGAGTTTTAAAATCAGACTATTTGCTTTTTGTTGGTGATTTTAAAAATGCTCAAAAAGAATATGAGTTTATTTTAGAACATGAAAAGACTAAAATAGAAATTTGGCAACAAGCTATTAGTATAGATGTGGCATTGCAGGACATGAATTCACTATATACTCATAGTAAAGAGGCTGTTGAATTGTTCCCATTGGTATTAGATTTTTATAGATACTATATTATTTCTGCTTATGCTACTTCAAATTTTCAAGATGTGGTTGAGGCTGTGGATTTTGCTTCGCCTTATGTTGAAAAAAACCACGAGTTATATATAGATTTTCTTTCTATGCAAGCAGATGCTTATTATAAGTTAGAAGAATTTCATAAGTCAGATTCTGTTTTTGATTTAATTTTATATAAAGATTCGGAAAATATTCAGGCTTTAAATAATTACAGTTATTTTTTAGCCTTACGCAATGAAAATTTAGATAAGGCTTTAGAAATGAGCACAAAACTAATGAGTTTGGCACCTAACAATCCTAGTTTTCTTGATACTCATGCTTGGGTTTTGTACAAACACAAGAGATATGCAGATGCTTTGATTTTCATAAATCAAGCACTTATTCAAGATTCAACAAATGTAACATTTTTAGAACATAAAGGCGATATTTTATTTAGAATAGATAAAGTTGACCAAGCTTTAGAGTTTTGGGAAGAAGCATACAAAAACAATGGTGATAACGAGCAGTTAAAAGAAAAAATTAAACAAAAGAAAATTTTAGATTAGTGTTTAAGCGTCAAAATATCATCATTATTTTTTTATTATTGCTTGTTTTGGTATCTTGCAAGGCAGTAAGATTTATAAATGGTGGTAAAGGCGAAACTATACGACCTCATAGGCTATATAGGCACTTGGAAGCCAATAGGTTTGATTTTGAAAATGTGAATTTAAAATTTTCGGCAAATGTGGATTTTGGCGAAAGTTCTCAAAGTTTTGGTGGAAATATTAAAATAAAACGCGATAGTATTATTTGGATAAGTTTGAGGTCGTTTAACGTAGAAGGACTTAGAGTAGTGATAACTAAAGATAGCGTTAAATATATAAACAGATTGGATAATACATATTATTTGGGCGAGTTTTCATTTCTGCAAGAAAGGTTTGCTATCGATGTTGATTACAACGCACTAGAGGCAATTTTAACTAATAATTTTTTCTTTTATCCTTCTAGTGAAGACACAACTAAATCTGTTTCAGACTTTAAGCTTTGCGAAGATAGTGTATATCATTGTATGGCTTCTATCTCAAAACGAAAATATAATCGCTTTTTTGTTGACGAAAAAGGAGCAGACAGAATTGAGAGACGATTAGAAAGAGAAAGCCAACAAGATAGTGTAAATAGATTTTGGCAACGTGGCGAATTTGAAGATTATTATTATCAAATTGTTAAGGTTATGCCAGGGCTTTATAGAGTAAAAGAAATGTTTTTAGAAAATTATGTGCAACAACAAAGCCTGTCAATACGGTATGAAGATCAGGTTCTTGAAGATACGCAGTTTTTTCCTAGCAAAATTTTTGTAGAACTTTCTTCGTTTATTTTTTTTGTAGAATTAAAACTAAATATTGAGTCGGTTGGAGTAAACAATACAGATATGAGTTTTCCGTTTAAAGTAACAAACAAGTATAAAGAAATTTCAATAAAATGAAAAGACTAAAATACATAATATTAATTTTTGTGGTTTTCTTGAGTGCTTCTCATATTTTTGCTCAAAGTAAGTCGGAATTAGAAAAAAAGAAAAATAAAACTCAACAAGAAATTAATTACACAAACAAACTTTTGAAAGAAACTCAAAAAACTCAAAAAGAATCTTATAGCCAACTATTGTTAATCAATAAAAATATTGAATTAAGACGATCTATAATTAACGATATTAGTTATGAAATTAAGTTGATTAACGGAAAAATTGCAGATATAGAATTAATTATTAGTATAATGGAGGAAGACTTAGAAAATTTGAAAACACATTATGCTAATATGATTAGAGTTGCTTGGAAAAATACAAATAAATACAATAATATAATGTTTATTTTAGCTTCTGAAGATTTTAATCAAGCTTATCTTAGATTGAAATACATGCAACAGTTGGCTAATTATAGAAACAAGCAATTTAAAGCTATTACTGCTCTTACTGATATTTTAGCTATTCAAAAAACTAAACTTACAGATTTAAAAAACAAAAACAATAATTTACTTACTGAGCAAAGAAATGAAGAAAGAACTCTTAAAAACGACCAAGTTAAGCAAGAAAGTACTATTAAAAAATTAAAAGCTCAAGAATCAGATCTTAAGAAAAAACTCCAGCAACAACAAAAACAAATGGCTGACTTACAGCGTGAAATTGAAAGAATTATTCGCGAAGAAGCTAAACGCAATACTAATGTAACGACTGGAAAATTTGAGCTTACACCTGAAGCTAAGTTAGTTGGTACTAATTTTGAAAAAAATAAAGGAAAACTACCTTGGCCCGTAGAAAGAGGTGTGATAGTAAGTGGTTTTGGTAAACAAAAACATCCTGTGCTTGCAAATATAGAAATAGATAATAGAGGCATAGATATTTCAACAACTGTTGGAGCATCTATTAGAGCAGTTTTTGATGGTGATGTGAAACAGGTGCTTGCAATGCCAGGTATGCAAAATGTCGTTATTATAATGCATGGAGAATATATGTCGGTTTATTCGCACTTAGAAACTGTTTTAGTTAGCAAAGGCGATAAAGTTTTAGCAAAACAAGTTATAGGTAAAGTTTATACAGATAAAACAGAAAATAAAACTATTTTACATTTTGAAGTGTGGAAATCTACCGCAGCTGTAAATCCTACTTATTGGCTATCAAAATAAAATGACTGATAATTTTAAAATATTACTAGATAAACTAAATGTCTTTATTAAGAAGTATTATATAAATAAACTTCTAAAAGGATTGATAATATCCTTGTCGATTTATGTCGCTTGGTATTTAATAGTTGTGGTAGCCGAATATTTTGGACGTTTTTCTAGTAGCTTTAGAACAGTTTTATTTATTGTTACACTTGCAAGTTTTGCTTTTATTCTAATTAAGATGATAATAATTCCTATTTTTAATTTACTTAAAATTGGGAAAACTATTAGCTATAAAGATGCAAGTAAAATTATTGGAAGTCATTTTCCAGAAGTTGCCGACAAATTACAAAACACATTAGAATTAAAAGAATTAGTAAAAACAAATCCAGAATTTAGCGATGTTTTAATTGCAAGTATAAATCAACGTATAGAAAAACTAAAACCTATTCCATTTTTATCGGCAGTAAGTTTTAAATCAAATTTAAAATATTTAAAATATTTAGGCATAATCTTTTTAGTTGCTATGTTAATATTCTTATTCTGGCCCAGAATGTATAGCGAGGCAACTGAAAGAATAATTAATTTTGATAAACATTATATTGAGCCAGCACCTTTTACTTTCGAAGTCTTGAACGATAGCTTATTGGTTAAAAAAGGTAAAGATTTTGTTTTAAAAGTTAGTGCAAAAGGAAAATATTCGCCAGACCAAGTTACTTTAAACTATATGGGAAATAGCTTTTACATGGAAAAAGAAAGTGTAGGAATATTTACATATAAGTTTAAAAATTTGAATAATGATATTAAATTTAATTTAAGTGCAGTTGATGTGGTGTCGCAACCATACGAAATAAAAGTGTTGCCAAGTCCTATTATTGTTGATTTTAAAGCTATTGTAAAAGCACCTGCTTATACAAATATTGAAGAAAAAGTTTATAATAATTCAGGCGACTTAACTCTACCTATTGGTTCAGAGGTAGTTTGGAATTTTAATACTTCAAATCTTTTATCTTTGCATTTAGTGTTTGATACTGTGCAAGTTAAGGCGACTAAGACAAATGAGGTTTATTCTGTAAAACGCAGAATTTTGCGAACTGGAACATATTCTATTGTTTTAGCTAACGAATATTTTAATGAAAATACCGGTGTAAATTATCAACTGAATGCTATTCCCGACTTGTATCCAAGCATTGATGTTAAAAAAGTTGTTGACTCCACTCATTTGAGCATTGTTTATTTTAATGGTTTTATTGATGATGATTATGGATTTTCTTCTTTGAGTTTTTATTGCAAACCCGGCGAGAAAAGCGATTCGTTGATAAGGATAAATATCCCATTTGCAAAATCTATAAGTTCTCAAGATTTTTACTTTGCTTTCGACTTTTCTAAAATTGATGTTGAAGGTCAAACAATTTCTTATTATTTCGAAGTTGCCGATAATGATGGCGTTAATGGAGCTAAAAAAACTCGTACTCAAAAAATGGACTTTGTAATTCCTAGTGCAGAAGACTTGCAACAAATGACATCTAAAGCAAATGAGGAAACAGAATCTAAAATTGATTTAGCAAAAGATATAAATAGTCAATTGCGTAAAAATATTGAAGAATTACAGAAAAAATTGTTAAGCGAACAGCTCACACCTTTTGAAAGAAATCAGATGCTTCAGCAAATTATGGACAATCAAAGTGATTTGGAAAATTTGATGAAAGATATTAAAAAGGAGCAAAGTCAAGTTCAGCAGTATAAAGATCAATTTTCTAAAAATGAGGAATTGCTTAAAAAACAACAAGAAATCAATGATCTTTTCGACTCTTTAATGGACGATGAGATGAAAAAGATGATGGAAGAGCTTCAGAAATTGATGGAAGAATTTAAAAGCGATGATTTCTTTAAACTCGCAGATCAAATGAAGTTTGATTATGAAGAGTTAGAAAAACAAATGGATAATACTTTAGAGTTGCTGAAAAAAACAGAAATAGAAGAAAGGTTGAAAAACACTGCATCTCAATTAGAGGAATTATCTAAAGAACACGAAAAATTATCAGAAGAAACCACAGATAAAAAATCTGACAAACAAGATTTGTTGCAAAAGCAAAAAGAACACGAAGCAGCTTTTGACAAGATAAAGGAAGATTATAAAGAAATTTTGGAAAAAAATTCAGAGCTTAAAGAACCTATGGATTTAGAGTCTTTTGAGGAAGAAATGCAAGAAATTTCCGAAGGACTTGAGCAATCAGAGAGTGAAATGAAAGACGAAAAAATGTCAAAGGCTTCAAAATCTCAAAAACAAAATTCTGAAAAAATGCAAGAGCTTTCGCAAAAAATGGAAAGTGCTATGCAAGAGCAAGAACAAGAAGAAATGTCAGAAAATATTGAGGATATACGTCAGGTTTTAGAAAATTTAATAACATTTTCGTTTAATCAGGAAGAAATTTTAACTGAACAAAAAGGTTTAAGTCCACGCGACCCAAGATATAGAGAGTTTATTTTAAAACAAAAAAACATTGAAGATGATTTTAAAATTATTCGCGACTCGTTAAATGCTATGTCGGGGCGAATACCTCAACTAGGTCCAATGGTAGAAAAAGAAATAAGAACTATTCACAAAAATCTTAGTACGATTATGGACGAGATTGGCGAAAATAGACGTTATTTAGTTGAAGCATCACAACAATTAGTAATGACTTCGGCAAATAATTTGGCTTTACTTCTTTTAGAGATGATGGAACAAATGCAAAATCAAATGGCAAATTCTAAAAGTGGTGATGGACAATGTAATAATTGTAAAAATCAAGGCGATGGCAGTCCGAAAGGAAAAATGAGAGATTTGCAACAAGGCATGAAGCAACAAATGCAAGATATGATTGATATGATGAAAGACGGGAATATGAAAAAAGGTGGAGCTAAGCAAAGCGAACAATTAGCAAAAATGCTTATGCAACAAGAAATGATGCAACAAATGCTTAATGATGTGATGAACTCGGGATTAAGTCCAGAATCTGCTAAAATTTTGCAAGAAATTAATAGAATGATGGATCAAAATCTATCAGATATTATTAATAGAAATATAAATCCTACAACTATACAAAGAAATGAGCAAATTTTAACCAGACTTTTACAAGCCGAAAATAGCGAGCGAGAAAGAGAAATAGATAAAAAACGAAAATCAAACGAAGCAACAAACTATAAACTCAGCAATCCAGACGAAATTTTTAAAGAAAAAGAAAAGGAAATCAGATTTAATGAGTTATTGCAAAAATCTAATTTAAAATTAAGAACTTTTTATAATGATAAATATAAAGAGTATTTAAAGAAATTAAATCAAGATCAATAATGGCAGTAAAATTTTTTGCAGAAGACGTTGAAAAACCCGCATTGAAATATAGAAGCATTAAACAATGGATAGCTTCAGAAATTGAAAAAGAAAATTTTGATATAGGAAATATCAACTACATTTTTTGCTCAGACGAATATTTGTTGAAAATGAATATCAAGCATTTAGAACACGATTATTATACCGATATAATTAGTTTTGATTATTGCGATGGTAATTTAATTTCTGGCGATTTGTTTATTAGCTTAGATAGAATTAAAGAAAATGCTGTGCTTTATGGTACAAATGAATCTGAGATTTATAGAGTTATGATACATGGCATTTTGCATTTGTGTGGCTATAAAGACGATACAGAAGAAGAAAGCGAAAACATGAGACAACGCGAAAATGAGGCTCTTTTAAGATTAGATTTAATATAATCATTGACTTTTTTTCATTATCTTAAATTTATTAGCTTCCGAATAGTAGTAATTAGCTTTTTCAAAATTGTTGTTTTCTTTAAAATAATTGCTCAAAGTCATTCCAATATTAAAGTTAGCTTTATTTTTTTCAAAGGCAATTTCCCAATTTTCAATAGCTTTTGCAGTATTTCCACTTAAAAGATAATAATTGCCTTTGTCAACATAATTGGCATCAAGCTCAGGATTTAAGTGTATTTTAAAATCAATAGTTTTAATTATGTTTTCATAATCTTTAGATGTTTCAAAATGTTTGATAATATCATTTAGCGAAGTGGACTCATTGTTTGGCTTATTATAAAACTCAATTACTTTTGCTATATAGTTAAAGTCCTTTATGTTTGCATAATAAGTCATCATGTCGAAAAGACCTTTGGCGTTCAAGTTTTCATTTTTTAGATATTCTAAGGATTTAACTAAGTTTTCGTAATCGTGAGTTATCGCAAAATTATTGATAATATCTAGCAAAACAGTTAGATTTAGGTTTTCTATTTTTATATTATTCAAAGCTTTAATATAATTTTCGTTACATTTAGTGGTGTCTTTTAATTCAAAATATGATTTACCCATGAAAAGGTAAGCTTTGTCCCATTCTTTATCTTTATAATTATGATATTTGCTTATGTAAACGTTAAGATCTTGAATGCTTTGTTCATAGTTGTTTAAATGATAATTTACTATACCTCTATTCAGATAAACTGTAGCTATTGTAGAGTCGGCTTGAATACATCTTGTAAATTGTTGTTCGGCTAATTCGTAGTTTTTGTAAATAATCATATTCATATAAGCCAAGTTATGCCATGGGTTGGAGTAAGAAGAGTCTATTTCAATAGCTTTTTTAAAATGAGTTTCTGCAACTTTAATTTGATTTGCAAAACTATTAATGCTTTGTTTAGTTTTTATTGCTGCGTAAACTTCGCTTATTAATATGTTTCCATATAAATTGTTTGCTTTGGCTGAATTTTCTAAATATTTAATATCATGAGAAAATAAACTACGTCTATCTTTCCAGTCTTTATTTCTATTAATAGTAATTATTGAATTTGGTAAAATAAATACTAATGCCAATGCAAATATTAGATTTTTATCTGTCTTTTTTAGAGATAATTTAGATTTATTTTTGTGATTTTTAAATAATAAAAATCCTATAATTATTGAAAATCCAAGACTTGGTGTAAACAACAAACGCTCTGCTATAATTCCTGTTAGTGGGAAAAAAGTATTGGCTAATGGAAAAATAGAAATCAGTAAAAACAAATAGCCAAAAGACATCACATTTCTTTTATTGAAATTTTTTAAAGCCCAAATTAATAATACGATATTAATTACTAAAGAAAGTAACACAATAGGATTGCTCATATCAACTATAGGAATCATTTTATATCCATAGTAAAATCTTAGCGGATATGGTATTATTAGTAATTTAAAGTAGTAAATCAAGCTGTATAATGCCAAAGCCATTTTGTCGAAAATACTTGCTCCGAAGCCAAAAATAGGATTTTGCCACATAAAAACTGGAGCATTTACTTCGGGAAGAGATTTTTTAGGAATGTAATATGTGATAAATAGTGCTACTCCTGCAATAAGCAAAAATGCTAATGTTGAAAAGATGAGTTTTTTTGAAATGCCATCAAAAATTTTCACTTTAGATTTTTGAGTATATTCTTCTTTATCTTTAATTTTTAGAGTAAAAAGAGGAATAAAAAACATTAATAAGCCTGCTAAATCTGATTTAGTGAACAATAATAAAACTAAAGTAATAACATTCGCTATCCAAAGCAAAATATTGCGAACATTAAATTTAACAGGGCAGTTTATTTTGCGTCTATAATATAATAGGTATAGGTAGCAAATGAAAAATATGCCCCAAACCACATACTCATTAATATTAATGTATAAATTGTGAAGTTGAACAGATTTATTGCTAGTTATTTTAAACTCTGGAGACAGTAACAAAAATAGAAAAATAAAAACTAAGAATGTGTAAACAATAATTTTGTTGTGCTTTTTGTTTGGGCTAAACTTAGGAGAAGTGAATTTATAGTTAGGTAAGATTTTTATTTCTGTTTTGAAAAAAATGATTGTCAGTGGAATCAATACAATAAAGACCAATGCAGACTCTTTGGCTAAAAAAGCTAAAATAAGAGCAAAAATTGAAAATAGCAAATGCTGGATTTTTTTATTGTCGAAATATTTTATGGCGCATATACTAGACATTATGCCAAATATAAAACTTAGAATTTCCTCTCTATTTTTTAAACTTAGTACAACTTCTGTATGTATGGCATGCGTTGCAAACAATAGAACTATTAAAAAAGATAAAAATGAGTAGTTGTCGGGATATTTTTCTTTAAAAATTAAGTTTAAAAAGTAAAATAGCAAAGCACATGCAATAGCATAATATAAAATATTAAAAAAGTGTGCAGAATGTGGATTGCTGCCAAAAAATTGATATTCAATTGCGAAAACAGCTATTGTTAAAGGTCTATAGCCAAAATATTGTTCGTCTTTTGTATTATATCTTGAAGAAAAAATTTCAGGAATCCCTTTTATTCCTTTTTGCACAAGTTCATGATTTTCATACACGTAATCGTCGTCAATGTTAAAGCCATTGTTTATTGACAATCCGTATAGCAAAAAAGATAGTGCAATTAGAATCAAATATTCTTTGAAATGCTTAATATTTGTTCTTTTTTGATTTTTTACGATTTTTTCTTTCACGTTTTTTAATTTTTTGTTGGTAAAAATAAGAAAAATTTATTGTTATTTTTGTTTTTTTGAGATTATTTTATTATTATTTTTGTAAAAATAATTTACTAAAATGTTGTAATACAGTTGATTTGATAAAGGATGTAAAAATATTAAAAAAAAATCAAAAAAAGTTTTGGTGGTAATAAAAAAGACTTTATTTTTGCAGTCCCAAAACGATAAAAAAATATTTATAGTTTTTTGGTTTAAAAAAGTTCTTTGATTTAATAGTGAGTAGCAAAAATAAAACAGGTATAAATTAGGTATTTCTTAATGTATATTATATATTATTTTTAACCTAGATTCATTTGATACAGGATTTACAAAAGACATAATAAAAAATTATATTACAACGAAGAGTTTGATCCTGGCTCAGGATGAACGCTAGCGGGAGGCTTAACACATGCAAGTCGAGGGGTAACAGGGGTAGCAATACCTGCTGACGACCGGCGTACGGGTGAGTAACGCGTATGCAACCTGCCCTATACAGGAGGATAGCCCGGAGAAATTCGGATTAATACTCCATGTAGCATTTTTTTCGCATGAATTAGATGTTAAAGATTTATCGGTATAGGATGGGCATGCGTCCCATTAGCTAGTTGGTGAGGTAACGGCTCACCAAGGCATCGATGGGTATGGGGTCTTAAAGGATGGTCCCACACACTGGCACTGAGACACGGGCCAGACTCCTACGGGAGGCAGCAGTGAGGAATATTGGTCAATGGGTGAGAGCCTGAACCAGCCATCCCGCGTGCAGGATGACGGTCCTAGTGATTGTAAACTGCTTTTCTATGAGATGAATAAGAATTACGTGTAGTTCGATGACCGTATTATAGGAATAAGCATCGGCTAACTCCGTGCCAGCAGCCGCGGTAATACGGAGGATGCAAGCGTTATCCGGATTTATTAGGTTTAAAGGGTGCGTAGGTGGGCGTTTAAGTCAGTGGTTAAAGCCATTAGCTTAACTAATGTATGCCATTGATACTGGATGTCTTGAATGTGGTAGAGGTAGGCGGAATGTGTTGTGTAGCGGTGAAATGCTTAGATATAACACAGAACACCGATTGCGAAGGCAGCTTACTATTCCATTATTGACGCTGATGCACGAAAGCGTGGGGATCAAACAGGATTAGATACCCTGGTAGTCCACGCTGTAAACTATGATCACTCGTTTTTGGCGATATATAGTCAGAGACTGAGCGAAAGCATTAAGTGATCCACCTGGGGAGTACGTTCGCAAGAATGAAACTCAAAGGAATTGACGGGGGCCCGCACAAGCGGAGGAACATGTGGTTTAATTCGATGATACGCGAGGAACCTTACCTGGGCTTAAATGTATAGTGCATAATGTGGAAACACATTTTTCCTTCGGGACTCTTTACAAGGTGCTGCATGGTTGTCGTCAGCTCGTGCCGTGAGGTGTCGGGTTAAGTCCCATAACGAGCGCAACCCTCATCGTTAGTTGCCAACACGTGAAGGTGGGGACTCTAGCGAGACTGCCGGTGTAAACCGTGAGGAAGGTGGGGATGACGTCAAATCAGCACGGCCCTTATGTCCAGGGCTACACACGTGTTACAATGGCCAATACAAAGGGCAGCCACCTGGTGACAGGGCGCTAATCCTCAAAGTTGGTCTTAGTTCGGATCGGAGTCTGCAACTCGACTCCGTGAAGCTGGATTCGCTAGTAATCGTAGATCAGCCATGCTACGGTGAATACGTTCCCGGGCCTTGTACACACCGCCCGTCAAGCCATGGAAGTTGGGGGTACCTGAAGTCCGTAACCGCGAGGAGCGGCCTAGGGTAAAACCGATGACTGGGGCTAAGTCGTAACAAGGTAGCCGTACCGGAAGGTGTGGCTGGAACACCTCCTTTCTGGAGTAAAACTGTATCAAAACTGTTTTATTTACTACTCACTTTAAAATATTTAAGTCCCTTAGCTCAGTTGGTTAGAGCGCTACACTGATAATGTAGAGGTCCGCAGTTCAACTCTGCGAGGGACTACCTAGACGGGGAATTAGCTCAGTTGGCTAGAGCGCCTGCCTTGCACGCAGGAGGTCAAGGGTTCGACTCCCTTATTCTCCACTTTATTAGGATTTATCCTAATTCACGATCTTTGACATATTGAGACTAAAACGATAGAAATCAAGAGCATACAAATAATATACGAGTTTATTATATAGTTTAAAAGCAAATAAGGACGTACGGTGGATGCCTTGGCTCCTAGAGGCGAAGAAGGACGTGACAAGCTGCGATAAGCTACGGGTAGGTGCAAATAACTTATAATCCGTAGATTTCCGAATGGGGCAACCCATCTTATTTAATAAGATATTCTTTTTAAGAAGGCTAACCTGGTGAACTGAAACATCTTAGTAGCCAGAGGAACAGAAAACAATAGTGATTCCCTTAGTAGTGGCGAGCGAACGGGGATTAGCCCAAACCGGAGATGTTTTGGCATTTTCGGGGTTATAGGACTGCGACATTTGGTTATAAAAAGAATTGGAAGTTAACTGGAAAGTTACACGATACAAGGTGAAAGTCCTGTACAAGTAATTTTTATAATTGATAGCAGTATCCTGAGTAGCGCGGGACACGAGGAACCCTGTGTGAATTTGGCGGGACCATCCGCTAAGGCTAAATACTCCTAGGAGACCGATAGTGAACAAGTACCGTGAGGGAAAGGTGAAAAGAACCCCTAGCAGGGGAGTGAAATAGATCCTAAAACCGTTCGTTTACAAACTGTCGGAGCATATTTATATGTGACGGCGTGCCTTTTGCATAATGAGCCTACGAGTTAGTCGTCTCTAGCGAGGATAAGGGCTTCAGGTCTGTATTCGAAGCGAAAGCGAGTCTTAATAGGGCGATGTTAGTTAGAGGCGCTAGACGCGAAACCTAAGTGATCTACCCATGGCCAGGTTGAAGTTGCGGTAATGCGCAATGGAGGACCGAACCAATAGATGTTGAAAAATCTTTGGATGAGTTGTGGGTAGGGGTGAAAGGCTAATCAAACTGGGAAATAGCTCGTACTCCCCGAAATGCATTTAGGTGCAGCCTTGGATTAAGTGTTACAGAGGTAGAGCTACTGATAGGGTTAGGGGACTTCACCGTCTACCGCCCCCTGACAAACTCCGAATGCTGTAACATGGTTTCCAGGAGTGAGGGCATGGGTGCTAAGGTCCGTGTCCGAGAGGGAAATAACCCAGACCATCAGCTAAGGTCCCCAAATATACGCTAAGTTGACCAAACGTAGTGCGACTGCATAGACAGCTAGGATGTTGGCTTGGAAGCAGCCATTCATTTAAAGAGTGCGTAACAGCTCACTAGTCGAGCGGTTGTGCGTGGATGATACTCGGGCATTAAGTGTATTACCGAAGCTATGGCATAGTAATTTATTATTATGGGTAGGGGAGCATTCCATATTCGTTGAAGCTGTAGCGTGAGCTATAGTGGAGGTTATGGAAGAGAAAATGTAGGCATGAGTAACGATAAAACGGGTAAGAAACCCGTTCACCGATAGACTAAGGTTTCCACGGCCATGCTAATCAGCCGTGGGTTAGTCGGGTCCTAAGGAAAACCCAAAGGGGGTATCCGATGGCAAATTGGTTAATATTCCAATACCTATATTAACTGCGATGGGGTGACGAAGTAGTGGCATATCCGCGTACTGACGGAATAGTACGTTAAAGGGTGTAGATTATGATTTAGTTAATAGCTAGATTTTTCGAACCTGACAGTACCATGATCCTTCGGGTGATTGGATAGTGATAGTAATCATACTTCCTAGAAAAACCTCTAAGCTTCAGGTTAATATAGCCCGTACCTCAAACCGACACAGGTAGTCAAGGAGAGAATCCTGAGGTGCTCGAGTTAGTCGTGGCTAAGGAACTAGGCAAATTTACCCCGTAACTTCGGGATAAGGGGTCCCTACGCGAGTAGGGCGCAGAGAAATGGCCCATGCGACTGTTTAACAAAAACATATGGCTTTGCAAAATTGAAAGATGAAGTATAAGGCCTGACACCTGCCCGGTGCCGGAAGGTTAAAAGGGGATGTTATCAGCAATGAGAAGCATTGAATTGAAGCCCCGGTAAACGGCGGCCGTAACTATAACGGTCCTAAGGTAGCGAAATTCCTTGTCGGGTAAGTTCCGACCTGCACGAATGGTGTAACGATGTGGGCACTGTCTCAGCCACGCGCTCGGTGAAATTGTAGTTCCGGTGAAGATGCCGGATACCCGCGACGGGACGGAAAGACCCCGTGCACCTTTACTATAACTTCATATTGATTCTGGTTAAGTGATGTGTAGGATAGGACGGAGACTATGAGGCATGTTCGCTAGGGCATGTGGAGTCATCCTTGAAATACGTCCCTTTACTTAATTGGAACCTAATCCCTTCGGGGAGACAGTGTGTGGTGGGTAGTTTGACTGGGGTGGTCGCCTCCAAAATCGTAACGGAGGCTTTCAAAGGTACCCTCAGCACGCTTGGTAACCGTGCGTAGAGTGTAATGGCATAAGGGTGCTTGACTGTGAGACCGACGGGTCGATCAGGTAGGAAACTAGGACATAGTGATCCGGTGGTTCCGCATGGAAGGGCCATCGCTCAAAGGATAAAAGGTACGCCGGGGATAACAGGCTGATCGCTCCCAAGAGCTCACATCGACGGAGCGGTTTGGCACCTCGATGTCGGCTCGTCACATCCTGGGGCTGGAGAAGGTCCCAAGGGTTGGGCTGTTCGCCCATTAAAGTGGCACGCGAGCTGGGTTCAGAACGTCGTGAGACAGTTCGGTCCCTATCTGTCGTGGGCGTAGGAAACTTGAGAGGACCTGACATTAGTACGAGAGGACCGTGTTGGACAAACCTCTAGTGTACCTGTTGTGGCGCCAGCTGCATCGCAGGGTAGCTACGTTTGGACGAGATAAGTGCTGAAAGCATCTAAGCACGAAGCTCCCCTCAAGATGAGGTTTCCATTAAGGGTCGTTATAGACTATGACGTTGATAGGCTGCAGGTGTAAAGGCAGTAATGTCAAAGCCGAGCAGTACTAATTACCCAATAGCTTTTAACGTAAGTTGTATTTTATTTGTATGCTTTTAGTCTTGATATGTAAACTTATTGATAATCTTTAGGTGGCTATAGCGATGAGGAAACACCCGAACCCATTCCGAACTCGGCAGTTAAGCTCATCAGCGCCGATGGTACTGCATTAGTGGAAGAGTAGGTCGCTGCCAATTTTTTAAAAAAGGACATTGTAAATTTTTACTATGTCCTTTTTTTTTGACTATCAGTAAAGCCAAGAATTTTTCTTATATAAATTCGATTTTATTCCAAAACAAATGTAAAATTCATTCTTTGAACTGTCTAAGTTGTAATCCGCAGCTCTATAGATTAGTGAAATATTTGCAAATAAATTTTTGTCTTTTAATAAAGAGTATGCAAAATCAACAATAAAACTTATGTTGTTAGTTGATTTTCCTTGCAATATTACGTTTCCATAAGAGTTTACTCTGTAAGGATAAGGCTGAGCACCGTCCATTGTTGCAAGGAAAATATTGCTTCCAAAGTGTGAGTTTACAGAGTCTTTTCCAATTTTAGCAAACATTAATTTTGTGTCAATAACAAATCTTTCGCCATAATAAGTAAGTCCTGTAACAGATTCAACAAAATTTGCACCCAAAGGATGTGCTAATGCTTGCCACAAGTGTGAATAATTTTGATTTGTATGTACATGAGAATAAATATATGGTCGAGCAATATTTATTTCAGTGAAAAAATCCAAGTTTTTTAATTTAAAAATATCATAAGATTTAAAACCAAACTGAGTTGCCCATTTATTTGCAAACCAGCCATATTCTCCAGTATAATTAGGATTTACACTATGTTTTATGTCGTTAATTAGTTGAGTAACAATAATATCGTCAAGTACAAACTGAGAATAAATAAAATTATTTTTGTTAATTTTAACTTTCAAATTCAAACCTAATAATGCATTATCTTCTGATCCTAATGAAAACTCTACAGGACGGAAAAATATTATAGGATTCAAATATTCAAAATTGAAAAACTTTTGTTTAGAAGTTATTATCGCTTCAAATAATCCAAGATTTACATGATTTCCAATTTTCCAGTCTAAGTAATGGAATACATCAAATTTATTTTCAGTTTTTAAATTGCCATTTTCAGGAATAATTCTACCCAAATCTTGGTGTACAGCCCAAATGCAGGAATATTTTACTGTTAAAAATGAAGTTTCTAATTTTAAATATGGATAATTTGACGCAAAATCAGATAATAAAAGTGAGCGATAACCATCACCATAAAAATTCTTAGCATTTCCTAATTCTAATCTTAAAAAATCGTAAGGAGAATATGTTATTTTTAAATTATTCTCAAGAAATAATTTTTGATTTTCTAAAATATTTTTTCCTAAACCATGATAAATTGTACTATTCCCAAGAGTTTTGAAAGTATAACTTGGCATTTTGCTAATATACCAAGCATTAAAATTATAGGAAATTCCCAATTTGTCAGCATAAGAAAATTCAAGCAAAGCACCTAAACTTGGATTTATTCCATAAACTTTATTATCACTTGGAGCAAGAAAATTCGCAATATCAAATTCTGGACTTATATAAAATTGTGTTTTTTCTTTAGCATTTTTAAAATTATGTTTATAGAACACAAGTGCTTTTTCTCTATCTAATATTGAGTTTTGAAAATCAGAAAAATAATATGATTTTATTGAAGAATGAAATTTATTATCGACTAAACTTTCCTTTTCATAATTGCGAATTGAGAATGGATCTAGTATTGGCAAGTTTTGCGAAAAGCCTGCAAATACAAGGAACAAAGTAATAATATTTAAAACAATTTTTTTCATTTAAAAATCATCATAGTTTATTCTTAGAGCTGTTCTTAATCCACATTGAATGAAATTAGTACTATTTTTTGTTGTTAAATCTGCTCGATTTGAAATTCCTGCAAAAATTTGTAGTCTATAAGAATTATTCAAATTGTAAATTATTTGGACATCAGAAATTAGCATTGGATTTCTTGTAAATGTGTTTGCATCAACATTATATAAAAGTGAATAATCAAAAATATTTTGTTGGTTATATTCTGAATTGATTGTAGCATATTTTAAGAAAACAGATTTTGTTAAAACTTCTAGTCTTTTAAACTTGTAATCAGCAATAGCTAAAATTTCATTAAACCCAGCACCAGCAGGGTGGGCAATAGCTTGATTGTAATGTCCATAATGCAAGTCATTGTTTGCGTGTAAATACATTTCGCGTGGAACTCTATTATATTCAATTTGGAAAAATAAGTTTTTAACTTTTAAAAAATCAAAATTTTTGTAACCTATTTGTAATGAAGCGATTAAGTCAGATTTTGAAATTTTGTCTATAAATATTTGTGAATATATTATTCCAATTTTTTTGTTTTGCCAAGTTGTATTTACACCAACAAAATTATTTGTAAGCTGTTTTTTATAATTTATAAATGTAGTTCTAACAAAAGGCAAGAGAATGTAAGCAGGATAATTCCACTCATCAATATTTTGCGATAAAACTAAAGCTTCAATTAATGAAATTTGCCATGCTTCAGTTGGCTTGTATGTTAAAGTATTGAAAGATACGTATTTAGCAGGATATCTAGAGTTCAGACTTACAGGATTTTCATGCTGTAATACATTATTGAAATTAGGATTTATAGCTTTAGTAAAAATATTATTGATTTGAAATTTTTTATAATTAAATGCAGTTTTTGCATACATCATTGGTGCAGAAAAATCAGATAATATCAGAGAACGATAGCCATCGCCAATAAAAAGTTTATCATAGCCTAAACTAATATCCAAAAACTTACAAGCTTTAACAGCAATATTTCCATAAGCAGCACCAAAATCAAATTCGCCTGAACGAGAAAGAGGTTTTATCCTTCCATATCCGGGAATAACTCCAAATTCATCGAAATATTTTTTAATATTTTCAGGAAAAATAGCTTGAGATTCTGTGAAACAAGAATTAAAATAAATTTTTGAATCTAACTTTCCACTAAGCATAACACCACGAGTATTGTGATAGCCTCGCGTATTGTTTTGGTAATTAAGTCTAAAGTCTAGTAGGGGATTTAAAATTACAATAAATTTATCGTCTTGTTTCACAAAAAGATTTTCGTCAAAAATTTTTCTTAAAAACCAATTTTTATATTTGCTTGTAGTTTGTGTAAAAATTAAACTGTCAACAGTTTTGTTTTCTATTCCAGTAAATGGTTTTTGTAAAGTAAAATTATTTTCGGAATAAATTAAGTTTGGATTTATGTTTTGTTGATGCTCGGTTAAAGGATAATTCTGTGCCAAAGAGCAAAAACTGAAAAAAAATAGAAATATGAAAACAAATATATTTTTCATTTTATAAAGGCACAAATTTTTATTCTTTGTCTAATTTATCAATCACCGAATTTATTTTTGTCTTTATTCTGCCATTAGGCTTGTTGGTTTGAATATCAAAATTTACAGAGCAGTAAACTCTATCCGAAATTGGTTCTAAAATTTTGTATGATTTATTTAAAATCTCTAATGCTTGTTCAAAATTTTCGGTTTCAACAACAGTAGTCATTGCAGTAAGTTTGTACTCAAATCCTGAGTTTGAAACCATTTTTACAACTTTTGCTACATATTCGCTAACACTAGTTCCTTTATCAGTTGGAAATATTGCAAAACTCATTAAAACCGACATAATCTATTGATTTACAGCACTTATAACTTCTCTTACAATAACTCTTTCAATAGATTTGCTGAGTTCTACATAAGCTTTAGTATCAGCAGCATTATGGTCGGCAGCAGAATATTCCGAAGAACTAGATTTTCTATAAACAACATTACCTCTGTCGTCAGAAATATCAATGGTATAATTTATTACTACTTGTGCTTCGCCATAATTATAACCATTTTTTGTAGTGTTACTAGTAATTGTCATATTAAAATCACTTTTTAAGTTAGGATTCACAACAAACTCGCTACTTAATAGCCCTTCAAAAGTTGATTTTAATTTATTTTCCTTGCGTAATTGTCCAAAAGATTTTTCTTCGGACTGAATATTTAGAACAGGCTTTTCTACATTTACTCTTATTTGTTTTTCGCTTGAAGGAAGACTTTTAATTAAATTTTTAATTACCGGATCTTTTGATACTCTCGAAAGTCCAACCATATCAAGATTTATCGACAAAGTTTCAATTTTTGGACTAGATTTAATTTTATCAATAGCAATAAATACTTTACCGTCAGTGCTTGAAACTTCTGAATTACGCAATAATCCTGCACCAGAAAATCTAATTTTTACAGGTATTCCAGATATAGGATTATTATTTTTATCTGTAACTAAAAAACTAAAAACATCGGGATCTACTTTAATGCCTTTTTTAACACTTATGTCATTATTTTTAAAGACTATATTAATGTCGTTAACAAAATCAGCTAAAGCAGAAAAAATAGTATTTCCTAAATCTTTTTCTTCTCCATATATTTCTGTAATAGTACTTTCACCAAGATAAGGTTTTAAACTAGCAAGTGCTTCGGCATAAAATTGAAAAGCATTGTATTGAAGTTGACGACCCATAAGTTCTGTAGCTTGATAGTATTTATTTTTAGCATCTTCAATACTTTGTATTTTTTTCTCTTCTCTAATTTTAGCGTAATGAGATTTTGACAAACGATAATAAGCCCAATAAAAATTCTCATCTTCCCAAGTTTCAACAAGCTCATAACCTTCTAATTGGTGGCTAGTTGAAGCTGTTATTTCTTTAGAATAGTTTTCTCCAATATGATATTTAGTTTCAATAACAGATAATACTGATGAACTTTCAATATTTGTTGAGATATTAGAAGCTAAGTCGCCTAGAGCTTGTTGTTGTGCATTAGCCATATAATCAGCGGGAGTAAAACCTTTTTTTGGAGAAGAACTTACACCTATATAATATGAAGGATGCTGAGGTTTGACTTTTACCCATTCAGGAGTGGGGGTCTTTTGAAATTTTTGCTTTTTTAATGTTTGACACGAAACACTAAGCGTAAATACCATCAATAATACTATAGTTTGTAATAATTTCATTTCAATAAATTTATTTTTCATTAATAGCATTTAATTATTATTAACATATCTAAGAACTGCATTGGTAACAGCAGCTGCACATTCATCAAGTGCTTCATTTGATAAAGTATTATAATCTTTAATTTGTGTTCTTGCTTTTAAAAGATCTTGCAATGCACTAACTTCTCTTGAACTATCTTTTATAATATCTTCGGAATTTGTTGAAGTTCTACTCTTCCAATAACCTGGAACTAAATTTTTAGAATCTCCATCATATTTAGCATAATGAACATTATCAGAAGCTGTGCTGGATTTAGTAGAACTAGTATGTATAACACTTGTTTTTCCATCAATTAATCTGAAATTTATGTTCATATCAACAGAGCGTGACATAGCATATTCCTTATAAACAACTTTACTATATTCAGTTTTAGTTTCATAAGTATCAGTTTCTTTATTCAAAACTTTTATAGTTTTCTTTAAATAACCTCTTTTTTCTTCTTCTTTATTTTGTCCTCTGTTATAAACAAATTTTGGAATTTCAACATAAAGTCTAGCATCTGGATATTTTATTGCCGAGCTAGTTTTTGTATCAACTAATTTTATAAATGGATTGTTTGCAGCCTGTATTCTATTAATTATTTTGCTTTCTAATTGAGCATCAATTCCCGAAGTGCCAGATTGATTTTTTATTTTTTCAATGGCTATAGTGATTGTGCCTTTTGTTAAACATTCTGATTTTAAATCATAAGAACTTTTATAAGAACCAGCATTATTTATTATTTCATCAAAAATATAATAAGCCTTTCTATATTGGTTAGCCTCCATAAGACGTAAACCTTCTCGATATTTAGGCTCGTTAACTGCAACAATTAATTTATCCTTAGAGTCTTTATAATTAGCTTGTAACTTTTGTATTTCTTTAAAAATAGTTTCCGCTTCAGAAAAACGTTCATCGCTAAGCAGTTTTGAACCTTCATAATACCTGTCTTCTAAATATGTGTCTTTAACTTCTTGGTAATATTCATCATAAAATGAAGGAAAATTTAATGAAACCCCAACTGCATTTAATTTTTCATAATATGCTTTTGCATCTTGATAAAAATACACAGCCTCTTTATTTTTACTATCATTATAGGCTTGATTAAATTCCGATAGTTTTTTACTTAAAGTCATTTGACCACAACGTTTAAGCCCTGCTAAAGCTTCAACATTTGTACGTTTTGCTTGAACAGCATAATAAAACATATCTGCCGCATCAGCATATTGACCTAAAGCTTCCATTTTTAAAGCTTTTTTTGTGTAAATTTTCGTTTGACAACCCGTGTTAACCAATATGAGGCTGAGGAAAATTAGACTAATACTAATAATTTTTTTCATGAGATGTTAAATAAAATTTTGTTCAAATATAATACTATTTTAATAAATGTTTTTCAATGTTTAGATTTTTTTTGTCATTGTCAAAATCATAGTCAATGTTTATATCATCGCTTGCTTTGAATATTTTTATGAAATTTACAATATAGTTTTTAAAATGTGGCTTATAGCTAATGCCTTTGGTTACTATAATTTCAATATTTCCACTTTTATAATTTACGACTCTAAATTGTGAGTTCTTTTCAAAATGTAAATTCCCTAGCACAAAGTTTTCTGGATTTTTTAAATTCAAATTTATTATACCATTTTTACTAGAAATATTTTCAATTTCTTTTAAACTATTAAATAACTGAGGTGCAAGGGCTTTAAAATCATGATTCATAGACAAAGCAGCAGCTAAAATTTCAATTCCTGTAACAGAAATATCTCCATTTTGTAAAATTTTTAAAAAAGCAAGTAAAGGAGCAGTATTTTTATTATAATTTTGAGAAAGCAAATCATTTGTAAAATCTCTTAAATTTGTAGCAAATTCAAATGAACTTGGATTATTATAAAGTTCAGAATCTTTAAGTCCAGGACTTGGCATATCAAATTTTACAAATAATGTTATATTATCTGGATTGCTAAGGTCAATAGCCTTTTGATTTTCAAAACTTTCAGCACTTATACTTTCAGTTTTTATGAAGTTTCCTTTTTTATCCATATTCACTGCAAAAAACATATTTGAAGTTTCTACTTCGTTTACTATTCCGCTAGCTCTAAGCCATTGCAAATTATGATCATGGTCGTAACATGCCATAAATAATTCTTTATTATATGTTGCTTCAAGTTTTTGGTCGCCTGCTTTTATGTTTTTACTGAAGTAACCAGAAATATAAACTCCATATTTAGAATGTGCAATACCAATAGGCATAAGCAATCCATCACCAGAAATTGTTTCTAAAAAAAGTATATTTCCTTTGTTATCAAGCTTAGCAAAAAATAATTTTTCTTCGTCTCCAATTATTTTTGGTTTTAATCCTGCAAAATTTGTCGATGAATCAACTAAACCAGTAACATACCAAGTGTTATCATCAATTTTTATAATGTCGTTTTCATAATTTGTGCGTATATAACCATTTTGTGCTAGCTGTTGCCAAATTATATTTCTCTCCGAATTAGCTACTTGTGAGTTTTTTAATCTTAATATTGTAACTTCAGATTTTAAATAATTAGGCATGCAAGCACCTATAGGAGCATTAATATAGGTAGGGTCGCAAACTACAAATCTTTCATTATCAAGAAGATAGTACACTCCGTTAACAGTTTCTGTAAATCTAACAGCTGTAGCCATATGTCCTGGGTAATTTAATCCAGCCACAGGTAAACGTAAATATTCGTTTACTAAATAAGCATAAAAAACAGATCTGTCTTCGCAATCGCAGTATTTATAATGAAAAATTTCTTCAGGAAAAAAGAACTTTTCATAGCCAAATTGTTCTTGGTCGGTTTGATAATCAAAGGCAGTTTGAACAAAATTTAAAAGAAAATTAGCAGCTTCTGTTTCAGTCATTTCTGCAATAGCTGGCTCTATATTTTGGTCTAATGATTCTTTTACAAAACTTGATACGCCAGCGTTAAAAAATATTTGAATTTCGCCTTGTGGATAATCATCATAAAACTCAATTAGATTTTTACTGTAAGCAATATCAAATTTGTACGACTTGTTTTCATAGGTAAAGTCTAATTCTCTAATATATTTTTCAGGACCTAACAAAGGAGCTTTGTATATATTGAAATTCATAATTTTGTTTGCTTCTGGATAGTCTTGACGATAAGTGTAAATTGATTTTACTTGAGTTTCTTCTTCAAAAATATAATATTTTAAATTCTCAAGCACAAAATATGAGTAAGAATAAATTACATTAACACAAGGAACTAAAATATATACGGAATTACCACTATAGCCAACTTTTAGTTTGTATCCCGATTTTGCCAATAAAAACCAAGTTAGTAGTTTTGAGTTGTTTTTATTGTTACTGTGAATTTTTTCAGAAATTTTTTCAGCCAATTTCATATAGGCAAAATCGTTTAAATTATTTAAGTTTTTGTATTCAAGCATTTGTTCTATAGTGTTGTAATAGTCTGATTTACAAGCATCTGCCCAAAAGTTCGCAATTTGCGATTCTGATACTGCGTTTATTGTTGCTTCTTTTAATTTTTTGTGATAAATAAAATCTATGTTATTACCGTAGTAGTCCAAATTTACCATATCATAATTTTTCTTAGTATCTGAAGTAATTATTGCAGGAATTGGTTTTAATTGATAAGAACTTTCATCAACAATAGTGGGTTTTACTTCATTTATAGCTTTTGGCTTTAATCTTTTTGAAGAAGAAGCATTCAAAGCTGCATTATAATTTGGAATTTTATCAGGACCAGGAATTACAATAGGTTTATTTTCAATAAAAAGTTGATAATTTTCCCAATCAGCCTTTAAAAAATCAGCAAATTCTTTATCGCGTTCTTCTTTATATCGCTGAAAAGCCTCTTTTTCTTGTCGAATAAAATTATGATATTCTTTCTTAAATTTGTCAAAATCAATACTATCATTTTGAGAAAAGCCTGTTAGAGCAACAAAAACAATGATGAGTGATAAAAATATTCTATACATAATTTTGAGTTTTATTTATTAATAAGTACATTTTTTGTGCCACAAAGTAAAATTAATAATGATATTTTATAATTTTTTAAAATTAAGAAAAGTTTTTAAATTTTAAAAGACAAGTTTAAAATAATTGTTAGCCTAGAAAAAAGCTTTTTGTTAATCAAATTTTACTTAAACAAAATTTTTAAGTGGAAAAACTGTTGTTTTTTGATGTGCGAAAATCAAATAACTAGTGCAGATTTGTCTAAAATGCTTGAAAAATATTCAAAGTCTTAAAATAAGTTCCTGAATATCAGTTAGATATGTTTGTGTGTAAAAATTTATATTTTTTTTTCAATTATTTTTGAAGTATTAAAAAATTTATCACATTTACACAAAATTAATATTGATAATTATAGTTATAAAAAAATTAAGATATGAATACCAATAAACCGAAAGTAATACAAGATTTTGAAAAGTTGAGTAAGGAAATTCAAGAGCAAATAAAATTAACTTATCCAAATGGATTTAGTCAACATTTAATTCAATTTACAAATAAAGAAGGTAGATTTGTAAGTGCTTTGCCTTTCGAAACAGACGATAAGTATTATCTAGTAAGAATGACATTGGACGAAGCGAGAGAAATTATTTATTCAGACGACGATTATGATGATGACGGAATTTTAAAAAATGATGTTAAGGAAGAATTTGTTGACAAATATGCTGAACTAGATTATATGAGCGATGTCATAGGAGTTGATGATGATGACGACTTTGAAGAAAAATATGATGAGCCTTACGAAGACGAAGATGATGATGACGAGGACTAATTAATTGATAATTGAAGAATTGATAATTAAGAATTAAATCCGAAATCTAAAATCAAAAATCGTAAATCAAAAATCCAAAATCCAAAATCCAAAATTCTTAATTCTAAATTAATTTATAAAATGATGAAATTTATACTTCTCTTAATCGGAACTGTGTTTGTATTTACTTCTTTTGCAAACGATTATAAAAAATATTTAATACCAGAACCCAAAAAAATAACAGATAATTTTCAAACTTCAGAGACTTCTGCTGTTAATATTATTAGGTTGTCAACACTTTTTGAAGCTTATAAGGATAAAGATTTTGTTGGCGAATTACCACTTGTAAAATATTATCATGGTATATCTGAAATAAAATTTGAAATTGATGAAAACTTGAAGAATAATCAAGAGTATAAAATAGAAATTAGCGAAACTTCAATAAATTTATCAGGAGCAGATATGGCTTCTTTGTTTTATGCAAAACAAACTTTTTTACAACTTTTAGAGTATTGCAAATATGAAAATAAAGCACTTCCTTGCATTGTAATTTCAGACTATCCCGATTTTGAACGAAGAGGTTTTATGCTTGATGTTAGTCGAAATAAAGTGCCAACAATGGAAAGCTTATATTATATAATTGATTTGCTAGCATCTTGGAAAATTAACGAATTGCAACTTTATACAGAACATACTTTTGCATACAAAAATCATAAAAAAGTTTGGGAAAAATATAGCCCCTTAACAGCAGAAGAAATTCAAGAACTTGATAAATATTGCCAGCAAAGATATATTGACCTTGTTCCAAATCAAAATTCTTTTGGACATTTAGAATATTGGCTAAAATATGATGAATATGTTGATTTAGCAGATTGTCCAGAGCCTTGTCAAACAATTTGGGGACCAAGTCAAAAAACAAGTCTTGACCCAACTAATCCAAAGTCTTTTAAGCTAATTTCGGAATTATATAATGAGCTTTTACCAAATTTTTCAAGCAAATATTTTAATATAGGTTGCGACGAAACTATGGAATTAGGTTTGGGAAGGTCTAAAACAGTTTGCGACAAAGAAGGCAAAGGAAAAGTATATTTGGATTATTTGAAAAAACTTAATGCTGAAGTAAATAAACTTGGAAAAACTACTCAATTTTGGGGAGATATTATTATTAATCATTCAGAGTTAATTCCAAAACTGCCAAAAAACATGATAGCTTTAGTCTGGGGTTACGAAGACAGCTATTCATCAGGAAATCATTTGCCAAAATTTGTTAATGCTGGCATAGATTTTTATGTTTGTCCAGGAACATCGTGCTGGAATTCATTAATAGGTAGAAATAAAAATGGTTTCGAAAATTTAAAAAATGCAGCTTTAAAAGGAAAAGCACATAATGCAAAAGGTTATTTAATTACAAATTGGGGCGACTATGGGCATTGGCAACCTTTGTCAATTTCTATGCCAGCAATTATGTTGGGTTCTGCTTATGCTTGGAATTATTCCAAAAAATCTTTAGAAAATTTGGAATTTCTTTTAAATCATTATGTTTTTGAAGACTCTACTCAAAATACTGCTAAAGCAATTTTAAAATTAGGATATGTTGACCAAAAAACAACAGTTCCTAATGGAAATGCAAATATTTTTCATTTAATGTATTATCTGTACAAACGAAATATAGATAAGCACTACCAAGCTAAATATATGAAAGCAAACGAACTTATTGTTTGCGAAAAAGAAATTCTTGATGCCTTAGAAATTTTAAAACTTGCTAAACCTAGCACAAAAGATTCTACAATTATTATTCAAGAAATTGAATTAGCAGCAAAATTGGCTATTCATGCTACTCATCTTGGAGTTGCTAGGTTAGAGGCTGATGAGAAAAAAATCGAAAATATTCCTGCTGTAAAAAGAAAAGAGCTATACGATGAATTAAAATCGCTTATAGAAACTCATAAAAAACTTTGGATAGTAAGAAATAGAGAAGGTGGCTTGCATGACTCTGCAGGAAAAATGGAAAATTTATTAAATGCTTATAAATAAAAGTTAGAAAAATATTTTTTAATCTTTTATTAATAATATGGTATTCGTTTTTTTTATACCTTAGCAAAATATTTCTTAGCTAATGAAAAAATATGTTTTGCTTTTAATCTTAGTGCTTTTTTCTGCGAGTATATTTTCTCAGGAAAAATGGACTTTACAAAAGTGTATTCAACATGCTTTAGATAATAATATTCAAATTAAATCTCAAGAATATAATTCCAAAATACACGACATAAATTTACAAAAAGCAAAATATGGAATTTTACCTGGATTAAATGTTGGAGCTAGTGAAAATTTAACTTTTGGACGTAATGTTGATCCATATTCCTATCAATTTTCAACAGATAATTTTCATTCTGCAAATTTTCAAATATCTTCTTCTGTAACTCTTTTCAGTGGTTTGCAGCAATATAATTCAATTAAAAAAGCAGAAATTGATTTAGAAGCAGGAAATGCAAGTTTAGAGCAAACAAAAAACAATGTGATGTTGGCAGTTGCTTCGGCTTATTTGAATGTATTGTATGCTCTTGATTTAGTTGAGATTGCAGAACAGCAAAAAGAAATTACAGAATTACAATTAGAACGTACCGAAAAACTTGTGGCTTCTGGAAGTTTGCCAATACAATCAAAATATGATGTCGAGGCTCAGTTAGCAAACGAAGAATTGAATTTGGTAAATTACAGAAATCAATATGATTTTGCTGTGCTTAATTTGGCTCAGTTGATAGAATATGAAGATTTTTCAAATATGGAAATTCAAAAACCAGATGTTGATAAATTGATAGGAGAGTCTGTTTTGCTTAGTCCAGAACAAATTTTTGATGAAGCTGTAAATAATTTGCCACAAGTTAAATATGCAGAACTAAATTATTTAAGTTCTCAAAAAGCTTTACAAATTTCAAAAGGAGCTTTTTATCCTCGTTTAACAATGAGTGCTACTTATGGTTCAGGATATTCTAGCTTGACAAAATTTGTTGAAGGAATAAAACTTGGAAATCCAATGCTCTCGGGTTTTGCAACAGATAATCTTGGCAATTTATTAGATGTTTATCAATATACTTTTGATTATTCTTATGTAAATAAACCTTTTTTCGACCAAATTAAAGATAATGCTTCAACTTCTGTAGGTTTTTATTTGAATATTCCAATTTTTAACGGTTTGCAAACGAGGTCTGGAGTAAATTCTTCAAAACTTTATTTAGAACAAGCAAAACTACAAGTTGACCAAGCAAAAAAAGATTTATTTAAAGAAATTCAACAAGCTTGGTCTGATGCTGTTTCGGCAATGAAAAAATTTGATGCTAGCGAAAAAGCTTTCGAAGCAAGTAATTTGAGCTTTGAATATACTCAAAAGAAGTATGAGCAAGGATTAGTAAATATTACAGACTATAATATTGCTAAAAACAATGTTAGTCGCACACAGATAGAAATGTTAAAATCAAAATATGATTTTATTTTTAAACAAAAAATATTAGATTTTTATAGAGGACTAAGTTTTAATTTTTAAAAATCGAAAATGAGAAAGAACAAATCAAAATCAAAGAAAAAAAGGACAAGAATTATAATTTTCGGAATTATAGGACTAATAATTGTTCTGATAATTGCAAAAAAAGCAGGTCTTTTTGGTTCATCTGACATATATGAGGTAAGTACAGAAATTGTTGAAAAACGTACAATCACAGAAATTGTAAATGCTAGCGGAAAAATACAGCCAGCAATGGAAATAAAATTAAGCCCTGACGTTTCGGGAGAAATTGTTGAACTTGCTGTTAGAGAAGGCTGTGAAGTTAAAAAAGGAGATTTTATTCTAAAAATAAAACCCGACCTATACGAATCTGTACTTGAAAGAACTATTGCTGCAGGTAATTCAGCAAATGCAAATTTAGAAAATTCAAAAGCAAGATTAGAACAAGTAAAAGCTCAATTTATACAAACAAAATTATCACATCAACGCAACGAAACTTTGTATGAACAAGGAGTAATTTCACAATCAGAGTTTGAAAATTCTTTGGCAGCTTATCAAATGGGATTAGCAGATGTAAGTGCAGCTGAAGCTAGCGTAAATGCAGCAAAGTATTCAATAATGAGTTCAAATGCATCAATTAAAGAAGCAACAGAAAATTTAAGAAAAACTTCAGTATTTGCACCAATGGACGGCACAGTTTCTTTGCTAAATGTTGAAGTAGGCGAGAGGGTTGTTGGTACAGAAATGATGGCAGGAACAGAAATGATGAGAATTGCCAAACTTGAAGATATGGAAGTTATTGTTGATGTAAATGAAAATGATATTGTAAAAATTAAACTTAACGACTCAGCAGATATAGAAGTTGACGCATATCTTAAAAGAAAATTTGCAGGGGTAGTTACAGAAATTGCAAACTCGGCAAGTTCTTCAGGTGTGTCAATTAATCAAGTTACAAACTTTAAAGTAAAAGTAAAAATTTTAAACGAATCTTACGCAGATTTAGTTACTGAAAATAATAAATATCCATTTAGACCAGGAATGTCGGCTAGCGTTAATATTCATACAAATACCGTGAACGATGTGATTTCACTACCATTAGCAGCAGTTACAACAAGGGTAGATTCTGTAAATATGAAAACTCCTACCAATGTAGAAGGAAACAAAGACAATCAAGAAAATAAAACTATAGATAAATCTGAGTTGCAAGAAGTGGTTTTTGTGTATAAAGACGGAAAAGTAGAACAAAGAAATGTGAAAACAGGAATTCAAGATTCATATTATATCCAGATTATTGAAGGAGTTGAGTTAAAAGAAGAAGTTGTTGTTGCTCCTTATAATCTTATATCTAAAATCTTGAAAAATGGAACTTCGGTAAAGAAACTTAGTAAAGAAGAACTTTACAAACCAAAGAAATAATATATTTGAAAACAGATATTTTTATATATTTTTGTAAAAAATATTAAAATGAAACTTCATACTTCTGAATTAGTAAAGCAATATGGAAAACGCACTGTTGTAAAAGGTGTGAGTGTAGAAGTAAAACAAGGCGAAATAGTTGGATTGTTAGGACCTAACGGAGCCGGAAAAACAACTACTTTCTATATGATTGTAGGATTGATAAAACCTAAATCAGGAAAAATTTTTCTTAACGATATAGAAATTACTAATGAACCAATTTACAAGCGAGCTAGACTAGGTATAGGTTATCTTGCACAAGAAGAATCTGTTTTCCAAAAGCTAAGCGTTCAGGATAATATAAGAGCAATTCTTGAAATGACAAAATTGTCGCGTAAAGAACAGCAATACAAAACCAATCAACTGCTTGAGGAATTTGGTCTTACACATATAAAGAAAAGTAAAGGATTTCAACTTTCGGGAGGCGAACGCCGAAGAACAGAAATTGCAAGAGCTTTAGCTATAGACCCAAAATTCCTTTTACTTGATGAACCCTTTGCTGGAGTTGACCCAATTGCAGTAGAAGATATTCAAACCATTGTGAGACACTTGAAAGATAGAAATATAGGTGTTCTAATTACCGACCATAATGTACACGAAACTTTAAGTATTACAGATAGAGCTTATTTACTTTTCGAGGGAGATATTTTAAAAAGTGGAACTGCACAAGAGTTGGCAGACGATGAACAAGTAAGAAGACTTTATTTGGGACAAAACTTTGAATTACGCCAGTAATTATGATTATGAAACATGTTAAATAATTAGTTTCTGACACTTTTTATGACTAATTTTGCACACTAAAAAATTAAAATCTTAGAATTACTTAGAATATGAAAAATAATATTTTCCGTCCTAAATTTTTCTCGATATTAAAACAAGGATACGATAAAAAGCAATTATCAAAAGATGTATTTGCAGGAATTATTGTTGGTGTAGTGGCTTTGCCTTTGGCAATTGCTTTTGCTGTGGCTTCGGGTGTGTCGCCCGAAAAAGGAATTGTTACTGCTATTATTGCAGGGTTTATAATTTCTTTCTTAGGTGGTTCTAGAGTGCAAATTGGCGGTCCTACAGGTGCTTTCATCGTTATAGTATTTGGAATTGTTACACAATATGGAATAGATGGATTGCTGATTTCAACAATATTAGCTGGGATTATGCTTGTCATTTTTGGAGTGCTGAGGTTAGGAGCATTACTAAAATATATTCCACATCCATTGATTGTGGGATTTACTTCCGGAATTGCACTTATAATTTTTTCCACCCAAATGAAAGACGCTTTTGGACTTGAAATAGCAAATGTGCCAGCAGATTTTTTAGGAAAATGGGAAGCATATTTTACAAATTATAGTACAGTGAATTTTGTAGCACTTGCAATTACTGTAGCAACTATCTTGATTAGTACATTGTTCCGTAGAATTACTAATAAAATACCAGGCTCTTTTGTTGCAATAATACTAATGACTTTAGTTGTATATTTCTTTGAATTGCCTGTAACTACAATTGAAACATTGTTTGGCGATATTAAAGGCTCTTTTGCAATTGATATACCGGATATTAATTGGGGAAATATTAGTTATTATTTTGCACCAGCATTTACCATTGCCTTACTTGGAGCTATAGAAACTTTGTTGACGGCAGTAGTGGCAGATGGTATGATAGGCTCTAATCATAGAAGTAACACAGAACTTATTGCTCAAGGAATTGCAAATATTGTAACTCCAATTTTTGGAGGAATACCAGCAACAGGAGCTATTGCAAGAACAGCAACAAATGTTAAAAATGGTGGAAGAACTCCTGTAGCAGGAATGGTTCATGCTGTTGTTTTATTGCTTATTTTATTATTTTTCGGTAAATATGCTAAACTGATACCAATGTCCTGTCTTGCGGGGATATTGATTGTAGTAGCTTATAATATGAGTGAATGGAGATCTTTCGTTTCTATACTTAGAGGTTCAGCTTTTGATATAATTATTCTATTAACAACATTTACTTTAACAGTTTTAGTGGATTTAACAGTAGCTATTCAAATTGGTGTTGTACTTTCAGCATTCTTATTTATGAAACGTATGACTGACACTGGACAAGCAGCAATATTGAAAGAAAACGAAAGCGAAATGATTGAAAACTACGGACATGTTCCAAAAGGAATTGAAATCTATGAAATTAGTGGACCTTTCTTTTTTGGAGCAGCAAAACATTATGGCGAAGTTTTAAAAGGACATGCATCTTCAACAAAGGTTTTGATTATTCGAATGCGACATGTGCCATTTATTGACGCTACAGGAGTGCATAATTTTAGAGAAGCAATAAAAGTTTTACATAGTAAAAATAAGAGAATTATATTATCTGGTGTGCAACCAAATGTTCGTAAAGAATTAGAAAAATCAGAAATAGCCCAAAGAATAGGGGAAGAAAATATTTTTGATAACTTCGATGCTGCACTAGCTAAAGCAACAGAAGTAGTTGCAGAAAAACAAGAAGCCGTGACAAAATAAATCAGTTAAAAGTTTATAAAGTTTGTAAAGTTCATAAAGTTCATAAAGACGTTATATTTTTGTTACTACAAATCCGAGCGAGCGTCATGGGTAATTGGATTGCGAGCAGAGTGAGCTTGCGAACTCTGCGATGCAATAGACGCGTCAGCCTCTTTTAACACTTCAACTACGTTCAGTGCATCGCTTTTAACACTTCAACTACGTTCAGTGCATCGCTTTTAACTGAGCATAGTGTGTTCAACTTCCTCAATACTAATAGGAATTCTCTTAGAACCTAAAATTCTATTTCCAGTTTCAGTAATTAAGATGTCGTCTTCTAGTCTTATTCCACCAAAATTTCTATATTCGTTAACTTTACTGTAGTTTATAAATTCTTCGAATTTTTTATCTTTTTGCCATAAGTCAATCAATTCAGGAATGAAGTAGATACCTGGTTCGTTTGTAAGCACATGTCCGGGTTTTAATTCTCTACCAAATCTTAGGAAAGCAGTTCCAAATATTTCGCTTGGTCTAACTTTATCATCGTAACCAACATTGGTTTGACCTAAATCTTCCATATCGTGAACATCTAATCCCAAAGCATGACCTAAACCGTGAGGCATAAATAGGGCATGAGCACCTAATGCAACAGCTTCTTGAACATTACCTTTCATTAATCCTAATTCTTTCAGACCGTTTGCTAAAATTTCGCAGGCTTGAAGATGAATATCCATATAAGTTTTGCCGGGCTTCATTAATTTTATTGAACCGTTAATTGCATTTAAAACAATTTGATAAATTTCTTTTTGCTTTTGTGTGAATTTACCACCAACAGGAACAGTTCTAGTGTTGTCTGAAGCATAAAACATTGGTGTTTGTGCACCTGAATCGTGAAGCATTAAATCGCCTTTTTGCAAAACATTATCACGAGAGTGATTGTGTAATGTTTGTCCATTTTTTGTTAAAATAACTGGGAAAGAAGGAACAGAACCGTAAGACAAGCTAATGCCTTCAACAATTCCCGCAATTTCACGTTCTACAACACCTGGATAAGCATGTTTCATTGCAACTGTGTGCATTTTATAACCAATGTCGCAAGCTTTTTCTATTTCTTGAATTTCTATTTCTTCTTTAATATTTCTTAACTTAACAATTGCCTTAATAAATTTTAGAGAAGCTTTTGCTTTTAGTTCTTGAAAACTTATTCCTAAAAGACTGTGCAATAAAATCATGTTATCATGCTTGTAGGCAGGTAAATAACTAACTTCTCTACCTTTTTTTAGAGCATCTTTAATATAGTCTGAAAGCTTTGCAAATTCGTAAGTCTCAAAAACTGAACATTTGCTTGCTAATTCTTTAACGCTTGGTTGAGGACCCATCCAAATTATATCATCAATATCAACATCGTTTGCGAAAATTATTTCTTTATCATTGTCAATATCTATGATTGCAGCCATACCCGGAAGGTTAAGTCCGAAAAAATACAGAAAACTGCTATCTTGCCTAAAATGATAGGTGTTGGCAGGATAATTCATAGGTGTATCGTTATTTCCTAAAAATAAATATAAGCCTTTTTGTAAATCTTTTTTTAGGCTTTCTCTTCTTTTTTTATAAACTTCTGGTTTGAACATAATTTTTTGAATTTTAAATAATCGTTAAATATAGACATTTTTTTTAATGAATTAATAAAAAAAATTAAATAATAATAAACACATTTATTATTTAAGCAAGATTAGATTAAAATAGGGGAATTGATTTACTTATTTTTTAATAAGTTTTTTTGAATCTAAAGTTTTTCCTTCTACAATGAGGCAAGCGAAATATACACCGGCTTTTAGGTCGTATGTAGCAATTTGGATTTCTCCTTGTCCAGCTTGAATTTGAACAGATTTAACTTTGATGCCTGTAAAATCAAAAATTGCTATTTCGCCATTTTGTTCTTCTGGTAAATTGTAATAAAAATTAGCATAATCGTTTACAGGGTTAGGAACTGGTGCAGAAATTTTTCCAACTTCAGGATAATTATCAAAGATAAAATTTGAAAAATTATGATTACTATAATTATAATAGGTATTTGCTTGGGAATTTAGCCCAAAACATAAGAAAATTAAAATCAATATGTAAAAATTAGTTTTCATCTAATTTATAACTGTACAAATATCGTTCCTAAAATCTTGTACGTAAAAAAATCAATTAAGTTACAAAATTAGTTAAAAGTTAAAAGTCGAAAAAAAATGTAGCGAAGCTTAATTTCAATTCTTAATTCTTAATTATTCAATTATCAATTGTTTTTTAACTTTTAACTGAGAGAATCATCTCTATAAACTCCCTAACAGCACCTTCGCCACCTTTTTTTGTGAGATGAATAATATTTGGGATATTTTTTATTTTTTCTACAGAATTTGCAGGGCAAGCAGCTAAA
>FZPS01000194.1_pt27 | contig 61187 bp, 49 predicted proteins | sample 1817821 | NCBI WGS metagenome assembly FZPS01 (sample SAMEA104158645, study PRJEB21678) | metagenome | place: Germany | collected 2015-04-21 | reverse complement strand
ACGTGGCCCAAAGGCAACTCGCCGTACTCAAGAGCGGCCTTCCCGACTACGTTTACAGACAGCCTGTCCCTTCACCCGACGGAAATTACTATGTCTACGAGCTCAACGAAAAGGACAAGAGCGGGATTTTCATTTTCGACACGACCACTCTTGAAGAAAGGCCGCTTCTCCCCAACGGAGACACAATGAGCTTCTTCCCCGCCTGGTCGTACGACGGGAAGTACATCGCAGCATACACGATTCCCAGGAAGGAAGGAGCTACAGGTACCGCCTGGCATGACTACGGGCTGTTTGTAGGAGAAGATACGGCCCAGAGTATAGGCACGTCGATTACCGTAGTTGATACCGGAGGAAACCTGGTAGCTACCATCGGGGTCGAAGACAAGTACGTCCAAGACTTCCTGTGGTCCCATAATGACCATGCCATCGGTTTCGTGGCATCTACGGAGCTGGAATCGCGATCCCCTGATGAATGGCTTTACAGGGCAACCGCCTGTGAAAGCGTGTGGATGGCCCGGATCGGGCAGGCATCCGGATCGAATACCCCTGTTCATTTAGGGGATATCCCGCGCACGGGCGACGGCGAACCGCAGCCCTACACCTGGCCGGTAGCCTTTGACGCCAAGTCTCAAGGCATATACTGCCATGTGTCTCGCAGCGGCATATGGTATTTCGGCCAAGGAGCCGACCCTGCCAAGCTGTTCGACGGGCGATGGCCCGGCATGGAAGCCCAGACACCTCTTGTATACGGCAACTCGATCGTGGCACTCATCGACAGCGGCGAAAACAAGTCAGAGTTCTACCTGTTTGATGGCGGAAACGCCACCAAGTTCGGAGAGTCAGACAGCTTCTGGACGTGGATTATAGCCCACACCGGAGAGAAGCTCATCTTGTACCGCGGCGTGACCGAAAGCGATGCACCAGTCGAGTATTGGCCGTATCCTGAAAATGGCAGGTTGGATGTGTATAATATGATAAAGCCCCAAGATTGAAGTGCAGTGTTCACCGCCGGCCGGCCTTGTTTACGCCCAATGGCGAATCCAGTATTATAGATCCGGCGTCATAAGCTCCGGCCTTTCAAATTCATACAGTTGCTGGTCGCAGTTAAAGCTATCTCGCTTGCGATAGCGCACTTAGGAGGAATGACTCTGATGAAGAGATCTATCTTGGGGTTCCTCACCCTGGCGGCCATAAGCGCTTACTTGTACGTAACGGGTCTTATACAAAGCATATCCCTTGGTTCGCCTGCGGTAGTGCTCCTTGCAGTTGCAGTACTTCTCCTGGCGGTGGGGTATTTCCTGGAATGGCCGTCAGCCCAGAGCGCTGAAAACCCGTCTCTGGATGTTTCAGACTTGAAGATTTTCATCTCAGTGATTGCAGGCGCCGTGGCCAGCCACTGGCTCAGCGCAACCCTCGGACTGGGAGCGGTGTTAGGCGCCGGGATCGTAGGAGTGCTTGCAGCGCTGATCTTGCCTGGCCTGAGCGCCCCCATCTACTGTGGTGCCTTTTGCGGCATGGCTTCGACGAAGGTGCTGCCAAGTATAGCCCACCTCATACTCGGTTCAGCAATAGCCGGAATCATATTCGTGCTAGCCAAGGAAACCATGAGCGGTTTCGGAGGAAAACTTGGCGCCACGGCAGCAGCAGGGTGTACCATAGCAGCCCTGGTAACAGGCAATAAAATGCTAGAAGCGCCGGTACCGGATTGGGCCACAGGCAAGTATATCGTGCCGGTAACAGTGGTTTCGGCGGTGGCAACGTACATCATCGGTACCAGGCTCAAACAAGGTGGCGTCATGGGAAGCGGTCTGACCAGTGTTGTAGGAGGGCTGATCCTGCCCGCCCTGTTCCCAGAGATTGGCTCTGCCCTAGCAGCGGCATGTGCGTGTGGCTCATATGCAGGTATGTCCAGCGACGCACGGATTCCCAACGAAGGATATATGGCAGTAGCCGGGGTGATTGCGGGACTCATGTTGATCTGGGGATCTCCGTGCATCGGCGGAATCGGCGGAAGGCTCGGTGCGACCGGGTTAGGCGGTGTCATTGCCACCTGGAGCGGGATCCAGTTGTCCAAGAAGATCCTGGCCAGGCAGTCTGAAGTTCAAACGGATGTCTGAAAAAACGACAGTTTCTTAGCAAACCTGCCTTATTTTCACACACTTTCAGCAAAAAGCTGTATAGATTTCAAACGGCTGCATGAAAAAGCTACAGCTTTTCACGAACCTCGCTGGTTTTCATACAGGTTTCCAGAAAGCCGTAGGAAATTCATACACCTTCTCCAGATGCCTGCCTGAAAATCACACGGCTGTCTAATAAGACTACAGTCTTCCGAAAGACCTGCCTGATTTCCAAACAGGTTTTTCAGAAGGCTGTATGAATTTCAGCCTATTCCTTACACAAAGAAGTACTCAGATATTTGAGGCCGCCGTCTGGAATCAGGGTAACCACGGTATGTCCAGGGCCAAGCTCACGGGCAAGCTTCAAAGCGCCAAATACGTTGGTACCGCTGGAGATGCCGCAGAAAATGCCCTCTTCCCTGGCAAGGCGACGGGCGCATTCAATGGCTTCATCATCTGTAACAAGAACCGCTTCATCTATTATTGAATCGTCAAGGATTCCAGGAAACATCCCATCGCCAATCCCTTCCTGGGCATGCACACCCTTGCAGGTTTCGTGGAATAACGACCCGTAATAGGGCTCAACTGCAACCACTTTCACGCCAGGAACTGCCTCCTTGAGCAACTTTCCAACGCCGGCAAGGGTGCCGCCTGTACCTATCCCCGAGACGAAGGCGTCGAGCCTTCCGCCTGTCTGCCGGAGAATCTCCTTCGCAGTTGTCTCAACGTGCGCACGGGTGTTAGCTTCATTGTCAAATTGCCTTGTGAGAAACGCCTTGGGATTTGAGGCTGCAAACTCCTCAGCCATGTTCTTGGCAGTTTCGAAAGTCTCCTTCATATCCTTGCCTGCAGGCGTGAGGACTACCTCAGCACCGTAAGCTTCCAGGACTTTCTGACGTTCGCTGCTCATGGTCTCGGGCATGAACACGACTACCTTGTACCCCCTGACTGCCCCTATCATAGCCAGGGAAATCCCCTGGTTGCCGCTGCTTGCTTCCACAATTATTGAGTCAGGCCCCAGCAAGTTGGTTCGCTCAGCGTCAAGAATTATGCCCCACGCAGAACGGTCCTTCACACTTCCACTTGGATTTAGATATTCAAGTTTGACAAGTACCTCGGCGCTTTCAGTACCAGGCAGACGGTTTAGCCTGACCATGGGCGTATTCCCAATGGCGTCGAGTATGTTCTCAAGAATTCTTGCCAATTTCAAACCTCCATGTTTTCTAAATGGTGTAACTTAATGGTGCCAGGTACAACCGTCTTATGCCCGGCAATCCCCTATATCTCACCGTACGGTATAGTCACTCCACATGTTACCTGGCCCGGTTAGAAACTCAAATGAACCTGCTGGATCGCGCGGTTCCCTGATGTGTTACCTTGCTACTAGCTTGCGCAGCTCATTCCCCAGGGCAGGAATAAGGCTGAACCCAAGCACTCTGAGCCAATCACCCAATGACAGGCCCGCGGTAGAAAACACCTGGTTTAGACCAGGGATTTGAACAACCGCTATGATGAGCAAGAACGAAATCAGTGTGCCAATGGTCATGACACGGTTGCTGAATACACCAATCCTGCCCAGGGTCATCGTTTCCGACCTTCCTGTGTAAGCCCTGATAACTTCAGCAGTGGCCAGCGTGGCAAAAGCCAGGGTACGGGCATGTACCGGGTTTCCAGTGGCCTTCAGCCCATATAGGAATATTCCCAGCGTGGAAATTGCAATAAGCATCGCCTGTACAATCACAGTCACCAGTCTTTTCCGGGTAAGCAGAGGTTCATCAGGCGGCCTTGGTGGCTGTTTCATCGCATCAGCTTCACCCGGCTCAAACCCAAGTGCCAGCGCCGGAAGACTGTCGGTGACAAGGTTGAGCCACAAAATGTGTACAGGCCGGAGGATTACAGGTAGACGCAGGAGCATCGCCGCCGTAATCGTAAGGATTTCTCCCACGTTGCATGAAAGAAGATACACCACAAACTTGGCGATGTTAGAGTAGATGGTACGTCCTTCTTCAATCGCTCTTACAATGGTAGCGAAGTTATCATCTGCCAACACCATGTCAGAAGCTTCTTTAGCTACTTCTGTACCTATAAGGCCCATGGCAATTCCGATATCCGCCCGCTTGAGCGCCGGGGCATCGTTCACCCCGTCTCCGGTCATGGCCACAACTTCTCCCCGCTTGCGAAATGCACCCACAATGTCGACCTTGTGTTCAGGAGAGACCCTGCCATAGACCCCGGTTTGATCGAGTACCCTGTCCACTTCTTCCGGGTGGATCTTGGAGATGTCTGAGCCTGACATGGATTTTGTGTCCTCTTCTGCTATGCCAACCATCCTTGCGATAGACAGGGCAGTAATGGGGTTATCGCCTGTTATGAGTACAGGCCTTACTCCCGCCCGTTTCGCTTTCGCCACAGCTTCGGCAGCTTCAGGCCTCGGAGGATCTATCATTCCCAGCAAGCCGGTTAAAATTAGGTCAGATTCAAGCGCCTGTTCATCTTCAACCAGGCGGTCAATAATCTTGTAAGCTATTGCTATAACCCTTATGCCGCGGGCAGCCATGAACGAATCAGCTCTTCTGAACCGCTCCATGACTAGCCCAGTGGCTGGCTTCCGGGTTTTCTCCGATCGAGTTACAAGTTGAGTTACAAGCGATGCAACCCGGGCCTCATCTGGAGTTTCATTCCGGGCGTCATTCAGATCTTCGCCTGGAATCTGATTGCCGGGACCCTGCTCCGTTCCATCCCCGCCTATCAAAGCCGAACTGCACCTGGGCATGACGATCTCAGGAGCTCCTTTTACCCACACAAGATACCTTCCGTCTTGCATCTCGTGCACAGTAGTCATCCGTTTTCTGTCCGAGTCGAAAGGTATCTCAAAAACCCTTGGTAGCTCCTTGTCCAGACCGGCCTTATGTAAACCAGACTTCTCTGCAGCAACTACCAAGGCCACCTCAGTCGGATCTCCTGTGAAGTCCAGGCCGTCTTGATCTCCTGAAGCCATTGCGTCATTGGCCATAGCTGCGCCGGCGAGTGAAATCGTCACCTGTTCCATACTTGAATCCCATGTGGTGACCGCCATGTCGCCCGACCAGGAAGCGCCTGGCTCGTGTCCTCTTATCTCCTGTGCCAGGTTAGTCCCTTTCACCATTAGACGGTTGCCCGCAAAGGCTGCGACAACCACCATCTTGTTCTGGGTAATGGTGCCGGTCTTGTCAGTGCATATTACTGTGGTTGACCCCAGGGTCTCCACTGCAGGGAGCCTCCTGATGATGGCGTTGTGGGCTGCCATACGCTTCACACCCATAGCCAGCACAACAGTGACTACAGCCGGGAGCCCTTCAGGGATTGCGGCGACTGCCAGACTGACAGCAACCATGAACATCTCCATGACAGGCTCATTCCTGAGAACCCCTAACAAGAAAATGCCTGCACATATCGTAAGAACCGCTATTCCGAGAGTCTTGCCCAAGCTCTCCAGGTTTTTCTGAAGGGGGGTCTTTTCCCTGCTGATACTGTGGATGGCCCCGGCAATCTTTCCCATCTCCGTATTCATCCCTGTTGCAACCACTATGCCCCGGCCACGCCCTGCAGTGACAACAGTGCCTGAATAAGCCATGTTGGTCCTCTCAGCTAAGACGGTTTCCCCAGAAAGCACGGGGTCGGCAGACTTATCTACCGGAAGCGATTCGCCTGTAAGCGAAGATTCATTGCATGACAAGCTATGAGACTCCACAAGCCTTATGTCAGCCGGCACCTTATCGCCTGATTCCAGCAACACCAGATCTCCGGGGACAAGATCCCTGGCCGGTATTACAGACAGTTTGCCTTCGCGCATTACCTTTGCCATAGGCGCAGAAAGCTTCTCGAGAGACTTGAGCGCTTCTTCCGCTTTGCCCTCTTGTATCAAGCTGACGATTGAGTTGAGCACCACTATTGCGCCAATCACAGTCGCATCGACTATCTCGCCCAAGAAGGCTGATACTGCAGTTGCGCCAATCAATATGAGCACCAGGAAGTCAGCAAACTGCGCCAAGAATCCTCTTATGGGGCCTGGCCTTGGGGGTTCTTTGAGGGCATTCGGACCGTACTGCTCCAGTCTTGTCTTAACTTCAGGCATTGAAAGGCCTTGCTGCTCTGAGACACCGAGGTGGAGCACAACATCTTTCCAAGACTGGGCGTGAGCTGTTTCCCGTAGTGCTTCCGAGGGTAACGGGTCTGGCAAATCCTTCATCGACGAATCTCCTTAATACATGGATTATTCATAAAGCTTACAAGCTGACCTATATAGTATACATCTATCTGGGAAACTCAACCATCCAGGTAAACCGTGGTTCCTATATCGTATACGTTACACCCGGCATTGAGGTATTGACCCTGACTAAGGCCGGAGAGCTGTTTCCCAACCTGCGGGGACCCCGGGGCAAGTTAGCGCTTTTTCAGTGGTACTTCAAGACAGGCGCATCACTATGTAGATTAGGGGCATCTTAACCCCTTGTATGGTCATTGTAGTTGAACCCTCTTCTGCAAACCCCATTTTCCTGTAAAAGCGCCTGGCCTTTTGGTTGCCTTCTTCAACAGTGGCCACCACTACCTTTGGAATTGATCCTTTTTCGGCGGGACTGGGAAATCCGTCTCCGCTACACCTTTTCGCCACGGCTATAGCTTCGTCCAGCAACCGGCGTCCGGTACCGAGCCGCTGGAACTTGGACATTACATACAACCTGTGAAGGTGCAAGACCTCGTCCTGGCGGCCCATATCGATATAACCCGCAGCCTCACCTGATATCTCTGCCAGAAGAAATATATCGTCCTCTATTGATTTCTTGAGGCTGGCCTGGGAATACGAATGTTCCAGCACCCGGGACTGGTCTTCCTCAGATATATAACCTGCGTAAGTATCTGCCCAAATGATCCTCGCCATGTCCTGAATAAGCCTGATGTCATCCAAGCTTGCCTGGCGAATCAGGATCTCACCAGACAATGCACCAGGTTCTGTTACACTCTTCAAGCTATCCGGGATTTCATCCCTCTTCACAATACCGCCTCCCATCTGCGTGAATCCTATCCGCCCGCGCTTCACTCTATGTGCTCTAACAGTAATTGAGAATACTGCCCGGATCAAGCGCAATTGCGACTCTTACATACATTCCTGCAATATTTCACAACATAGATCCGGGGTGGAAGATCAATGGGACATACAGCGGGAAGTGCAAGAAAGGGCATTGCATATATCATCCTTGCATTGTCTATTCTCTCACTGGCATACCTGGCAAGCCCTGGTTTCAGGATAAAGCAGCAGGGGACGCCTCCGGAGCTGGCAGGCGGGCTTGAGCGGGACAACAGGATGTTGGGAGAAGCAGACTTGGAGCGGCTGTTTCCTGAAATAGTACTCAGAGCCGGGAAAGGGAACGAAAAACTGATCGCACTCACCTTCGACGATGGCCCGGACGACATCTACACGCCTGCCGTACTTGATGTACTCAAAGAGAAGCAGGTGCGTGCAACTTTCTTCCTGATCGGGAACAGAATAGAGCATTTCCCGGAGGTCACACGCAGAATCGTAGAAGAAGGACACCTGATAGGCAACCACACCTACTCCCACCCTAACACAGGCAAACCGTTAGGCGAACAACTCAGGACCGAACTTGAGCGGACAGAAGCAGCTCTTGCAGCGTTCAACGTGAGCCCGTCATATCTTTTCCGGCCCCCTTACGGCGCATTGACAGCGCCGGCAGCCGTTGAAGTGGCCAATATGGGTTACCGCCTCGCTCTATGGTCAATCGATTCGCTAGACTGGAGAGGCCTCACAAAAGAAGAAGTGCTCAACAACGTCATTCCCCAGATAGCCCCGGGACGCGTGATCCTCCAGCATAGCGCCGGAGGGCCAGGGGAAGACTTGTCAGGTTCAGTGCTCGCCCTACCGGAGATAATCGACCATCTTAAGCAGCAAGGATACACCTTTGTGTCCATGGATGAGCTGTTTCCGGTTCCGGCTCAGTGATGGCACTCGTTCACCCGCAGCATAGCACCTTGAGCTAACTCCAGGTCAAGGGGATCTTGGAATTTTCCTCCAGGTTCGCAATGACAGGTGAATCTGTTTCTCATAAAGGAAATGCCTGTCCCCAAATCGAAATACCAGTACTTGATGCCCTAGCTTTTTGCCGGCATACCTAATCCAATCAAAGGAGTGGTCACATGTCTTCCGACAAACCCAAAGTGCTGTACCTGCCCGAACTAACCTGGCTTGAGGTCAAGGCAGCCCTGCCTGATATCAAAGCAGCTATCGTTCCTGTGGGTTCCACCGAACAACACGGCCCCCACGGTACGTTCCAGACTGACTTTGCCGCTGCAAGGGAATTCTCGCTATTGCTGGGCAAAGAACTCTATCCCAACGCCCTGGTCACCACGCCTGTGCCAATAGGGATATCAGAACATCACATCCGTTTCCCGGGCACACTGTCACTCAGGGCTTCTACCTTTATAGACGTGCTGATGGACATCGCCGTATCTCTCAAGAAGCACGGCATTAAGAGGTTGTTCTTCGTAAACGGACACGGCGGCAACGAGCCGGCGCTTTCAATAGTCACTAATCAGATAAGACATGAAATGGGATGCCCCGCAGCTTGGAGCACTCTCCCGTGGAACCTCATAGGCGACCTCTCTAAAGACATTGTGCAATCACCGATGACAGGCCACTCATGCGAACGGGAAATGAGCATCATGCTACATCTATGGCCTCAGGGCGTGCGGAAGGAAGCGCTTACGCCGGGCAAAATCCGTGAAGAGGCGCTTGAATCTGCTGGCAGAAAACTGGCAGTCAGCGAAGGCCGGTTCTTTGATGAGGTTACTGAAAACGGCGCTTTAGGCGATGCAACCAAGGCAAGTGCTGATTGGGGCAAGAAAGCAGTGGAAACAGCGCTGGAACGCATATTGCCATACATGAAAGAGTTCATGGAACGCCCAGTATAGAATGGAACTACCTGTAGACTGATTGTATCTGGAGGGTATCGCCAGTGGACATACAGGCATGCCTCATATGTGTTGCAGAAAGGAGGAAGAGATATGCAAGGAGGTTTCATCGCTTTCTTGGGCACAAAGGATCTTGACGCGACCCACGAGTTTTACAGCAGCGTGCTTGGACTGGATCTTGTTGTCGACCAAAACGCGTGCAGGATTTACAAAGTTCCTGGCGGAGGATTTATCGGGTTCTGCGAACACCTGGAAGTATGCCGCGCCGGCCGTGCGCCCATCCTGACCTTCGTCACAGAAGAAGTAGACGAGGTTTACGAAAAATTCATGCAATCGGGCGTGAAGGTGACGTCTGAACCTAAATCAAACGAGAAATACGGCATATACCATTTCTTTGCTCAAGACCCCCAAGGCTATACTGTGGAAATCCAATACTTCGAGAAAGCCGAAGACGCACAGCATTTCAAGCGCTGATACGGCAGACCGTCAAGCACCATGAGCGTATTCCCTGGTAGAAAGGGAATCATCATGGTGCAGTTTTTTCGAAAATAGCATCTAGCCGTAAAGGAGAGATCAGATGCCTTATCAAGATCTCAACGGTGAAATCGCCGAGATTGACGCCCAGATAGCTTCCGCCATCGCCAGGGATGAACGCAGGAAGTCCCTGGAGATCAAGATACGGCAGGCGCGGCAGAACCTGGAGTCTGAAAGAATCCGGCTTGCTGAAGCCAAACAAGCCCTGCTCAAAGAAGAAAAGGACGTCAAGAGACTTGAAGCTTTAACCTTTGCGAACCTCCTGTACACCATTGCAGGACGAAAGGACGGGCAACTTGAGAAGGAGCAGCAAGAGCTCCTGGCTGCAAAACTAAGGCATGATCAAGCTGCTTCAGCTGTAAGCTCCCTGGAGGCCGACCTTGAGTCCCTAGCCGGGGAACTTAAGGAGTTGGGCGATCCCCAGCTGGATCTTGCCAGGGCGTTTCATGCCAAAGAGCAGTTCCTGCTGTCAACAGGCGACACCCGGGCCAAGAAACTCTTTGAACTGCAGGAAGCCCGGACCCGGTTGGCAGCTCTGAGGCAAGAATTGTATGAGGCAATCTCTGCAGGCGAACATGTACAAAGAGAACTGCGCGGCATAGTCTGGATTATGGAAGCCGCGCGTTCCTGGAGTTTCGCAGATATGCTGGGCGGCGGAGTCCTGGCAACCGGCCTAAAGCATTCCAAGATGAGAGATGCCAGCAGTCAGATCAAGAACCTGCAGCAGTCAGTGCGCAAGTTCAACCGGGAACTGGCCGATCTGACCGAACTAGGGATTGTCTTGCATTTGAGCACCTTTGAGACTTTTGCAGACTACTTCTTTGACGGGCTTGTCATAGACTGGCTGATTCACTCTAAGATCAACCGGAGCATAAGAGAAGCAGAGCAGTATCTGGACAGGATAGACAACACACTTAAGACGCTGAGAAAGAGGCTCGGGGATACAGACAGGTCTCTGGGGGAGTTGACGCAGCAAAGGGAAGAACTCTTGGGCCCCATGTGACCCAAACATGACGCAATTCCAGGCGAAGCCGGTAGCGAAGAACGCGAACAATGAAGTATCAGGGACAGTCCGGATGTCTTTCGGATATTCAGACTGCACCACCTAGGACCGTCCCGACCATCCCGCATAGGACCCTGCTAGTACCCTAGTTCCTTGTCTACCTGGTTTATCAAAGGCAACCCCTGCTGAAAACGTACGAGGTTTTTCAAGAAGATGTCGAACGTGTTCTTAGCATGCTCTTCATCAAACCCTGCCGAATGCGGGGTCATAATCACGTTGGGCATATCCCACAGAGGACTTTCTGCAGCAAGCGGTTCCTCTTCGAATACGTCCAGCCCCGCCCCTTTGATCAACCCCTGGGATAAAGCCGATATGAGGTCCTCTTCTTTGACCACTGCGCCCCGGCCTACGTTGATGAAAAACGCAGAAGGCTTCATAAGTGAAAACTCCCTAATCGTAAGCAGGTGACGGGTTTCCTTTGTCAAAGGCAACGAGCACACCACAAAATCGGATTTGCTCAGCAGCTGGTCCAGGCCTGATGGCGGAAGCACCAAGTCCACAGCTTCACTCTGTTGAGGATTGCGCCTGATCCCGATGACCCTCATCCCGAAAGCCTTGCACCTGGCGGCAACCTCCATTCCAATAGCTCCTAACCCCAAGAGGCCTGCAGTCTTGCCTGGCAGGTTTACTATGGATTGACCCTGAGGGTCCCACTTCTTGTGGCGCCGGTCCTTCCAGGCATCATGGAAACCCCTGCTCAAAGCCAGAAGCATAGCCACGGCATGGTCGGCAACAGTCGTGCCGTGAACTCCCCGGCTGTTGACCAGGATAATGTCTGATTGTTGGAACTCAGGGATCATATACCCATCAACGCCGGTAGAGCCCACATGAACCAGCTTCAGCGTCTTGGACTTGGCCAGTATTGCAGGAGAAAAAGCCGGCGAACCGAAGAGGATATCCGCCTCTAATATCAGATCTTCCAGTTTGTCGCTTGTGTCAGGCTCAAGAAACACCGGATCCTCCACAACTTCGCGGATGGCATCTTTCTGCCATTCATGCCACTCGGTCGTCTTTAGCAGTCTTAGTCCGGCTTTAGCGTGATTTGCGCTCATATGTAACACCCCATCCACACTAGTTCAAGTATAAATCATGCACCCTGAGTTTACCTGCCCCAATTCACGGGGGCAATCTTGTTCCTGTAGGTACAAACAAAGGGCTCACAAACAAAGGTGTGTGGAAGGAAGCTATATGTTCTGCCTTCCACACGCCTCTTACTCACAAACATTATGTCTCTTGTTCATAGACTAATCCCATACTTATTCAGCAGTACAGCCAGCAGAGCGCAGTCTCTGGCGTCCAGCGCCACTGTCCCGAGTTACTCCGGCTGCACAACGAACTTGCCATCGATACAGACCCCTTCTACTTTCACTGAAGCAATGTCTTCCTTGTCTACTTCAAAAAGGTCATGGGACAGGATGACGAAGTCAGCGAACTTACCCTGGGACAGGTCCCCGATTACATCTTCCTTGCCTGCTGCATATGCCGCATCCTTGGTATATGCCTTCACTGCGTCATAAACAGAGATACACTGGGCAGGATACCATGATTCAGCGTCGCCGGGCAATTTCCGGTTGACGGCGCAGTGGATTCCGTAAATGGGATCAGGCGTGTCAACAGGCGCATCTGACCCGAGGGCCAGGACTACATCTGAATCCAGCAAGGATGTAAGCGGGAATGCCATCTCTGAACGGGTTCCAAGTTCCCTGTCGCTCATATACCTGTCAGCCACTATGTGCGCAGGCTGTATCGATGCTATTACTTGCAGCTTATTGAAGCGTTGGATATCCTGCGGTCGGATATACTGGGCATGTTCAACCCGGTGCCTTACCCCGGCCTGGATCGACTCAGTCCGGCAAGACTCAAGCACGTCCAGGGTGTTTGCCACCGCTTTGTCGCCTATGGCATGAATCCCTACGCCGTAGCCTGCACTTATGCACCGGCGGACATGAGCTTCCAGTTGTTCGCCGGACAGTACTTCCAGGCCTGTAGTGTCAGGCCTGTGCTCATAAGGTTCAAATAACAGCGCTGTGGAAGCGCCAAGAGAACCATCCTTGAACATCTTGACCTGGCCCGTCCATACCCAATCGTCCCCGTAGCCTTGAGCTAGCCCATACGACTCAAGCAAGGGGACATCGCCGATAGGTGGCATCAAAGCGATCCTCAATGGAAGATCCCTTTCAATCCTCAGTTCACGGGCTATCCTGAATGTGGATGACGGATCAGGTGCATGAATGCAAGTGAGGCCCATCTCCCACAGGTGAGGTATACAGTCAGCCACAGCTTCCAAGACAAATTCAGGGGCGTTTTGGGGTGCAAACGCCCGCACCAGCTTTGAAGCTGTATCCTGCAATATGCCTGTAGGTTCACCGCTATCATCCTTGAGGATGGCGCCTCCTGGAGGCGCTACGGTATCCCGGTCCACGCCTGCGATCTTCAATGCCGCTGAGTTGACCCAAGTGCTGTGCCCGCACTTGCTGGATAGTATGACAGGGTTGTCAGGCGCGACTGAATCGAGCTGCTCCTTCGTGGGGAATCGCGCCCAGAGGCTCTTGTCCCATCCCCGTCCTACTATCCATTCACCCTGTTTGATTTTTGAAGCTGCAGCCCCGATAATCTCCAGGGCTTCTTCTATAGTCCCGACACCCATCAGATCAATCTGCTTCCTCGCCACAGAATACATGGCAAGATGGTTGTGGGAGTCATGGAATCCAGGGAAAACCGCCCTTTCCTTAAGATCAATTTTCTCAGTGCGCGGCGGCAGATAAGGCTCGATCTGGTCTTTGCTTCCCACCATCGCGATACGGTCGCCAATCACAAGCATAGCTTCTACAGTGCCGGATTGGGACATTGTATGAATCTTCCCACCGTAAATGTAGTAGTTTCTCATACATTCACCGGTCCTTTCGCTTTAGTACCTGTTGTCAGACCTCCGGCCGGACGTCCGGCCGGAGGTGTACCTGGTTTCTACTGAAGAATGCCCAACCAATCTCCAAGCAGGAACTGTAGCCTTCCTACGAACAGGGAAATCCTCCCTGTAACGGTACTACCATAAGCTGCCCCGAAACACAACATCATGAAGTACCTGCCTATCTGGGCTGATTTCCCGACAAACCCCTGGTGTTCAACGGTAAAGAAGAAGTAGCTTAGCACTGCAAACGTACCGGCTATGATCAATATGTTGTTCATCGAGTTGAGCGGCAGATAGCACGCCTTGATCTGGTTTACAATCTGGGAGCCTACCAGGCCTCTCATAGACAGCCCGGCGCCCAAACCCATAAGGAACCCCATGGGTATGCGGGACACCCGGGACCACTTTTGGAAATACCGTGTGAACAGCATGAGGCCCAAAGCGATCGGAATGATCACAGCCAAGTTGCCCTCGCCCAGCGGCCTCACTGCAAGGTTTCGAATATTGCCCCATCCGAGTACAATAGCGTGGCCTGCAGATACACCCACATACAGGCTTTCAACAATACGATAGTACAGGTTCTCCTTAAACACGAAACTTATAAGCCCTATGGTTACCAGTGCGGCAATCCAGACGCTAAGGTCATTGCTCATAGTCATGATGCTGCACCCTCCTCATCCGCTTCGTCCTTTTCCCGCTTGCGTTCCACAAAATACACGATGTTCCCTATCAATACGAAGAAGAGAATCATAAGATGAGCTGCTGATTGTGCATCCAATCCTGCAGTGCCGCGACCAAGCATGTCTATTAGAGCTTCGTATCCTGCCGCGCCTCTTAGTCCCGGGATCATGCCTATCAATTGCCTTGATTGCATGTAGGGAGCATAGTCAGCTACGAGACCTGCAATCACTATGGTGGCTATAGGAACATCCATCGGGTCACCCACTTGCCTGATCCACTCAGGAACTCCTGGGTTACCGGTAGCTACAACGATCACCAGTTCAACATCTTTGAACGCCTGTAGCCCGTCAAAGATGGGCATGTTGGCAGTGGGCCTGTCGTAAAAATCCCGGGGAAACGCTCCGGTGATATCCCTGGCTACAGCTGACATTGCGTTTTCGCCGCCGGCCAGAAAACCAAGGTTCACATAATCAGTTCCGTATTCCTTGTCCGCATACAGTGACCCTGCCAAACTCCTGTCAAGCAAACTTGGCCCGGCATCCCAAAAACTCATACCCACCATCCTGATGCCTTTCATGGCCATGTGATTGAAAACTGCTACAGTGGCAGGGGCAAGTTCGTCATACCCTCCGGGCGAAAGGTCAAACGAGACCACAACACGGGAGCCTGAGGGTAGCGATTCTATCAGATCATATGTCTTCTGAACTTCGTCAGAAATAACCATTGGTAAACCCAGCGGCCGCAGCAGCGGAATAATGAAGGAAAGCAGTAAAATGAAGTATAGAACCCTGCTGTCTATACGTCCCAGCTTCGATAGCATATTGTATTCCCTCCTATCTCTCGAATCAACCAACCTCAGTCCGGTCTATACCCAAGAGCAGCCGCAGGCCGCCTGAAAATGCGCCTATGCCCGCGCCTATCAACATACCTCGCATGCCTGCCATATTGGGAACGTCGACTATCCATTGGCTTACAGCAGGGACCCCTGACCATATAACCTCTCCCACAGGGACTGCGCCGAGCATGACGAAAGCAGCTGAGAACAGCAGAAGCCCTGCATCGGCATTTTTTACCCGGAAAGCCCGGTATGCTGCCGAAGCTATGTAAAACACCCCAAGCGCCCAGACAGTAGACTGTCCAGGAGCCATAATCCCGTCGAACAGGACGTTGTATGTATCACTTGTGGGGCCTTTGGTAAGCCCGATTATGCTCATGCCGGCCAAGGATGCCAGCAATACGAAGGAGCAGATTTTGTCCGTGACGTTTTCACTTGAAACAGCTTTGTTGACATTCACTTGGATCAGGTTGATTGAAGCCATCGCCAAAGCGAAAGCAGCTACAATCACACCCCAATCTTGAATCTGCGCTTCGGCGACAGATAAGAAACCCACATCGAAGAAGAACGCAGCGATCATTATGAAACCTGCAAGAAACGTAATGACTAAGGTGGCGGTTCTCAGCATAGTCCGTTCACTCCTTTTACAGTGATAGCAGCTTTATGAACAGGTCAGAGCCAAATGCCGTAGCTATCACACCCGCCACCAGCAGTGCTACCATTATCGCTTTGCAAATGTCTTGTCCGAGGATGGCACCTAAGAAGACCTCGTCTGCCGTCAAGCTGGCCGCAGCAGCATAGAGTTCTTCGCCGATCAGACAATAATCAGTGGTGGTTACGAAAAATGGCACCTGACCGATAGACGCTGTGCCTGATATCTGAAAAGCGTCCACCTGTGTACCGACCTCAGCTAACATCAGGTTTTCAGCCCAGAATGCACCAAACAGGAAGCTGGCTGCAGGTTTCTCACGCATGATTACGCCGGATGCCGCTGCTGCATACGCAAATTGCTGGTCAGACAAGAACTGAACGCTTACGTTAGCGAAGGAATCATACTTGCCTTCCTCAAGGTACGACTGCCTGATGGTTTCCTGGGCCAAAGGCAGCACCTCCGGACGGCGTATTGTTACAATCAAGCGGACATCGTATTTGGCAGTCAACTTAGCTACATAACGCAACAAGGATATCCCTGCCAAAGTCTGCGGGGCATCCTGGCCTGTAATAGCTGCAAGTCCCGGGCTGAAATGCACCGGCCTCCCTGCTTCTGTAGCTCTCCCAATTGCTTCAGGAATAGCCTCGAGGGGCGTCAGTCGTCTAATCTTTATCGTTTTGTTGCCTTTCTTCACATAGCTGCCCGCATACAGCATTACTACTGACATGATCACGAACAGCCAAAACGTAAATAGCCGGCCTTGAATCACTAACGTTCACCTCCTGGGTATTTAGAGCACGCAAAGTAGAGCAACTCGGTACAAGTACATGTCAGACGCAGTTATCGCCCCCTTTGGGATATGATCAGACTCACGCCAACTCGCAGTTGACTTGGAGCAACCCATTGACTGGAAAACGGCAGTATGCAATAGAGGATACACCCACGACGATTGGTACAAAGCAATGCCTCCTGTTTAGCTGCGAACATGTTCGCTCGCGCACGTCAAGCGAGAGAGGGTATCAATGTGGTGTGGAGTGATCAGATGCTGTGTATAGGCTGCGTTAATTCCACAGTAATTTCCACATCTTTATGCAACAACGTGTGTCCTTTTAGCAATTCGACATCCGCTGGCAAATCCCTTCCCAGTTCACCGGCCTTTAGGAAAAAATCATACAAGAAGCCGGCGCCATCGAGTTTGTCCACGCACCGGCCGGCCCTTATCCTGTTGCAGCAGTAGCTACGCAAGCTTTATTTCTTGAGAATAAACCTGCCTAGACGTTTGTCAGTTTGCTTAGCGTAGAGTAAAGCAGGTTGACCGCTGATAAAAACATGCTCAATGCCTGTGGGTTTCCGGAATGGATCTATGTAAGTAGCGTTGTCGGTAGTATTGACTGGATCAAATACAGTAATATCCGCCACCATACCTGGTTTGAGGATACCCCGGTCATTAAGGTGCAAGAACTCCGCGCAGAGCCCGGCTATCCTGTAAACCGCCTTTTCCAAGGCGATCCCCTTTTCACGGGCCCACCGCAGGAAACGCGGGAAACTACCGAAATTGCGCGGATGGGGTTTGCCTTCATTCTCATCGGGTGACAGGGGTAGGCCGCTGCCATCGCTACCGATAACATAGTTCTCCTGGGCGAGCATATAATCCACGTCTTCATCGCTCATAAGGAACGCTATGCATGTACAATCGCCGCCAGTTTCCACGGCCACCTTAGCAATGGTTTCAGCCATGCTAAGGCCAAGTTCGTGGCTCAGTTCCCAAATATTCTTACCGTCGGCGGCCGGATAGCGGCCGTCGGTGGTAACGATGTACACCCCTTCACCATCGGATTGGGTTTGATATTCGTCCTCCAGGAATCCTATTATCCGCTCACGCTCATCGCCGTGTAACCGTGCAATCGCCATGCTCTTGCCACCCTGGACTGCCCAGGTAGGAAAGCAATTGGTGATTATGTCCGACGATGCGGCTGTATACGGGTAGATGTCCACTGTTACGTCTATCCCCAAGGCGCGGGCCTCAGCCACGTTCTGCACAAACTCAGGAGCACGCCCCCAGTTTTTCTTGCCTGCAGCTTTAAAGTGTGCCACATGCACATGAGCCCCGGTCTTACGGTTTATTTCATACAATTCTTCAAGGGAGGCCGGCGTATTAGAACCCTGGTCACGCATGTGGCAAGTGATGATCCCATCATGCTTGGCAACTATTTCGCCCAGGGCATTGAGTTCATCCTGGTCAGCAAACACACCTGGCGTGTAACCCAGGCCGAGGGAAAGCCCCCAGGCACCTGCCTGCATATCCCTATCGAGGAGTTCCTGCATTTGCCTGAGTTGCTCTGGCGTAGCTTTGCTGCCCTCGTACCCCAATACGCCACACCGTATTGCCCCGTGGCCGATGAGTGAAATAAGGTTAGTGCTCATCTTCTTGCCCTTGGTTTGCGCTTTATCCATGAATTCCTGAAACGAGTTTGAAGCAAACTCCGCAAAGGCATCGCCGGCATAGCGGCGTATGTTCTCCATGCGGTCTTCAGGGCACGGGTAGATGGTGTAGCCGCATTGGCCAGCTACCTCAGTAGTCACCCCTTGAAAAATCTTGCTCTCACAACGGTCATCTAGCAAGAAGGTGGTATCCGAATGGGAATGAAAATCGATAAAACCAGGCGCGACAGCAAGACCTGTTACATCAATAAGCTCCCTGGCTTCACCCTCCAAACCTGCTGCGATTCCAACAATCTTGCCGTCTTTTATGCCTACGTCAGCACGAAATGGCGCGCGTCCAGTGCCGTCTACTACAGTGCCTCCACGCAAGATGTAATCGTACATATCCGGCTTCTCCCATCTACTAAGTTATCTCATCCTACTTGTGTGTATCAGCATAAACAGCCATTGCGTCGCACATGAACTCCGCCAAGCCCTTGCCATACCTGTCGATACTTGCGGTGAAACGAGGATCGTCCACATACAGTTGGCCCAGATTCTTGAAGGTTTCCAGAGAGTAAATCCCCATTTCGTTGAGGAGCGCGTACCACTCTTCAATCGCCGTTTGCGCTTCGGGTGATTCTGCAGGAAGGTGGCGGAGTGAAGCCAACTTCTCGAAAAGCCCATTCATTGTTTCAGCCAGATGTTTTCGCTCAGACTCCGACAATCTGGTCAGTCTTGCATTAGATTCTTCTACCGCTTTGTTGCCCCAAAGCTTCCTGGCTTCTTCTTCATATGGGTTGTGGCTGAAACCGATGACTCCGGGCTTGTGTTGATTGGACATCTGCTATTGCTCCCTTCCCCATATTCATCCAAACCTTAGCCTTGTTTCTATCAGATAAGCATCCACTCCCACTATTATAGCGGGAATAGTGTTTATGACCGTAGCCCAAAATGCACTCTTGCGGTCCATTGCAATCAAAGGGAAAAGCGCATCCCCGTCTTGAGATATGGACAATGACAGGGCCCGTACCTAGGTTTCAGCATCGTCGCCTAAACTCAGTAGGTGACATTCCCGTAATCTGCTTAAATACTTTGCTAAAGTAGCTGGGGCTCTCGTACCCCACTTGCTGCCCTATGGTTCTGCATGGCATCTGTGTATCGCGAAGCAGAGTTTTTGCCCGGTTAATCCTTACATCTGTAAGGTAGTCCTGGAAATTGGTTCCGCATATGGTCTTGAACAACCTACTCAAATACCAAGGACTTATGAATACCTCAGCCGCTACATCAGACAAGGTAAGTTTTTCGTGGGCTCTTTTTTCTATGATAGCTTTAGCGGACATGACCAAGCGCCTGGTGGATAGTTCATCAGATTCAAAGTGTTCGAACAGCGCTTCTAAGCAACTTATCATGACATTCATTGTTTCTGTCAGGGTCTCGCATTGCATCATCTTTAAGACGGCAAGGTTTCTAAGTTCAGAAATATCTTCAAACGCCCCCGTTACTTCCGCTGCGGCTTTGCATATCCGCATGGTCATAGAGGCAAGCTCCAGGCCCAAGAATCCATGTATACTAGTCAAATCCTTAATCTCCCAGGCCAGTTTGTCCAGTGTTTTGCGGACACCATCCAGGGAGCCTGTCCTGACCTGTTCTATCAATTTCGATTCTACGTCAAACAGACTATCCAATCCGGCTGTTGCGCTTAGGTCAAATGCAGAAAAGCCGGGCTTGACCCTGGACACTCTCGCGGCACGCTCTTCAATAATCTTTGAAACACATTTTCTGATTGACTGCCGTAGCTCGCTAGGCCTGACAGGCTTCAACAAATAAGCAAACGCGCCTAGGTTTAGGGCTTCCTGAGCAAATTCAAACCTGTCATAAGCAGACACTATTATCACTTTCATGTGATCATTTCTGGTTCCAAGGCATCTTAACGCTTCCAGGCCGTTAAGCCCTGGCATCATAATGTCGAGCAACAAAATGTCCGCAGTCACCTTGTCCAAGAGGGACAGGAGTTGGTAACCGTTAGAAGCTTCCCCCACAACCTCTGCATAAGGCACTGAACGCCGGAGGTTCCGTTCGAGCAGCCGGCGGGCAACAGGTTCATCATCAGCCACAATCACACGGAGCTTAGAATACCGCGTCCTATTATCCAAATTCACTGCCAAATGCTTTCACCCCCTTGGCCAGACTGCAGGCATGTCCAGTGTGACCGTGGTTCCTTGCCTGGGAACACTTCTTATGGAAAAAGAGCAATCATCCCCAAACGTATGCCTTAGTTTCGTGATCACATATCTGAGCCCCATGCCTCCCTCACACCGTGTGTCTGCATCGAGAATAGAAAAGCCTACAGCAACATCGTCCTCAAAACCAACTCCATTGTCAGTTACTACTATCCGGAGCCTTTTGTCCACAATTCTTATATCTACCTCTATCAAACCTGCGTAACCGAGTTCGGCCAATCCGTGGGATATGGCGTTTTCAACGAGAGGTTGCAGTATCATAGACGGGACCACTAAATCTAGTTGAGGAGTATTGACAAAGATCTTAGTCTGAAGCCCTTCCCCAAACCGGGCATGTTGGATGCGCAGGTAGTTTTCAAGGCACCTGATTTCTTCGCGCAATGTGGTAGTCGGCTTAGTGTTTCTAAGGCTAAACCTTAGGAAGTCTGAAAGACAGTACACTATCTCCTCAACGTCTGCTCCGCCTTCAGACACTGCCTCTGCAATTGTGTTAAGGGCGTTGAACAAGAAATGCGGATTGATCCTTGCTTGAAGGGCCCTGAATTCAGCCTCCTGGAGTTCCCGCTCCAAGGCGCTTACCACCTGGAGTTTTTTGAGCATCTCTGCATGATGCTTGCTTTCCAAACGCCGCTGAGCCTCGCGCATGTGGGAAGACGTCACGGCGTTTGCGATTGATTCTAACGATGCAGCCGCAGCCATAATCTGAGCCTTCAAGACTACCTCGATTTCTTGGTAATACTTGAGGAGCACGTCTTGGTCCAAGCCCAACTGACTCGCAATAGTCTTTAACCTAACCACATGTTTTTCACCAGGCTCTTCTATTTTCACAAAACCACAGGCCATATGCCCTACCAGTTTCCCACACGCCCTGAAAGGCATTACAACGCACACTATTCCGGGACAGCACTCCAATACTATAGGGTGGCCTTCCCCGGACGCCTTTGCTCCTGAAGCGGGATCAAACGCCGGACACTCCGGCTCACATTTGGATTGCGAGCGAAGGTACATGCAGAACTCAGGCAGCCGCGTCGGCCTTGTTACCAACTTGCCTGATACATCTACAATAATGACGCCCAGGCCAACAGCCTCAGCGAATTTGTCCTGGATAGTCTGCATAGTCGATGCAGGCAAGAAATCGGCAGCATTGATCCCAATGAGGCTGAGATCTTCTTGTCCACCTTCTATGGAAAGCGCAAGATCTTTTATTTCCTTTGGCATGATAGGGTGGTATACAGATAAGTGAACTAAGGGCTCATGACCAGTGTTGCGGACGTAATGGAGGGCGCCAACCGGGATGTATTCTACAATTCCTGGGCTTAGTTCTCTAATCTCCCCGTTGACACGATGGATACCTCTTCCCGATACTACGTACATCATTTGTTCATAGCCACTGTGGTGGTGGTTCGGCCATTCTTTTCCAGGTTCAATGATACACCTTCCAATGCTGATCCCATCAGGGGTGCGCTCATCAGGAAGTCTAATCCATTCAAATCGCCCATAGGCAAACTCTTCTAAGCCCAGTTTAGGGGCTGCGCCTGTAGTTCCCTGCCACTGTAACCCTGTTAGTTCTGATCTATCTGTTTGTTTGTTTGCTGCCATGCTAATGTGCCACACCTCTAACCATAATCAAGTGCCATGCAGGGTATATACCTAAGTTTATAGTGTCTGTGCAGTTCTTGCAAAGAACAATAAGGCAGACGGGCCAATGGCATATTCTACCCTGCACGATGTGTGTGCTGTTCACACCTCCAGAGCGTCTAGCCTGTCACCCGTCTGCCTTCTACTGAAACGTTATTTAGGCTATTCCCTTGCTTTTCGCCAACCGTTCAAGAGACTCTTTCATTCTCAAGAGCGCATCAACAGCTTGCTCTTCGTTGGTCAGAGCTCCATGGATTACCCGGATATAACCGCTTCCTTCATGGCCGTAAGCCTTGCCGTCATTAACAGCTACCTTTGCATCCCCTATAAGGAATTCACAGATCTCTGAAGAATCCCCAAGCTTGGATACGTTTATCCACGAATAGAACCCTGATTCGGGCATAAGCATGCTCACACCGGGAATCGAGTTGAAGATATCATAGGCTAACTTGCGACGCTTTTCATAGATTTCCCGGTACTTGTTTACAAAACTGTAATCCTTAAGCGCAGCAATAGCGCCCAATTGAGCTGCAGTGTTGGTTGCACCGAGCACGTTGACACACGCCCCGTACAAAACATCCATTACATGGTCATCAGCCGCTACATAGCCCACTCTAAAGCCGCTTAAGCCCAAACCCTTTGATACAGAAAACACTGACAAGGTTCTCTCCCACATCCCCGGGAGGGTGGCAATGTTCACGAACTCTATGTCATCAAATACTGTATCCTCAAAAGCTTGATCAACCACAACAACCAAATCGTTCTCCACCGCAAATTCAGCAAGTGCCTCAAGATTGCTGCGGCGAAAAACAGTTGTAGTGGGGTTGTTTGGGTGAGTAATCAAGATCATTTTCGTTTTGTCTGAGAGCCGTTGCTTAAAGTCTTCAATATCAAACTGAAATCCGTTGGCCTCGCGTAGTGGCACCCTTACAATCGTCCCACCCATGAGTTCCACATTTAAGAAATTGTTGGGGTAACTCGGATCAGGTACCAGCACTTCATCGCCGGGCTCGATAAACGGCAGCATGGCGTAAAAAAGGCCTGAGTCAGAACCGGGAGTGACAAGGATATTCCGGCCCGGGTCCGCGTCTATACCGTTGAATTCCTTAAGCCTTTTCGCTATTACCTGCCTCAGCTCCGGATTGCCAATAGGTACGGTGTAATGAGACGCTGTTCCTGATTCCAAACATTCAATTGTGGCCCTAAGGACGTGTTCAGGCATACGCCCATCGGGATAAAACGGATCAGCCCAACCCATTGGGGCTATACCTTTGCTTATAAGATCAAGATAGGAGTCCCCTACATCAGCTTTCGTAACTTTGCTGAAAAGCCCTCCTTCCAGTTTGGCAAACCGAGGAGACATCTTGCTTCGAATAGTCACGTGTGTCTCTCCCTTCAGTTACATGTTCGTTCAAACCCAGCCGCACACTTCATCCGCGAAGATTGCTGCGGTCCTTGGCTTATCCTCCGCCTCTTCTCTAGGACAAGGGTTTGAATGCCTTCAGCTGTGCCTTCTTCTCTGCGCTAAGCCCTAAGATATTCTCTAGTGTCTTGAGAGGAATGTTGCCATACTCAAAGGCTTGATTGCTAAACTGTTTCATATCCATCTTAGACTTGCGGTACAGTTCTTCGATGTAACGCATTCCCGTGTAATATGAAATGCCGTCTGCCGGGCGCATCATGTGAGCCCTTGTTTGAGCCTGAGCGCTGTACTCAGTGCAATTGAGATGGGTCACGTAATTATCAATTACTTCCTGCACCGGCCTTTTGTTGTAGTAAAGGTCTACCTCTGCTTTTACCCTGTATGCGCAGTACCAGCCACGCTTGGCAGCCTCGAGCTTGGCGATAGGATCATCGTAGTATGGCATCATGAGATATTCGGATCTATGGGCGATGCCCTCTTGATGGCACCTGGACATGAACAACCCTAATTTGAAGGTATTGGGAAGGTCGTTCAGACCTGACTTGATTTTCGCCGCATAATGGCCGGGATAGACTTCATGGGCAAGGGTTTCTTCTACCATTCCCCTGGTGAATGCGGGCAGATTGTCAGGATTTATGCAAACTGCGCCGTCGATTTGCATGAAGGTTGGGCAAACCATTCTCCATGTCGGAGGGATTAACCCTACGCCACACTCCTCATGTTCCTGAGGTAGGTCGATGAACCTCAGAGCTTTCTGCTTGAGTTGGCCCAACATATTCCTCATATCCTCAAGCAAGCTTTCTACCGATGAATATCCAGGCGTGCCATGGTTGAGCAGGTCATAAGCGTCCTTGCTTCGATCTATCTCCTGTGCAGTCTTGAAAAACTGCTCGCGCCTGAACTCCACATCGTCCTCATACCACGAGAGAATATAGTCAAGGGGTGCCTGCATCCCTTTTTCCACTGAAAACTCAAAAGGAATGTCTACTACCTGCAAGCCGCCAAGGGGCAGGGACTTAACGAGTTCTTGGATTTGCCTGGCGGCAGCTATGGCGTGGTCTCCGTTCTTGCGTGCATTTGCTCTAAGGGAATCGTCTTGGGCATGCGTTTCAACTAAGTCCACCGCTTTGGATATGTTGCCAAACAAGGGCGGGAGCAAGTCCGCCACCTGGCTGCGTCCAATGTCACCGCATTGGGTCAACAGCGTTCTTACTGCATCTAGCAAGTCAGGCAGCTGTGACAGCCTTGCGCCTAATATCTGGGCGCGCCCGGCCGGAGCACCTGGGGCGCTTTCTCCCATAAGGCTGTCAAACCCTGCTGAAATCCTTGTAATATACTCATACGGCATCTTAGTGTTGCATTCAACTGAAAACTCAAGCGACTCAAGCACCGCAGTAAAATGTGCGCGCCAAAAGTCGTCTGGCAAAGCGTTGACTTTGGTCTTGAGGGAAGCGATACCAGATCTTATGCTCTCGAGATTGTGTTCTGTAGGAATGAACAGCTCTTCCCTGTGCCAGCGGCCTCCTGTGTACTGCGACACTAAGCTAGCTATCTCTAGGTCCAATTCCCGGACTGTTTCCAGTGTTTGCTCCGTCCATCTGTCTGCCACGCCAATACACCTCCGAACTATTTTTGAAAAACTGTCACTACAAATCGTTTATGCGTTTCCGAAACCTATAATCTGGCTTCTTAACCGGTTACCACACCCTAAAGGTGCCTCCCTCAACAGGTATGCCAGGAGGCAAGATCCCAAAAGCTTGTGTCTCATGCCCAGGCACTTTGCTCATGGCGATATGGCCGTCTTTGACAACCATGGCCAGGTTTCTTAGGCTTGATATGTCTTGATCAGGCTCTCCCTTCACGACGATCAAGTCAGCCTGTTTTCCTTCAACTACGGAACCGGTAACATGGTCTACCTGGCACAGTTCAGCAGAATTGAGAGTCGCAGCCTTGATTGCCTCCAAGGGCTTCATACCTGCTTCAACCAGCAGTTCAACTTCCCTTACAGTGGCATTAGTCCCGTCTAGGGGATCAGATGGAAGCAAGTCAGTGCCAACGGCAATCTTGACCCCGGCTTCTATGGCTCTTGTAATGCTGTCTCTATGGAAACGTGAAGCTTCCCTTGCCTTTTCTACTTGAAATGCCGGGCTGCCATGAGCTTCCAAGTAGTCAAAGGCGTGTGTCACAGCCAGTGTAGGTACCAAGTACGTGCCCATTTCCGCCATAAGTTCAACTGTAGCTTTACTGAGCACATAACCGTGTTCAATGCAATCCACTCCTAAACGGACGCATTCTTGGACCGGTTTGTCTCCGCCGGCATGGGCAGCTACTCTCTTGCCTGACATGTGTGCAACTTCCACAACCGCTGTAACTTCATCATCGGTCATCTGCTTGTCAGTGAAGTTTTCGCCCGGAGTACCTAGACCGCCTGTGAGACAGATTTTTATGAAATCTGCTCCTTCCCTCAATTGAACGCGGGCAGCTTCCCTGAATTGGGCGATTCCGCTGCATTCAATCGTACCGACGCTGTTATGACCGTGACCTCCGTGAGCCAAGAGTATTCCTCCTGCCACAACTAAGCGCGGGCCCCAGATCATTATCTTGTTGATGGCATTGCGCACAGCTATGTCGGCGCCATGGGGTCCGCCGGGACATCTTAAGGTAGTAGCACCCCAAAGCAATGCTTCAACTGCCCGCCTGTAACAAATGAGTGCCCAATATCCCTCTGTATACGGGTCAAGTTTGTAGGGAGTAAAGGGCAGTTTGAGCCCAAGGTGAGTATGAACATTGAACAATCCCGGCAAAACAGTGTGCCCCTTTAGGTTTATCACTTTGTCGCTATCGTGGGGGAAAGGGGCCTGGGGCGAATCCTGCTTTCCCGCGTAGCTTATTCTCCCAGACGGCAAATCTACCACAACTGTGGCGCTTTCCACAGCCGGACTTCCTGTCCCGTCTACCAGACGGCAATTGTTCAAAAACAACCTGCTTTGTGGAGCCGGCATGCTTGATCCCTCCTATCAGTCAAAGAGGCTTGCCGTGACAAGCCTCTTTGTTGTGTGCATTCTACTTGGCAGTCAGGGTCTTGATCTGCTCCTTTTTCTCCTCAGGCAACGCTAGTATGTTCTTCATGGTAGCCAGAGGAATACTGCCGTAACTGAAAAGCTCGTTTGTGAAGTCTTTCTGCCCTAGGTCTGAATCATTGTACAGATCTTGCAGATACTTCATGCCTGTGTAGTATGAAATAGCATCTGCAGGACGCATAAGGTGAGCCCTGGTCTGTGCGTGGGCATTGTAGCTGGGAAGGCCCAGGTTGCTCATGTAATTATCGATAATCTCTTGAACCGGCTTCTTGTTGTAATATATGTCCACTTCGGCTTTTGCCCTGCTGGCTGTAAACCACAACCTCTTGGCCACTGAAAGCTTTGCTGCAGGATCTTTGAGATAGGGTGTCATCATAACCATGGAGCGATCGCACATTCCTTCCTGGAGACTCCGCGACCAGAATAGACCAAGCTTAAAGGTGTGGGGCAAGGCATGCTGCGCCGACTTTACGCTGTGCACATGGTGTCCAGGATACACTTCATGCACAGCTGTGGTTTCAAGCCCTACCCGGCGGTATGAGCTTAGGTTATCAGGATTGATGGCTACCAAGCCACCTAAATACATAAAGCCTGGAACCATCATCCGCCAGGTTTCAGGGATCAGGCCAATATCACAGTACTCACCCTCAGGTAAGTCCACAAACCGGGTACACTCCTCTTGTAACCGGTCAAGGATCTCCCTCATGTCTGCAAACAGGTCCTCTACTGTATCGTAGCCCTTGCCTGCAGTCAGCACCTGATTAGGGTCTTGTCCCGGGAAAGCTGCTTCCGCTATTTCGAAATACTCCTTACGCCTGCTTACTGCATCTTCTTCATACCAGGACAATAGGTAATCCAACGGGACCTGCATACCCTTTTCTACTGAGACTGAAAACGGTACATCCACCGGCTCCAGTTCGCCTACGTGCACTGACTTTACCTTAGATTGCAGCTCCCTTACGGCATCTAACACACGGTTACCGGAGCTTCTTGCATCATTCTTGGCACCTTGACCCCCTGCATGTTTCTCAATGAAATCCATGCAGCGCTGGACATTCTTTGACAAAGAGGGTAAGACGTCTGCCAACTGGCTCTTTGCAAGGTCAGTCCTGGTGTGGATTTGGCTGTCTATAGCTTGGATTACCGATTCGATATCAGCCAGTTTTTTCAGGGCTGCTTCAACGTTGTGCTCTGTATCCTTGTCGCCCGTCTGCATCATGAGCTTGTCAAGGCTTGACGAAATCCTTGTTATGTGTTCATAAGGCATCTTGGTATTGCATTCGATTTGGAAGCTCAAAGATTCTAATGCAGCAGTGAAATGACTCCTCCAAAAGGGGTCTTTCAGTTCACTTACTTCTGATAACAGTTGGTTTACCTTTGAGTTGATCTCGTACAGATTATCTCTGGTAGGCACAAAGAGCGTCTCAGTAGCTAATGGGCCGCCTAAGTAATCTGAAACCAAACGGGCAACCTTAAGGTCCAATGCCTTTATGATCTCAAGTTCCTGTTGTGACCATGCATTTGCCTGCATATTAACCCCCCACTAGTCAAATCAAGTACCTTTACTAACGCCCGGCAAGCATTTCCCTGCGGACCAACGCGACTGGGATTGACCCGTAACTTGTGAGCTTGTCGTGAAATCTCTTGAGAGTGAATTCGCTGCCCAGTTTCTTCTGGTACTCACTGCGAAGCTGTACGATTTGCTCTTTACCCAGCAGGTAACTGGATTGATAAGTCGGGCTCATAGTGTACCTGGTAGCTTCTCCTGAAGCCATATGATGATCCATACGCACCTTTTCCCGAAGCAAGCTGGTGGCTTCTTCTAGACTCATCCCTCCCACATGGAGGCCTACATCGACTACAACCCTTACAGCACGCCACAGGGCATTCCTAAGATTTATCAAGGTTGTGGCAGGTTCGTCCAAGTATCCTTGCTCAGCCATTAATAGCTCGGTATAAAGTCCCCATCCTTCTACGAACACCGTTGACCGGAAGTATTTCCTCAAGTCGGAGACGTCGACCTTAGCCAGACAAGCTTGAAGGTGATGACCGGGGATAAGTTCATGAAAGGCTATTGTGCGTTGAAAGGCGTAACAGTTATCCCGTAAGTGCTGCTTTTGCCTTTCAGGACTTGCAGTAAGGTCAATGGGCGTTATGTGCAAGGCGCTGTGAAAGTCTTCAGCAAAAGGCGGGCTGGTGCGCATATATCCAAGGGGGTGTGTGGCCCTTGAGTATTCAGGTACCGGTTCAACCGTCCACGTCTGGCCTTCAGGTACGGTAATCAGATCTTTTTCCCGTACAAATTGTTCTGCCAACCGCCCCTCGTTCAAATAGGAAGCTAACAAATTCTCAGGGGTTGGATGGTCATTCTTGAACTCATCAATAAGCTCTGTCCAATGTTTGTTAGGGTCTATGGATTTGGCTGCTTCTTCCAAAGCCATTTCATATTCTTTGACCTTTTGTTCGCCGAATTCCCGGAGTTGCTCAGCATCCATATCGACCATATGTACTAGCTGGAGCATCCGTTCAAAATGATCCCGTCCACAAGCGAAGCTGCCTGTGGCTCTTGGTTGGATTTCCTCCAAGTAACTGCCAAATGCAGCCACAGCCGCTACGGATTTTTCACAAAGGTCAGCAAATGAGGGCCTCGGTCCAACTGCATCTTCGACAAACGGCTGGATTGAGTTTCTTATGAGACGCTCGTGTCCTGAGACAGCTTGAAGCGCGACATGGATCCATTCTTTCGGGATGTTTGGTACAACCAGATTGTGCTGTGCCTTTTCCATGAAGCGGGGTACATCTTGCAATAGGCGTTCAACGGCGGCAATCCTGTTTTCCACGCTCTCAGAACCTCTTAGCAGAAGCCCGTTTAGCCCGTTGTTCACTTGAGAAACGTACCAATTAGGGTTAGCTTTCCAATCCTGACTACCGGGGTCTTGGGCCATCCTGACTTCCATATTTGCAATGGCTACTTCAGCGTCCAGGCGTTCGGAGGCACTCAAAGCCCCGCTGTCAAGTAGCTGTTTCAACTGCTTTGTAAGCTCTGAGATTTGTGCAAACAGGTGTTGGCGTTCATCAGGGTCTACAGGAGGCAGCATACCCTCGAACCCAGATACCCCCATGTTGGTTGCATTGACAGGATCAAGCTGCCACAACGCTTGCAGTAGTTGTTCACTAATATGTTTCATAGTTGACATGGTTTGCTTCATCCTTTCTCTCAAAGGCGAGCCCGTCCTAGCCGCTTTGGATAAAGATAACGGCAGGACGGTACTCGCTTGACACAGCTATATCCCTAGACCCAACCAATCGTTAAGAAGGAATTGGAAACGAACCAGGGTTACGCTGACACGCCCCAAAACAGTATCAGCAAATAGTGCTCCAAAAGCGATCATCAAGTAGATCCTTCCGATCCTGCTGAAACCGTGTACGGGTCCTGTCTTTTTTACAGTGAAGAAGAAGTAGGTAAGCACCGATGCAACGCCTAGAACCACAACCCAGTTATTGATGGTTGCCCCGAAATCCCCTGGCACCCACAAAGGTAACATGGTAGCACGGGCCTGCGTCAAGAACATCGGTTTCAGGTTCTTGGTGAGAACGTATGCTGCACCAATGCCCATGAGGAAAGCCATGGGATATCTCGCTAACCAGGCAAATTTCCGGGAATACCGGAAGTACATTAGCGCGGCCAGTAAGAGGGGTATGACAACGATCAACTCCTTACCTTCGCCTAACCGGTTTACTATAGTTGGCTTTTGGAAGTTGAACCAGTTGATAACCACAGAGTGTCCCGCCAAAATCGCCACAAACAGGGCTTCAAGCACCCTGTATACAGGGTTATCCTTATACAAGACACTGTAGGTTCCAAGGGTCAATATAGCGCCTATCCAAACCCAGATATCGTTAGACATTATCGCCACCTCCTCCGCTGGAGCCTTCTTTGTACTTGTTATAGAAGAATCCAATGTTACCGAGGATTACGAAAATAACTATTGTCAAGTTCATAAAGGACTGTGAATCCATCCCGGTCATAGCAGTTCCAGAGAAACCTGAAATCAACTCATATTCGGCTCCGCCCCTGAGGGAAGCAACGATGGACACTAACTGTCCTGATGCCAAGTAAGGCATTGTAACAGCCACTGAAACTGCAGGGAGCACCGTGATCATAGGTACATTGTGGGGGTCAGTGATCACCCTGATATACTCAGGAGTACCAGGCGTTCCAACATGAATACCGATTATCATGGCAACATCTTGAATCACTTCGAGCCCTTCCATAATAGGATAGGCTGAGATGGGATCGCCAAAGTGGTCAATTCCCCCTACGGCAGCGGGAAGATCGTCTGTAAGCTGCTGCAGCCATACCTGGCCACCTGGGCGGTAACCCAAGTTCAGGTAGTCTACTCCATATTCCTTATCGGGAAACTCTGGCGCTACATAGTTTATGAGTCTGGACATCATTGCGCCGCCTTCAGGCCATGTACTGCCACTTATGACACGCAGGTTTTTCTGCATACAGTGCTTGAAGATGGCAATGGCGGCCGGCTCCAATTCTGCAGCGTTTGCCGCCTGGTAATCCGTGGCGAACCATACTATAGAACCTTCAGGCAGACTCTCGATGGCCTCAAATGCCGTTCTTACTTGGTCCCCGACATTAAGCGCCAAACCGACAGGGTTCAGAATAACAATGCAAAAGACCAGCGCCTGGAACGCAAAGATCCATCGCCTGTCAAGAGAATCAAGCTTCGTAAATATGGACACTTCCAAGTTCACCTCCATGTTCGAGAACTAGTCATTGCTCATAAAACTGCGTTCCAAACCGGTTATCATTCTCAGGGCGAGCACTATACCACCTATGGCGGCACCCATTTCAATAGCCCTCATGCCTGCAACCGTCGGAAAATTGAGGATCCATTCAGCTGCCTTGGGAATTGCAGGTGAAATTGCAGACCCAAGAGTAACGCGCCCGATCATTACAACAATACCGGCTACCAGCAAGATAGCAGCATCCAGGTTCTTGGCACGAAAAGCCCTATATGCAGCAGAACCGATCCAAAAGGTAAGTGTGGAAAATATGGTCATCAATATAGGCGTAAGAATGTTGTCGTATATACGGGTAAACGCAACGTTACCGACACCGCCCACAAGTCCGAGGATGATATACCCATACAGCACCACGATTAAGAGCGCATTATAGAACCATCCACTGCTTTTGCGGAGGACTGCACGGCCATTGACTTGAGTAAGGCTGATAATCCCTACTAAATTGATGAATCCGACCACGATTTTATACCAGTCGTCAAGAGTGGCCGCAACCGGTTCCATAACCGGACTTGCCAACATTACACTGACAATGTAAAGAACCCCTGAGATCATCAGAAGGGCTATAGGTCCTTCCCTTTTCACGTCGTTCCCCCCCTACTTGAGCATAAATTCAGCTAGCGTGTTATTTCCAAATGTGGCAAGGATCGCCCCGAGGATTACAAGGGCCAGACCCAGCATTTTACCCCAATCCTGAACCACAAGCCCTCCCGTGGTTGAAGGTTCTGGATTGAGATATGCTGACGCAGCGAATATTTCTTGTCCTATAAGCGTGTAGTCACAAGCTGCTACAAAGAAGGGAATCTGACTTGTGGAAGCCGTACCTGCAATCTGCATGGCGCCTGCCCTGTTGCCCGATTCAGCCAGGAAGAGCGATTCGGCCCAGAAGGCCCCGAACAAGATTTGGGCTGCGACCTTTTCGCGCTCCATAATACCGGTAATACCTGCGGCCCAGGCCCAGTTCTGTTCGTTAATGAAACGTACGTCAGTTTCGCGGTACGAATCTCCTTTTCCGGCTGCTTGGAAAGCCTGCCGCGTTACCGCGTCGGCAACTGGGTGTACAACTGCAACTCCTGTCGGGACTATAATGCGGGTGTCATATTCAGCACATGATTTGGCTACATAGTCCAGGACAGGTAGCGCAGCGTACGTCTGTGCGTCTGCTAAGTCGCCTTTCCCCGGAACAAACATGATAGGGGTTCCCATCTCTGTTGCCCGTCCAACTGCTTCTTGAAGCGCCGTAAGCCCCGCGATTTCATGGATGACCGGGATCTTTTTCCCAGCCCTTGCCCTGCTCACCAAGACAAGCAATGCGATGCCCATAAGCACTTCCAGAATGAAAGTAAGAAGCATTCCTTCTTTAATCACTATGGAATTCACCTCCGCAACTTGGCATTTGATTGGGATAGAGTATATCAGTATGCTGGGCTTAATTAATGTCGCACGCTGTTGGGATCTTGTCCAAGTGTATTATTTTATTGCGATCTTCTGAGAAAAACTGCAGAAACAAGGTGTAGAATCCGATAAACCGTTCTAAGGGGTAGGAATATGCGGCCTTAGCAGGCACAACAGCTCTGCCGCCGCTGCCTCAATTATTGACGCAGCTGTTGACACAACAGCAAAACTATGTGACGCCGCTAAGGCCGTATGAGGTTTGACATACTAGCGACATACTAGCTGGCTCTCAAATATCCGGGGACCCTGTCTGTCAACCCTCCTGTTTTTTCAGGATGAACTGTCCCAATCTAAGATCAGTCTGCTCACCGTTGAAAAGCGCAGGCTTACCGCCTATGAACACATGTTCAATCCCAACCGGCTTCTGGAAAGGATTGTCGTAAGTAGCTTTGTCAGTGACCTTAACCGGATCGAATACGGTAATGTCAGCCACAAAGCCTGCCTTGAGCAAGCCACGATCCGGAAGCCCCAAATACATTGCTGACAGCCCTGTAATCCTGTGCACCGACTCCTGTAACGGGATGCCTTTTTCCCTGGCCCAACGCAGGAACCGGGGGAATGTTCCAAAATTGCGTGGATGAGGCTTGCCCTTGTTCTCCTCAGGCGCAAGGGGCAACCCGCGGCCGTCGCTGCCTATGACGTAATCTTTCTGGGCCAACATATAGTCTACATCTTCTTCGCTCATAGCAAACGAAATGCACGTGCACCTGCCCTCAGTTTCCACTGCTACCTTTGCTACAGTCACTGCCATGCTTAGCCCCAGTTCCTGGCTCAATTCCCAGATGGTCTTGCCGCCAGCAATAGGATAACGGCCGTTGGTGGTGACCACATACAAGCTTTCGCCGTCAGCCTGGGTCTTGAAAATCTCCTCCAAGTCGGCCATTAGCTTACGCCGCTCTTCTGATTCCGACTTGAGGCGTTCAATCGCCTTATGCACTCCGCCTTGGATAGACCATTTGGGGAAGGAGTTTGTAATGCCTGAGGACGCAGCAGTGTAGGGATACACGTCTACAGTAACGTGAATCCCCGAAGTTCTTGCGTCTGCAACGTTGTTTACAAACTCAGGCGCACGCCCCCAGTTTTGCCTACCGGCGGCCTTGAAATGGGCGATATGTACATGGGCACCTGTTTGGCGGTTAATCTCATACATTTCTTCTAGAGACTCAGGCGTCTTTTCGTCCTGCCTCCGCATGTGGGACGTGATTATGCCATCATACTTGGCAACCACTTCGCCCAAGGCGTTCAATTCTTCCTGGTCAGAAGACACTCCCGGCGAATATCCCAAGCCTAGCGACAGCCCCCATGCGCCTGCTTTCATATCCCGGTCCAGCAATGCTTGCATCTGGGCAAGCTCTTCCCGGGTCGCCTTGCGATCCTCAAACCCCATTACTCCTACACGAATTGCCCCATGGCCGATGAGGGATACAAGGTTGGTGGCCATTTTCTTGTTATGGGCCGTTACCTTGTCCAAGAACTCTTGGAAGGAACTTGAGGCAAACTCCTTAAAGGATTCTCCGGCATACTCACGAAGGCTTTCCAAGCGGTCTTCAGGACACGGGTAGATTGTAGAGCCGCACTGCCCGGCCAGTTCTGTTGTTATGCCTTGATAGATCTTGCTCTCGCACCGGTCATCCACCAGGAAGCCAGTGTCTGAGTGCGAGTGAAAATCAATAAATCCAGGCGATACCGCCAATCCGGTCACATCCAGGATTTCCTTAGCCGGTTCTTTGATATCCCGTTGGATCTTAGCTATTTTCCCGTCTTTGATTGCAACGTCAGCTTCAATGGCCGGTGAACCGGTTCCGTCTACTACAATGCCGCCCCGCAGGATGTAATCATACATGACGCTTCTCCCCCCACGATTCTTAACTGGACAATGGCACTATTACATTCTCTCATTCTTGAGCGGGCTTCCCTGTTCCTTGTTGAGCCTGTTGCGACCAAGCGATATATGTTAGATTAGGCGGGAGTCAAGCTCATAAGACCGGCCCAAGTCCCTTCTTGAGGGTCCGGTCAACCGAAAACAACCAAGGCAGGAGCGGAGACTATGAAACCAAAGGTTTTTGTCACCAGAGTCATCCCTGAGGAAGCTCTGAACATCATAGCCGGGTGCTGCGACTATGAGGTTTGGGAAAGTGAAACCCAGGCAGTGCCAAGATCCGTTCTTGAGGCGAAGGCGGAAGACGTAGACGGGCTGTATACTTTGCTCACTGAAAAAGTCGACAAGCCGTTGCTGGATATAGCACCGCGCCTTAAGGTAGTCTCAAACATGGCTGTAGGCTTTGACAATATAGATGTAGATGAATGTACCAAGAGAGGGATTCTGGTATGCAACACCCCCGGAGTACTCACAGAGACCACTGCCGATCTTGCGTGGGCACTGCTCATGGCGGCTGCCAGACGGGTAACTGAAGCTGAACGGTTCCTGCGGGAAAACAAGTGGACTACGTGGTCGCCAATGCTTCTCACAGGCATGGATGTTTACGGTGCTACCCTCGGTATAGTTGGCTTTGGCAGGATCGGGCAGGCAGTTGCCAGGAGGGCCAAGGGTTTTGGCATGAAAGTGCTGTATTACAGCAACACCGCTAAACCTGACCTGGAAGCGAGTATGGGCGTGGAAAGAGCAACTCTTGAAGACCTGCTGAGAACATCTGACTTTGTATCCATCCATGTACCCCTCACTGAAGAAACACGGGGCATGATAGGATGGCGGGAGCTTAGTATGATGAAACAAACTGCCGTGCTTGTAAACACTGCCCGGGGGCAAGTAGTGGATGAACAAGCCCTTTGCAGGGCACTCAAGGAGAAACGGATCTTTGCAGCAGGCCTGGATGTGTTCGACCGGGAGCCCCTGCCGGCAGGCAGCCCCCTGAGAGAACTGGATAACGTAGTGCTGTTGCCCCACATAGGGAGCGCAAGCGTAGCTACACGTACCAAGATGGCGGTCATGGCAGCCCGCAATTTGACCCAGGCGCTGTCAGGGGAAAGGCCTGAACATATTGTGAACCCGGAAGTCTTAGCCTAGTGCGGGCAAAACTTCCGGATGAGCAGTCTGTACAAAGCAACCGGCGGGAAACCTCCTGGTGAGCAGCCTGTACAAGGCAAGCGGCGCAATGAAATGGACGGTGCAAAGAAATGGACGCCGCAAAGAACAACGCAACAGTTCAGCGTCCGGTTGCACAAGTAAGCAACCGGCTATTCCCGTTCCGCTTATTCCTTCCTGCGGAGCATCCTTGAACCTGCCAGTACAGCCCAAGGTTTAGAACCGCCAGAAGCGCCGATTTGAGTATCACATCCGCCGGCATCACTTTCGTCGTGGAAATAAAACCGGAGCACCCTCTGTTGGCCCATATCTTCAAAGAAGAGTGTGCAGCGATCGCTTGCCTTAACTTCGAACTCCCTGTCTTCTATCCTTAGCTTGAGCACGTTTCCGTCCATACACAGATCCAGCTTGCCGCCTTCGTCAGACTCGTACAGACCTGCAAACCTGGCCAACTCTTCAGATGAAGCGCCACTGTCCACCTCAACGCTCCTCTGGGCATCAATAGGCAATCCCAGGACTGTATTAACTGCCGCAAGCCAGATAGCGGCTGCCGGGACTTCTCCCACATTGGTGAGAACCGCCACAGTGATGCCCTTTTCCGGTACAAACCCAGAGTTGGAAGACACGCCTGGCTGGCCTCCACTGTGTTCTACTAACGTAACCCCAGTATCTGCATAGTTGGGCGTTACTTTAAGGGCGAAATGATAATAGGTGTTCCTGTCAACGGCATACATAGGCGAATTCCACATCTGCCTCAAGCCGTCAGCGGGAGCAATCTGCTTCCCGTTAGGGGCTTTGCCGTCGTTTAGGTATATCTGCCCGTATTTCATAAGGTCAAGCACGCAAGACCTTACGCCGCCGCCTACCTCGTAAGTGCCAAGCACCGGCCATTGTTGCACTTCGTGTTCTCCTGTTTTCCTGTTATATGAATACGGAGTAGAAACGTTCCCCATTTTCGGCAGTTCTTCAAGGTTGTAGCTTGTTCTGTGCATACCCGCAGCATCCAGTATGTGTTGAGTCATGTAACGCCTGTACAGCTGCCCGGACTTGCGCTGGATGATAAGGCCGTTCAACAGGAAGGTGTCATTGCAGTAACTGAAATACTTACCTGGAGGTCCAAGCAATTCATACTCAGCAGAAGCTATGTACTCAACATGCTCATCCAAATCGATGATTTCCTCGCGGCGTTTCATAGGCGGAAGGCCGGTGGTATGAGACAAGAGGTGACGGATTTTCACCTGGGACATATCCTCCATCCCGGCAAGCCGGAACTCAGGTATATGGCCGATGACTGGGTCGTCAACTGACAGCATCCCCTTACCTGCCAGCTGCGCTATAGCCATAGCTGTAAACGATTTGGACACTGAAGCACACCCGAAAACAGTCTCAGGCGTAATAGGTTCCTGGGTTTGTATGTCTTTCACACCAAAACCTTTTGCATAAATCACTTCTTTCTTGTCAGCAACCGCTACGGCGGCTCCGACTATGTGGTGTCTTTCCATCATTTCCTCAATGTATTGTTCCAGCGTGGCCCAATCTAACCCCTTCACCGGTAACCCCTCCGTTCTTTATTGTGTTTCCAGAACCTGATCTTAGGTTACCAGACGCCGTATTTTTGACAACCTCGCGGGTAGGGGCTCCATCAGTTTTGCACATATATGGACTCGACTGCTTCTTGACCGAAAGCAGCGCTCATTGGCGCACGTGGTGCACCATTCTGGAGGCGTCCAAGCTGAAATCGACCCTGATTGGTGCATCTGGTGCGCCATTTTGCGACCTTCTTGGCCGGAAACGGCGCTCATTGGTGCCCGTGGTGCACCATTCTGGAGGCGTCCAAGCTGAAATCGACCCTGATTGGTGCACCTGGTGCACCATTTTGCGAGCTTCTTGGCCGGAAACGACGTTCATTGGTGCATGTGGTGCACCATTCTGGAGGCTTCCAAAGCTGAAATCGACCCTGATTGGTGCATGTGGTGCGCCATTCTGGAGACTTCCAAGCCGAAAACGCCCCTGATTGGCGCACGTGATGCGCCATTTTGCGAGTTTCGTACTCGCAAACGGCGGTCATTGGTGCACGCGGTACACCGTTTTGGCTGAAAGCGTGGTGAAGACCGGCGAGATTGGTGCATATCGTAAACCATTCTTGTGGATACAGTAGCGAACATCGACTGGCCGGTTCATGGTGATATATTCCCTCTGCCCTTTTACAGAGTGACAATAGAACTGGCCGGTAGCATAAGGTTGGTTCTCAGGTTGACGGTACGAACCAAAACGGTTAAGATTTCAGCAACCACTTAGACCGGAACATCTCATTCAAGCACAGATTCCAGTCTCATAAACGTTCAGGACCGCCTCTGATGTTTCAGTATAAGCTTGATTGCGAGTTTGAGGAGGGATCCTATGAACCCATTTGACCCGGATAACGCCGGCTTTTCAACCGGTGGTTTGCATGGCGATGTTGAAAGGTTGTTGAGGGACGCTGTCCCCATTGGAGGCCACGTACTGCCACCCCTTCCCTACCCTTACGATGCTCTTGAACCGTACATCAGCCGGGAAACGCTAAAGCTTCATCACGACAAACACCACCTGGCTTACGTTAACAACCTCAACAGGGCAGAAAGGAAACTGGCAGCTGCCAGGCAAGCACGAGATTTCTCACTTATCAGATTTTGGGAAACAGAAATAGCTTTCAACGGGTCCGGCCACATACTTCACAGCATCTACTGGACTAACATGATACCTGGCGGGCCCGCCCAGCCAGGGCCGTTCCTTTCTAGGCAGATAGACATTGCTTTTGGAAGTCTTGACGCGTTCAAGGACCAGTTCCTGGCCGCTGCCAACGCGGTTCAAGGGTCGGGCTGGGGCATCTTAGTTTGGAACCCTGCATGGGGGCGTCTGGAAATACTCCAGGCCGAGAAGCATGAAAACCTGACCCAGTGGGGAGCAATCCCTGTGCTCGTGGCAGACGTATGGGAGCACGCGTATTATGTCGACTACAGAAACGAACGGCGTAGGTATCTTGATGCATGGTGGAACCTTGTAAACTGGGAAGACGTTGAGAGAAGGCTGCTCTTGGTGATGGGAGCCCAGGTGCCTCTAACGTAAGTTAATACTGGTTTAGACAGGGTGGTGCAAGGTCTTGTCCAGCGCCACCCTACATCCCTACACACCCTACATCTCTACACACCATACGTCTCTGTACTAAGAACGGAAGGTGAGATACATGTCACTCCATGATGAGTTTGAGAAGGGGATGGATAAGCCCCCTTAAGGCATTGTTCAATACTCGAAGCTGATGCCGCGCTGCTCAGGGCCCTTACTCAACTTGCAGCTGCTGAGTTCCTCCCTGTAAATTGGCTGCGGTACAGGTCTGCGTAGAAACCGTCCTTGGCAAGAAGTTCGCTGTGGGTCCCTTGCTCAACGATTTTCCCGTCGTCTATCACCAGGATCATATCCGCGTCCCGTATGGTAGACAGCCGGTGGGCAATTACAAAACTGGTGCGTCCTTTCATCAGGGTTTCCATTGCCTCTTGGACCTGCACTTCGGTCCTGGTGTCAACATTGCTTGTAGCTTCATCCAGAATCATCATCGGTGGATCAGCAAGGATGCCCCTGGCAATGGTCAAGAGCTGTTTCTGGCCCTGGGACAGGTTGGACGCGTCTTCGCTCAACATAGTGTCGTACCCGTCAGGCAGTGTCCGTATAAAGTGATCAGCCTTGGCAGCTTGGGCTGCCCTGACAATCTGCTCTTCAGTGGCGTTGTCCCGGCCATAGGCTATGTTATCCCGGATAGTCCCGCTGAACAGCCATACGTCTTGCAGCACCATTCCGAACAACTTGCGCAAATCGCTCCTCTTGAGCTCCCTTATGTCAGTCCCATCCACTGTAATCTTTCCGCCGTCTATCTCGTAGAAGCGCATGAGCAAATTAACCAGGGTAGTCTTTCCCGCTCCCGTCGGCCCGACGATGGCGATCGTCTGCCCTGGCTCTGCATGAAGACTAAGGTCTTCCATAAGCACCTTATCCTCTTCATAACCAAACCGCACGTTTTCGAACCTGACTTCGCCTTTGAGCTGCTCAAGCGGGGCGACCGCATTCGCAGGATCAGGAGTTTCTTCCACCTCATCGAGGATTTCAAACACTCTTTCCGCAGCAGCAACTGTAGACTGGATCACATTTGCTATGCTAGCCGTCTGGCGAATGGGCTGGGTAAACCGGCGTGAATAGGTGATAAATGCCTGGATATCTCCGATTTCGATCGTCTGCCTGAGGACCATGAAGCCGCCGGCAACAGCTACGATCACATACCCGACGTTGTTTATTAGCCCAATTACAGGCATAAGCAGCCCTGACAAGAAATGCGACTTCCATCCATGATCGTATAGTTCTTCATTGATCCGATCGAACTGGCTGGTTGACGCGTCTTCAAACCCGAAGGCTTTCACCACTTTATGGCCTGCATACATCTCTTCCACATGCCCGTTGAGATCCCCAAGCACTTTCTGATGCCCCACGAAATACTTCTGCGAACGCCTGGTCACAAGCCACGTGGCCACAGCAGTAAGAGGCAAGGTGATCAGGGTCACCAAGGTCAGTACGGGACTGATGCTCAACATCATCACCAGGACTCCGGCGAGGGTTACCTCTGCAGTTATTATTTGCACCAGGCTTTGCTGCAAAGTAGAACTCACTGTATCTACATCGTTTATAACGCGACTCAGGATTTCCCCGTGAGTGCGCCCGTCAAAGTATTTCAGAGGTAGGCGGTTTAGCTTATCTTGGATTTCTTTGCGCATTTCATAAACGGTGGACTGGGCAATACCTGCCATAATATAACTCTGGAGGAAGTTGAGAGCGGCACCGGCCAAATACAGCACAGACAGGATTACAAGGATCCTGCCTATGTAGGCGAAATCTATACTGGCTACTGGCACCCCTTGAGCTCTTAGCATGAGCCCTTCAAACAGTTTTGTAGTGGCTTTCCCCATGATCTTGGGGCTGATTATGGTGAACAAGGTGCTAAGCACCGAAAACAAAAGCACTGCAACAAGGGCAAGTTTCCGGGGTCTAAGGTATTTTGTCAGCCTTGTCAACGTGCCTCTGAAGTCTTTTGCCCTGCGTACCTGCATTGGCAGCCCTCCGGGCCTGCCGCCATGGACACCACGCCTGCCAAAACCCCTGCTAGCTGCTAACCCTCTTTCCTTGGCCTCTGCGTGGTGCTGCCTGTGCCTACCCCTCATGCTATTTCCTCCTCTGACAGCTGGGACTGGACAATCTCCCGGTAAACCCCGCACGAATCCAGCAGTTGGCTGTGGGTTCCCTCACCCACTACCTTCCCATCATCGAGCACGATTATCTTGTCTGCGTCCATCACAGTGCTCACACGCTGCGCAACCACGATCATGGTTGCGTCTCTGACCTCACGGCGCAACGCAGCACGCACCCTGGCATCAGTCCTGAAATCCAGGGCGCTGAAACTGTCATCGAAAATATGGATTCTGGGGCGCCTTACAAGTGCCCTCGCAATGCATAGCCGCTGCTTCTGTCCCCCTGAGATGTTAGTTCCTCCCCGGGCAACATGGGAGTCAAATCCGTCAGGCATCTGGTCTACAAACTCCAGGGCTTGGGCAATCCCTGCAGCCCACCTTACTTCTTCATCAGTAGCATCTTGCTTGCCGTACCGGATGCTGTCAGCAACCGTTCCCGAGAAGAGCACAGATTGCTGGGGAACCAGGCCTATCTGCCTGCGCAAAACTTCCCGGGGAATGTCACGGATATCGGTGCCATCTATAAGGATTTGGCCCTGGTCCACATCAAAATACCTTGGAATGAGGTTTATCAAGGTTGATTTGCCTGAGCCTGTTCCCCCAATGATCGCGGTAACCTCGCCAGGCCTGGCCACAAAGGATATGTCAGTAAGAGCAGGCTGTTCAGCACCGGGGTAGCTAAAAGTCACCTTGCAGAATTCAACGATACCCTGTATCTTGAATTGCCCTTGGTCTTGACCGGCCTCTGACAAGGGCAGGTTCAATCCAGCTGCAACTGCCTTCATTTCAGGTGTACTGTCAAGCACTTCATTGATTCGCGCTGCCGAAGCTGACGCACGGGGCAGCATCACAAAAATCATGGACACCATGATAAGGGACATGAGTATATGTAGGCCGTACTGGATGAATGCCATCAGCCCGCCCACCTCTAGGTAACCTGCATCGATTCTTTGACTTCCAATCCATATGATTCCTATGGTTGCGAAGTTAATTGTCAGGTTCATCAGGGGCATCAGGGCAGCCATAATGCGGAAAACTCTTAGGCCTGTTTGCATCAGGTCTTTGTTGGCATCGTCGAAACGCCTGGCTTCATAGTCAATCCGGTCAAACGCCCTTATTACCCGGACACCGGTCAGGCCCTCTCTAAGCACTAGATTGAGCTTGTCTAGTTTCTGTTGTAACAGCTTGAACATAGGGAGCACTTTCTTTGACACGACGTAAATCATTACAGCCAGGACAGGCAATACGGCGATAAGCATGAGGGATAGCTTGGGTTCCCTGGAAAAGGCCAGGATAATGCCTCCAATGAGCATCATTGGCGCAACCATAAATATGCGCAATGACATCAGCACCACCATCTGCACCTGGGACACGTCGTTAGTGGTTCTGGTGATAAGCGAAGCAGTCCCGATCTTGTCAAATTCGTACAGGGACAGGGACGTCGCGTGCGAAAACACCGTGCTACGCAGATTCCGCCCATATGCAGCTGATACCCTTGCAGACAGGTAACCTGACACAACCGCGCAGACTGCACCTACTAAGGCTACGAGCAACATACGCCCGCCGGTTCTCCAGATCAGCCCGGTATCGCCCCGTACAATCCCGTTATCCACAATATCTGCCATGAAGCTTGGGAGAGCCAGTTCAGCAAGGGATTGTAGCAGTACAAGTACCAAGACCACAATCACCTGTGAGGCAAAGGGTTTCAGGTATTGGTAGAAGCGTCTCACTGGATCATCTCCTTCAGCACACCTCTAGGTTGTCTCTGTGTACCCGGTCTCTTCCAAAGCCTTGTTCAGCATCTCCAGTCCTCTTACCAGACAGTCCAAACTGGCTCTGGGTATCACAGCAAGCACTTCGGATAAGCGGTTTTCCATTACCCGCTTAACTTCTTCAAACCGTTGAACCAGTTCTTCGGTGGCAAAAAGGCGGACCACCCTCTGGTCGGAAGGGTCTTGCCCCTTTTCCACAAACCCGTGGTTGCACAAGATGTCAATTGTCTTGGAAACATGAGACTTGGCGAACCCGGTTTCCCTGGCAACTTGACTAATTGTAGCGCCAGGCTTTTTCATGATCTGGGCTATTATCACCATACCAGACGGTGGAAAGGGGTACTTCTGCCATACTTCACGGACTATGTTGAGCAGCCCGTGGTTGGCGCTTCTGAGAAGATTTACGAAGGATTCGACGCTAAGACCAATATTTGTGGTGCTTGCTTCGCTGGTTTCAGAACCGGCAAAACGGACGGGCCTCACCGGCGAAGCAGCATCATTCCCTTGTCCGCTTCTGTCGTTCGCCATGTGCGCAACCTCCCCTCTCGTATGTGTTCTCCTGTACAATGTGCAACTCCCTACCGGAGACGCGAGATGGCAGTGAGTCCCCAAGGGCTACTCAAAGACCCCATTTATCGTTCCCGCGAGAACGTTCTCTAGCGAACGATCCTAGTATACGCAACCGTATCATAGAGTGCAATAGGGTTGAAATAGACCGTAACCCGGTACTAAGATCAACCACCCCGGGGGCTAACTTGGTACCAAAACCGACCAGATTGGCGCGCAACCTGGTACTAGAATCAACCAGAAGATCAACCGCTTCCGTGGCAAAAATGAAAACCTGCCGTGAGTAGTTCTTACGAACTCCCCAGCGGCAGGAAACACCGTGGCAAGTCTATTGAGTTGGCTCAGCAGGTAAGATCCACAAGGCAGGAGTCTCACCATTTCATCGGACCACGGCTTACTTCAGAATCAGCACCTCCGATGCCCCTCCCTGTGCCGGATATGACTCAAGGATCGGGCCGGGTATGTGTACTCTCACCTTCTGACCCACTTCCAGGTCGGAGAAGCTGGCTTCAATGCATTCCTCTACGTCAACACCGTTTTCTTCAGATGCCTCGACTATACAGAACTTGGTATCTTCGTTCACAGAAAGCCAGATGAGGAACGGTTCACCGTTGGACATTGGCCCGCCTTCCAGCAAGAATCGGGGCCGTTCACCGCTTTCGATTTGCTTCACCACACCACCGGTGTAGGCAGCCTCCACCTCCGGAGGCGTAAACTCATCTGAAATCTGCGCAACAAGCCAGGCGTCTTCGTACTGCTTTACCAAGACCTCACTTAAGAGAGTTCCAGCATTGCCAGTGGAAGTTGCAAACGCAAATTCTACTTTGTACAGCCAATCTCCGTCCGGAGTCTCTGACTGTTCAGTAATCTCGTAATTCTCCACCCAAGGGCTGGAAGTACCTGTTACCCACCCTAGAGACTCAAAGTACTCAAGTTTCTCTTCGCGGAGTTCAGGAGACATAACTGCAAACTCAAGCGCTCCATTCCTGGATTTCACACCTTCTGCCCACTTTACAACTGCTTCCTCAGGGCTTCCGGGCAGAAGCACTTTTTCCAGCAAGGAAATTCTCATTTCCTGTCCCGGCACCGATGGATCAGTGGTAATCCGGACAGTCTGCGTTCCGTCATCCCAACCTACGAAAGCTCCCAGAGCTTCAGCAATAGCCCTCACAGGGGCGAATGTCCTTCCGTTAACCAGATAAGCGTCGCCAGGCTCAAGGACTTCTTTCCCATTAATGAAGATTCGCACAAAGTGTGCGCCTTCAGCCAAACTGCCAGCAAAAGCGCTTGCCCCCAGTATCACGAGAAGCAAGACCGAACCATACAACACAAGGTGTTTCTTTGCCGCAAACACCATCCTTTCTCACCACACAAGTTTGCCGGCCTTCCAGGTGAAACAGTTGCGGCCAGCACCTGGCGTCATGCCGGCTGTGCCTGTCTTGGGCGGCGGAGCTCCACCTGTTCTCAATACTTGAACTACTTTGTTTTGACGCCTGACTACCTGGAATGTTCCGCATCTTGAAATATCCCAGGGGTAAAATCTGACGGATCGTCCGGGGTACTTCACAAGGTATCTGGACGTAAAGGTATCTAGAGGCGTTTGATAGATCAATCTGTGATACCTCGCAGATTAGCATCGCAGATTAGTATCGTCGATTAGTACTGCAGATTGCCGCCGTTGCGGTAAACCTTGCCTGCCTCCAAGCTTATCCCCTTAGCGGCGAGAAGTTCGCTCACTGTAACAAGCTGGAAACCCCGGCTTATGAGTTCTGGCACTACTGCTTTCACCGCTTCAGCAGTAGGCACGTATATGTCATGCATCAGGATAATATCGCCATCTTGTACGTGGTCCATCACCTGCTGGATAATGGATTCTACATCCCTGCTTTCCCAATCCCTGGTGTCCACGGACCACATGATCATAGGCATGCCTGCATTTTGCTCTAGTTGGTTGTTGTAGGACCCATAGGTCGGCCTCATTATCAAAGGTTCAACTCCTGTAACTGTCTTTACGGCGATTTGAGTTCTTTCTATTTGATACTGCAGCTCTTCAGGTGACAAAGTAGTGAGCCGCTTATGGTTGAAGCTGTGGTTGCCAATCTCATGCCCTTCACTGACCATCCGCTTGAGTAGTTCGGCGTTGTGATGTGCACGATTTCCAATCACAAAGAAAGTAGCCACCGAATCATGCTCCTTTAGCGTATCTAGGATAGAGCCTGTGGTGCTGGACAATGGTCCGTCATCAAAAGTAAGAGCTACCATGGGTTTGTCGGGGTCGATCTGCCTGACCGCCTCTTCCCCGATTCCATGGCCGCCGGCACTGCCTGGTCCACAATTGCCGTCTATATCAGGAGGGGGCTCCCTCCGTGGATAGTCCATTGCGTTGGGAGGATCCTGAGGCGCCTGGGAATCAGGACCTGGCAAATCAATGATGCCTTCCATGCGCCCATAGGGAATGGCGACACTGGGAGTACCAACAGCCCCCGGAAACACCTGATACTTCTGGAACAACAATGTGAAATGATCCTGGGTTAACAGGAAACGCCTGTAGTTGTCATATACCGGCTCTGTACCAGTAGTAAACAGGTCAAGGTCAACGTAGCCAGCATAATCAGGGTTAGAGGCAAGATCATCCCTGGCCAGCTGCGCCAGTTTGGGTAAGCTGCCTTCGACCAGAATATCTTCCAGGAAGACAGGCTGCACTGTTTCCAAGTCATACACGAAGGTTTCGACGGTCACCTCAGGATGGGCGTAACCTGGCATGTTCACCAAGATAATGAACTTGATGCTCACCAGTCTGTCTTCCACGAGCCAGGTTTCGTAATCCACGTTGAGTTCCGCCCTTAGGTCGGCATGCTCAGCCGTGAAGTCTTCAACCTCAGACATGAAGCCGGAGATAATATCCTCAACAAACTCCCTTGTTACAGAGTCGATCGCCTCTTTACCGAAAACCGGATAATGCACGCCCAGTACAGAATTCTCCCCGTACTCTATCACCGACTCTACTGTGCCAGCCTGATGGGTTTGGGTATTTGATTGCTCAAGGTACTTGTACCTGCCGCTTTCGTCTGCAGGGATGTCCTGTCCCGGGCCTGTGCTTATCCCTTCAACGGGAACTGCAGGTACAATGCCCACCACGCTGCAACCGGCCAGACTGACAAGTATCATGAGCACGAGGATGGCTCTATATGTCTCAACCAGCCGCCAAATCCATCCTGTTACACGGGGCTCAAATGGATCCGGTGGATCTGAAGTGAGGAATCTTTTCATCCGGCTCATAGCTAAAAACCCTCTTCGCGACAAATTATGAAAGAAACTGTTCTATTTAGTTCAGATGTTAACATAATGCGAATAGTTCCCAGAAGCAAAATTTCCCGCGTATTTCATCCTTTTCACTAGAACATATGTTGCAAAGCCGTCCATAATGATCAGTAAAATGCTTGAGGACGGCCCGGAACGTTTCGCACCCGTTTGGGGCTGCCGTCATTGACAGGATCAAACGTCCAGGACCGTCCCCCCACTTCCATGGCCCTAGTGCTTCCAAATGAAACATCCAGGGCCGCCTTCAAACCCCGATTACCAATCCTTATGCTTGGCTATTGTATCCATGACATGGGCAGTTGTCCTAATACCCTGAATGAACAAGTCGAGATCGAAGTTCTCGTTTGGAGCATGGTTGTTCTCGTCAGGATTAGCATAGGGCACGGAAATCGTCGGTATATCCAGTATGTCTGTAAACACGTACTCAGGGCAGCTTGCCCCTGACGAAGGCACAACTATGGGCTTAACGCCCCAGGCGCTTTCAACTGCGCCTATAATAGCCTTTGAAATAGGCAGTTCCAGCTCGGTACGCGACGGGTACATCTTACCGTGCCTGAGCACCTTGGCTTCGGGCAGATGCTTTGCTACGTGCTTCTCTATGAGTTCGAAAATCTCTTCAGGATCCTGGTCGGCAACCAACCGCATGTCTATCTTGCACACAGCTTTGGCAGGGACTATTGTCGCCATCCCTTCCCCTGTGTGACCGCTAGCCAAACCCGCAATAGTCATAGTGGGCTGGAACATATGCGCCTTGAGGGCTTCTACGGGATCCCACTGGGGTCCTGTGCCAGGAAATCTTACGCCCTGGAAATAGCCTTCCACGTCAAAAGGAATTGCCTTTATCACTTCTTCTTCGGCCGGAGTCATGGGCCTTACCTTGTCATAGAACCCTTCCACCAGCACTTTCCCGTCTTCATCCTTCATCGTCTTGAGCAAATGGACCATACGCCATGCAGGGTTGGGGATAAGCGCACCATAGTGGCCGGAGTGGCAATCCCTGATGTTTTCCTCAAGCACAATTTCCACATCGATTATTCCCCTGCATCCGAAAAGCACCTGTGGACGCCCGGTATAGTGGATAGGGCCATCAGCGAAATAGCATACGTCGGCCTTTAGCAGCTCCTTGTTTTCCTCGACAAAAGGTGCCAGGTTTATGCTGCCGCTCTCCTCTTCACCGTCCAGCAAGAACTTCACACTGCACGGAAGTTCCCCGCAGTTCTTGATGAAAGCGTCTACGGCGATAATATGGGTAAGCAGCTGGCCCTTGTTGTCGCCGGTGCCCCGCCCGTACATGCGCCCGTTCCTGATGTCGGGCTCAAACGGGGGAGTCTCCCAAAGATCCAGATCGCCAACTGGCTGGACATCGTAATGCCCGTAGAAAATCACTGTAGGAGTCCCAGGCACAATCCTCTCAGCGTACACCGCAGGCAAACCTTTAGTAGGCATAACCTTGGCATCCAGGCCTACTTCCGTCAGCATCTCAACCAGTATCCCGGCGCACTCTTCCACGCCTTCCCCTGTTGAACTCACGCTGGGTTGCCGTATGAGTCTTGCCATTTTTTCAATGCTCTGTTCCCTTGTTGCATCAATCCAGCTTATTACTTTGTCTAGTGAACTCACTCATAGCCCTCCTTGCTTTCTGAAGAACTGTATTACATGTTTCCAGTTGCTTTAGCCTGACCCTTCAAGGCAGATTGCCGCGACGCGCTCTCCAGGGAGACTTTTCTTTCCCAGGAGTGGATGAGCAGTGCCACGGCGATAATGCCGTATCCTATGAATACACGGAAAAACTCGCCTACCTGGGCATTGCCCATGAGCCGCTGACCTGCTGAAGGCGACACAATGAAAAGCAACTGAAACAGCAAAGTGCCGGCGAGCCCGTGACCTACTGTAGCACTGGTCACGCTTGCACCCCCCACCAAGATGGAGGCGATTGCCACAGTGCCAATCTGCTCGTGACTGTTAAACGTGTTGATCACGCCCATGTTCTGGAGAAATATGATCTGTCCTATGGAAGCCAGCACCGTGGACATTACCATGGCAGTGATCCTGGTACGGTCAACATTGATACCTGCCACAGAAGCAACTGCCATGTCCTGCCCCACAGCCCTGAGCTCCTGCCCCAGTTTGGTCTTGTACAGCCACCTGATTCCAAGACACAGCGCAATCACCACACCAAACGTAGCTACGGGAATATTGACCCCAAACAGCCGCACCTTGAGAAGGTTGTCCAAGGCATATTTGCAGTACTTCAGCTCAATTGTGCCGCGTAACCCCACACCTGAATCCAGCATTATCTCAGGGTTGTCCACAGGGATTACAGTACCCACCATAAACAAGAACACCAGCAAGTACAGGCCGTTTGCGAAGAAGCCCAACATCATGCTTGTGATCATTTCCCGGCCCCTTGCCAGGTTGAGCACGTGGCCTACTGATATCCCCAAAAGCACTGCGATGGGAACCGACAGCACCACGGCAACTGACAAGCCCAGTAGTCCCGGAATCTTGTAGTGGGTGGCTACAATCAGCCCGACCTGCCCTGCCATGGCCCCAAGCACTATGGCGAAGTTGAGCCCCAGCCCTGCGGTAACCGGGATGATCAGGGACAATACCAGGAACCAGTTCCGGGCAAGCCTTGATACCAGTTCCTGAGCGATATACCTTATGTTCTGCCCGCTCACGATGACTCCAAGGATACACATGAATAAGAACAGTATTGGAACTGCGTTCTGCCGCAACAAGTCTGCCGCGCTGAATCCGCCTTTAAGCTGAAACCGTTTCCGCACTAACCATCACCTTCTTTCCGTGTCAAGGCGTAAAGGATCATGCCGTTTGAAATGATTGTCTTGGCAACCTCTGAAATGTCCCCTTCTATTACGCTGCGGGTCACAGGTAAAGCGATGGTCAGGAGCGTCTGAAACAGCACTGTGCCAAGCACTGCGTTCCAAACAGTAGCTTTCCTGGCACTAGCGCCGCCGATAAGTACTGCAGCAACCGCAGGAAACGCCATCATCAGCGGGGCCCTGTACAGCTGAACCAGTCCCAAGCTCTGGCAGTAAATCACCATTCCCATGGCACCCAGGGCGATAGACAGCACAGTGCCCAATATCCTCATCTTGTCCACGTTGATGCCGCACGACATGGCAAACGCCGGGTTCGCACCTGCCATTCTCATGGATATACCCAGCTTTGTCTGGTTGAAAACTCCCAGAAGCACACAAGCTAAAGCGAATGTAAGCAGCAACCCTGTAGGCACTTTAATGCCAAAGATCGGAAACTCCCATGATTTATCCAGAATCTGTGTAAGCGAATCACTCACAGGCAATGTGGTGCGGAGTCCTTTGCCCGAGATCACCCATATCATTTCCGGATTCTTAAACGGCGCCAGTATCCAGAACATACACATGGCAGACACGATGGAAAACCCTGCATAAGTACCTATCATCATCTCCTGCCCACGTACCCTGTTAAGGATTAGACCGTACACATATCCTGATGCAACACCCAGCACACATGCTATCAGGAGTGCAATCGCAAGCCCAAGGAAGCCTCCGATTTTGAATTCCATGACAACCAGCATGCCAATCAGGCCGGCAATGATACCAATGGGTAGTCCGAAATTGAGGCCCGCGCCAGATTGCACGCTGGGCACCATTGCAAGCACCATAATCCCGTTCATACCTACCCTGACCAGGGAATTGCTCAGGAGCATCGGGATGGGCAACCGGTTTACGTAGCCAATCACCAGCAAAGCCACAAGAAACAAGACTATCGTAAGTCTTGGGAGGCCTACCGCCTTTACTATGCGCTTCAAAGAATCAATCACTTGCCATCCCTCCTCCCCCGGCCATGCAGAAGCCGAATTCGGCATCAGAGGCGTCAGGGCTCAAGATTCCCTGAATCTTCCCGTTATACATGATGGCTATCCTGTCGCACATGGACCTCAGCTCTGCAAGCTCAGAAGAAGTCATCACAACCGTAATCCCCTCTTCTTCGTTGAGCTTCCTTATCACGTTCAGCACGCGCTCTTTGGCCCCGACGTCTATACCCCTTGTAGGCTCTGAAACAAGCAGCACTTTAGGCTCCATGGTTATGGCTTTGGCCACGCACACTTTTTGCTGGTTGCCCCCGCTCAACCTGCGGACTGCTTGTCCTGGCCCAGTGCACTTGATGTCCAGCAACGATATCATCTCACAGGCGTGTTGCCTGATGGATTTCCTGTCTTCAATCGAGATGGGCAAAGGCCCCAGCCGCTTGACAAACCTGTTCCTGCCAACAATGCCAGGCATGGCAATGTTGTTTTCGATTGACTCGTCAAGCAAGAGCCCGACCCCCCTGCGGTCTTCCGACAAAAGGACCAGCCCTGCTTCCAGGGCAGCCTTGGGGTCATTTAGTGGTATCTCTTCACCATCGCACACCACTGTGCCTGACGAACGGTGAAGCCCCATCAGACCGTTGGCGATCCCGAGTTTGCCATGGCCTGCAAGCCCTCCTATCCCGAAGATCTCTCCTCTTCTGACAGAAAAGCTCACGTTGTCAACGTGTTCTCCGGGCATGTCTACGCTCAGGTTCTTAACCTCCAGGACGTGCTCGTTGCCATGGATTCTCCCGGATCCGCCAGTTCTTAGACTCCCGAGTTTCCTTCCAACCATCATCTCGGCGATAGTCTCCACCCTGGCCTCTTTCTTGGGTACTGTGCACACTACTTCACCGTCACGTAATACTGTGATGGTATCTGCTATCTCAAAAACTTCGTCGAGCCGGTGGCTGATAAACAACGCGCTTACACCTGATTCCGCCAGTTTCTTCAATATGGCGAGCAGGCTTGATGCCTCTGTCTCAGTAAGGACTGCAGTAGGTTCGTCAAGCACCAGCAGGGACAAATCAGTTTTGTCGATTTCCCTGGCAATCTCGATGAACTGCCGGTGGCCTACCGGCATGCCCACCAACGGCAACCATTCATCTACATCCATTTCAATCCTGTCCAATGCCTGCCTGGTATCCAAGCCCATTTTGCCGGAATCAAGTGACTCAAGCTTTGGCCCTGCAGCTTTCGAAATCAAGTTCGGCCGGGTAGGCTCACGATTCAGTTTCACGTTTTCAGCCACAGAGAAGCCAGGCAGCAGCATAAACTCCTGATGGACCATCCCGATACCGGCTTCCATGGCTTCCCTAGGGCTCTTAAACTCTGCTTTGTTTCCATTGACCCAGATTTCCCCTGTGAATCCGCCTGTCTCATGGATGACCGGCATGCCGAACAGGATGTTCATTAGGGTGCTCTTGCCTGCTCCATTTTCCCCAACCAACGCATGGATTTCGCCACGATTCAAAGATAAGCTGACTTGGCTCAGTACTGGATTGTCCCCGTAGCATTTTGAGACATTCCTTATTTCAAGCACCCTTTCGCCCAATCGCTACCACCTCTGTTTCTGTATTGCACCAGATCTCTCTTCCGGTCGCTTACAGTATCTCCCTATCTGGGGTATGCCGCTTGTTGATGGCCGTAAAGCGCCTGGCAGATCTGTTTTGAACCCACCGGCAATGCCGGCGGCCCGCAAATGCATTCTTGTGAATGCCTAATCTTGTGTGTTTACAATGAGGCAGCAGAACGGGAAGCTCTGCTGCCTGCTTTGCTCCTTCGTGACCGATCAGTTGTCAGCGCCGAAGATGTAAGAGCCTGCAATCACCACGTAGTAGTTGGTGCCATCCAGATACCGCCTTACCAGCATCTCACTGTCTGCTTCCTTCTCCATCTGCGCAGTAATGGCATCCAAATCAGACAAGTCTACTTTCCCCTCTACAGCCTGGAAAGCCAGTTCAGCCAAGGACTGGATAATGGTCATGTTGAGGGCCACAGGCCAGGTTGCAAAGCGTCCTGCCCCGCCCTTTGCGATAATTTCCTCTTCGATGGCGTCCATGATAGCCTTCATGTCGCCGGACATGCCTTCTACATCGATTCCAAGGGCACCGGGATAACCCATTGTGGGCCCAGGGCTGCAGGGCTCAGGGAACATGCAGCCTGCGTCGAGCGCAGCTCTGATGAGCGGCTCTTGCATGGAAAGGTTAGTTCCAAACACAGCAATGTCCTTACCGTGGGTCTGAACCTGCAAGGGCACGTCCTCAAGGATGAACTTCTGGGTTCCAGGTATCCCGTCGGGGCCCATTGGGTCAGGGGCGGAAATCTCGATAAATTCGATGCCCATCTTCTCGCATTCTTCCTTAAACCTATCCCGGCGCTGGGAAAGCAAGGGGATTGACAGGTGCCTTGGGAATGAATAGTGGATGAACTTGGTTGCGCCCATTTCCTTTGCAATCTCAGGAATGGTCCTGCCACGTTCGACTTCGTCACGGTCTACGGCAATGTCAGCCTTCTCGGCGATTACCTGGGGGTCTTCGTGCCCCACACCAACCATGAGCAAGATGTCGTCTCTCATTTCCCGGACCTTGTCCAAGGCTGCGGCAGTCCCGGGTACACCCTGGCAGATTATGATAGCTTTGATATCAGGGTCAGCGGCCAATTCGGTAACACGTCCAATGAATGTTTCTTGCTCTTGCATAAAATTGTCTGGGTAAGTAACGTGAACCACGCGGTCCCCGTAGCGCTCTACCATTATTTCTGCTGCCCGGTACTCATCTTCTCCCTGAGATACAGTACCAGTGACAATACCTATCTTGAAGCTGGACTCACCACCGGTCTCCTCGCCGTTTCCACCGCAGCCTACCATGGTGACTGCGAGTACTGCCAGCAGCAGCAATACGACAGCATTTCTTAGTCGGTTCATATTCCGATACCTCCTGTATTGACATCCATGAAATTGCATAAAATCTGGAATGATCAGCAGTTCAAATCCGATCTAAATACGCAGGTGAAAGCAACAATTATGTGAGAAGTTACCACCCCTTCCTTTTTATCCTGTTCCAAAGAATCAACGACCTCTGCTGAAATATGCAGGTGGGCTTATAGATATTGAGTGCTACTATACACGACTTGCTGCGGCATAGTCAAGTAAACTAAGGGACAAATTTCAACATATTCTCGTTTTGTAGAAAAATTTCCCCGGAAAAATGAGCAAGAGGCGCTGTCACATAGCATATCCATTGTAGGCGCACGGTGAATGTTACCAGGATATCAGGTGGAACTGCGGTCCCTCTCCCTCGTAGGAGCCGTCCGCTGGGGCATGGGTACATACCCGACCGAAGGCCTGTTTGTCCCGGCCTGCGGGCACAGTTCCATGAGTTTGTAAATCCCCGCAGGCATATCAAAGGAAACAGGAAGCCCCAGGGACTTCAGCCTGGTTGCGCTTAACGGGTAGTCATGGGTGAAGTATCCCTGTGTGAAGAAGTCAGCGAGTTCTTCAGCCTTTTCGGTTGATACGTTTTCCTTGAGCATATGTAGCACAGTATCCCTTACCTGGTTCGCAACCTTGCGCGCAATGTCAGCCAGAATCAAGGTGTTGTCATCTACGTGCTCGATAGGTTTGCGCTCAACCACGCTAAGGATTGAGGCTGCAGGATAAGAGCCAATTTGGGGATCAACCGGTCCCAGCACCGCATTTCCGTCCATTACTATCTCATCGGCAGCCAACGCCAGCAGGGTGCCCCCTGACATGGCGTAATGAGGCACAAACACTGTCACCTTCGCCTTGTGGCGCACAAGGGCAAGAGCTATCTGCTCGGCAGCCAGAACCAGGCCCCCAGGGGTGTGGACAATAAGGTCGATAGGCACGTTTTCGTCTGTCTGGCGGATAGCCCTTAGTACCTGCCCCGAATCTTCTATGTTGATGTACCTGCTTATGGGGACCCCCAGAAAACTCAGGGATTCCTGCCTGTGGATTAAGGTAATAACCCGCGATCCCCGGTCTTTCTGGATCTTTCTCATCAGGGCCAGTCTCATAGCTTCAAGCCGCTTTTACCTGAAAAACGGCATGAAGACGGAACCGCCAAGGAATAAAATCCAAAACAGCGATGATATGAAACGCGTGTCATCCATTTACCGGTCAGACCCCTTTCACTGCCCAAAGTCTATTTCCTTGTCATCATCAACCACCAGCACCTTCAGTCTCGACATCTCGGACATGACGTACGCCACCTCCCCCTCCGGCTAGTCGCAAGGCCGTCTAGATTCTAACTCCACAATACGTCATGTGGTACCCTTTGATCCACCCAGTTCCCGGCCATGGGTTCCCCGCCATGGATTCGACTGAGGGTACAATCCATGCCGGACCACGGTCAATCGAAGCCGGCTAGCTCTTCTGATTCCAACATGATGCAAACAGCCGGCTTAGCCCATAAGCCTCATAACCAATCTAAAGGGCAGTTCTGACGAAAGACCTGATATATTTCTTAAGATTCTCTTACGAAGGTTGACCGCTGCCGGATTTCAAGCACCTGTATGAGAATAGGGACAGCAGCACTGGATGTGGATGGCCGGCTCATTTTCGTACAGGTTTTGGAAAAGCTGTGTAGATTTTATACAGTTCCAGCCGGATGGTGTACAGATTTTGAACAGCCGTATGAAAAAAACACAGCTTTTCTGAGAACTGCCTTATTATCAGACAGGTTTTCCAAAAGCTGCATCATCTTCATACAGGTCCGGCAGGATGGTGCATAGATTTTGAACAGCCGTATCAATAGACTACAGCTTTCCTATGGACCCGTCTGTTTGTCATACAGGTTTTCGAAAAGCTGCATCATCTTCATACAAGTCCGGCAGGATAGTGTACAGATTTTGAACAGCCGTATGAAAAAAACACAGCTTTTCTGAGAGCTGCCTTATTATCAGACAGGTTTTCTAAAAGCTGCATCATTTTCGTACAGGTCCAGCCGAAAGCTGTACGATTTCTAAGCTGCCGTATGAAAAAAATGCAGCTTTTCTGAGAGCTGCCTTATTATCAGACAGATTTTCTAAAAGCTGCATCATTTTCGTACGCCGTTTCGAAGGAGATGTACGAAATCGAAACAGGCTTCTGAGAACCAGGACAAACGAGTCCCGATCCAACAGAAGCCTGCAAGTTCCAACCAGATGTTGGAGTTCAACCAGCTATCTAATCATCTATCTAACCAGCTATCTAACCCGGTATTCAGCCACACAGAATCCAGTACACAGAGAATCCGATGCCACTAACTACCCAACTTACGCAAACCGGCCTCTTCCGGTGATTCTCCAGACATCCTCGACCTTGCCGTCACGCACCACATACAGGATGTCGTGCAGGTTAACGGTTGTGCAGCAATGGCTGGGAATGAGCAAAATCTGGTCGCCAACGCCCAAGGGCTTCTTAGCCGGCTTAGCATATTTTTCGTCCAGTTCGCTCATGCCGGGCAATCCTTCGGGGTTTTCATCAGGCCTGAGGCTTACATGTTCTTCTGACATGTTGGCAACCTTAAGGCCGTACGACGGCAAGGTGCCTACCATACCGAATTCCTGTGTCATTGATTTCAGCCCCGCATCACAAATATACAGGTCCGGTTCGGGATGGCTGGTAATCGTAGCCACCACGGCCAGGGAGTTCTTGAAATCGACACCTGCAGTCGAACCGTACCTCATGTCCATAAAGATGTATGATCCTGCCTGGATATCAGTGAGGCCTTGCCTTTTGCCTGCGAAGGGGAAGGTCCCTGTGCCCGCCGCGCTCACAATCCCGGAATCCAACCCTGCCTTCTCCTTTATCGCATCCCGGAAACCCAGCAGAATATCGTATGCCCCATTAGCTGCGGCTTTCCTGGCTTCATAATCAGGCATGAACACGGCGAAGCCTTCGTATCCCATAGTCCCCGCGTACCACACGCCAGGAAGTGTTGACGCCAGTTTGGCCAACTCAACTGCTTCATCGATGGTCCTGACCCCGCCCCGCCTGTTGCCTACTTCCATCTCGATGACGATACCTACATGTCCCCCTTGCCTGGCAGACTCGCGGGAAATGTCTTCGAGGTTTTCCTTTGTATCCACGGCCACTTTGAGGTTCAGGCCAGGCTTCTTGGACAGGGCAGCGAGCCTCCGGATTTTCCTCTCCCCTATAACCTGATTGGCTATGAGGATATCCGGTACTCCACCCTCGGCCATAGCTTCGGCTTCACCTAGTTTGGCACAGCAGATACCAAGGGCGCCTCTCTCCATTTGAGCCATGGCGATTTCAGGAGTCTTATGAGTCTTTGCGTGAGGCCTGATTCCAACACCTGCCCCGCTATCCCTCAGGAAGTCCATCATCTTATCCATGTTGGCTTCCATGATATCCAGATCAACCATCAAAGCGGGGGTTTCGATTTCGCTGATAGGCTTGCCTATGATTTCCTTGATGTACTCATCAAGTCCGCACATTTTCCCACGGTTCTCGTTACAGCAATGCTTGCTATCCATCGTGAGTTTGTCCTCCCATCCATGTTCTGCTGTTGTCGCTGTCCCCAAGATCACCCCTGGCACAGGCATGTCCCACAGATCCGGTGCCTCAGCCAGTAGAGTCTTCTCAAGTACCCAGAACCCTTCAAGCAGCTTGTTTCTGATTTCACCGCCGGTTCTTTTCTAATTATACGATAAGTTGATTGAGTGTTAGGTATATTGGTCGAAAAACTAGCTTTCCGCCGCAGCTTCAGCCGACTCGATAGACCGGGTTATTGCGTAGATCTTCCTGAGGAAAACCAGGTTCAGCAATATGGTCACAGTTTCAGCTACCGGGTACGCCCACCAGACATAGTTCACGTTCCCTAGCAAGGACAGCAAGTAGGCCACAGGCAACAGCACCACCAGTTGCCTCACAAGGGCCACAATCAAGCTGAGCACCCCGTTGCCGAACGCCTGGTATACAGAACTCGCCACGACGGAGACACCTGCAAGAACATAGCTCAGGCTGATAATACGTAATGCTGGAATCCCGATACTTAGCATACTCTCTGATGCATTGAACAAAGAGAACAGATTTCCGGGAAATACCTGTAGCACTGTCATTCCCACGACCATAATCACAATGGCGTAAGTAATACTCAGCCGGATTGTCTCAGTGACCCGTTCCCGCTTCCTGGCACCGCAATTGTATGCAATGATGGGAACCATCCCGTTATTCAGGCCAAACACAGGCATGAACACGAAACTCTGTAGTTTGTAGTACACTCCTAACACTGCAGCAGCCGTGGAAGAGAACTTGATCACAATGTTGTTTAACCCGTATGTCGCAACAGATGTAACGGACCTCATCACGATAGAGGGAACACCCACTTTGTAGATATCTTTGATAACCCGTGTATCTGGCCTGAAGCCCCTGAGATTCAAGTTAAGTTCCCTATTCACCCTGAGGTTGAAAATCATGGCCAAGATGGCGGATACCGTCTGACCGAACACCGTGGCTATGGCTGCGCCTGCCACACCCATTCTGGGCATACCAAAGTATCCAAATATCAGGATAGGGTCAAGGATGATATTGAGGAGGGCTCCGGAAGCCTGGGCGATCATCAGTCATATATGGTTTCCATCCCTCATAGGTAGGCTAAGACTCCATCGGACATGATTCACCGGGCATGGTATGTAATGTTTCCATCCCTCATAGGTAGGCTAAGACAAAAAGCCCGCCGAAGCGGGCGCTGGGCTTGAAGACACACATCAGGCGTGGGACGCACTTCTTTCGGGATCGGTTTCCATCCCTCATAGGTAGGCTAAGACCTTCCGCCTGCTTAATCGGGACAGACCTTTTGGCTAGTTTCCATCCCTCATAGGTAGGCTAAGACGCGGGAGTGGTGTCCAAGGTGTGGGCGGGAGTGGTGTTTCCATCCCTCATAGGTAGGCTAAGACGTTGCATAAATGTCGGTTGTGTGCGATACCATAGAGTTTCCATCCCTCATAGGTAGGCTAAGACTTACAGGCGCCGCACAGAGGGTCGGGCTCATCCTTATGTTTCCATCCCTCATAGGTAGGCTAAGACGAAGAACGACAGCGTACATGAACTGGTGCGAGTCAAGTTTCCATCCCTCATAGGTAGGCTAAGACTTGAGGCGAAGGAGGAATGAAAAGAATGACAATGACGTTTCCATCCCTCATAGGTAGGCTAAGACACCTGGTATGGGTCTTCTTTCTCGGCTTTCTTGCCGGGTTTCCATCCCTCATAGGTAGGCTAAGACTCATTGAGCTTTGCTTGTGCTTTGTCTGTCTCTGGAGTTTCCATCCCTCATAGGTAGGCTAAGACATCACGCCAAAACGTTGAAGCGTTCTTGTTCCGATGTTTCCATCCCTCATAGGTAGGCTAAGACTTGATAAGGCTACCATGGGCATAGCCAGGTTGGATGGTTTCCATCCCTCATAGGTAGGCTAAGACCTCTAGCCAAGGGTTTAAGTTATGACGAACTAGGGTTTCCATCCCTCATAGGTAGGCTAAGACCAACACAAGTTCGGCAACACGCTCAGCATCAAGCTGGTTTCCATCCCTCATAGGTAGGCTAAGACCAGTTTTCTTGCGCTCTTGGTTCCGATACGTTCAGTGTTTCCATCCCTCATAGGTAGGCTAAGACTGTTGATGGTCATCTTCCTCCTTCTCCTCCAACTTGGTTTCCATCCCTCATAGGTAGGCTAAGACCGTCCGTCTTGCGTAGCCGGGGTTCGATTTTCTTGGTTTCCATCCCTCATAGGTAGGCTAAGACGCACCATTCGGGGCTGCCGGGCTGTTCGATACTCAAGGTTTCCATCCCTCATAGGTAGGCTAAGACACTTCATCGAGAGACATACCCGCCTCGATTTTCTCAGTTTCCATCCCTCATAGGTAGGCTAAGACATGGAGCCATCCAAGTGGATTAGTACTTGAACCTCGGGTTTCCATCCCTCATAGGTAGGCTAAGACCCGGGGCCATTGATGCCGGCGAAGTGACGATCACCCTGTTTCCATCCCTCATAGGTAGGCTAAGACCTGTGATGCTGCAATCAGTTTACCGTATGAAGTGTAGTTTCCATCCCTCATAGGTAGGCTAAGACCCCCATGCCAGGGCGTCTTCGTGCCTCTCGAAGTAGTTTCCATCCCTCATAGGTAGGCTAAGACGCTGACCAGGTTCCTGAACCCAAAGTCGACAAATCGGGTTTCCATCCCTCATAGGTAGGCTAAGACGGGGCCAGAAGGCAGAAATCACAAACCCTAGCCAATGTTTCCATCCCTCATAGGTAGGCTAAGACGCCTGCACCTGTGGAGCTTTGCCAAACAGAGCTTGGGGTTTCCATCCCTCATAGGTAGGCTAAGACGCCCAGGAGCCTGCCATAATCGGTATCAGGTGTATGTTTCCATCCCTCATAGGTAGGCTAAGACCCACGCTCAACGCCAAGCTCCACGAGGTCGGCCAGAGTTTCCATCCCTCATAGGTAGGCTAAGACCGGTCTTGCCAGAATCGGTCGGTCCAACGATGACGGGTTTCCATCCCTCATAGGTAGGCTAAGACTGAGCACTTGCAATGGCCTCGTCCTGGGCCTTGTTATGTTTCCATCCCTCATAGGTAGGCTAAGACCTCATTGAAAAAATCGACAGCCTTACAGGCTGGATGTTTCCATCCCTCATAGGTAGGCTAAGACTTGCCCACCATATTTGGGAACCCAACTCGGTATTTGTTTCCATCCCTCATAGGTAGGCTAAGACGACAGGACTTCTCCCAGTTTTTGAACTACTGGCGTGTTTCCATCCCTCATAGGTAGGCTAAGACCGATACCTACATCTATATCGGCGAAAGCACAACATAGTTTCCATCCCTCATAGGTAGGCTAAGACCGCTATCTATCGCGAAATCGTTTCCGGGGAAACGAGTTTCCATCCCTCATAGGTAGGCTAAGACCTCCACTATTCTGTCTTGCCAATGAGTCGGTTCAGTTTCCATCCCTCATAGGTAGGCTAAGACATCACTACCGGCGTGGGGTTTATTATTTGGTACATTGTTTCCATCCCTCATAGGTAGGCTAAGACTCGAGTTTGGACTTTTCATGTCGCGCCGCGAGTAGTTTCCATCCCTCATAGGTAGGCTAAGACGACATAAGCCAGTCATACAGTAATTGTAGGTTCTGCTGTTTCCATCCCTCATAGGTAGGCTAAGACGGGAGGCGGTCGGCATGAGTGTGGTAGCGGTCACAGTTTCCATCCCTCATAGGTAGGCTAAGACTCCTGCGGCCATCATAAGGGATTCGTACGAAAGCCGTTTCCATCCCTCATAGGTAGGCTAAGACGAGACGGCCAGGGACTGGTCGATGCGGTGGTCCGTGGTTTCCATCCCTCATAGGTAGGCTAAGACCAGTGCAGTTAGGGCAATTGTTTCTGCCTTATCTGCGTTTCCATCCCTCATAGGTAGGCTAAGACTTGCGCCTTCTTGCCCATGACGGAACGCAAGATTGTGGTTTCCATCCCTCATAGGTAGGCTAAGACTATCTATATCG
>FZPS01000169.1_pt20 | contig 61321 bp, 49 predicted proteins | sample 1817821 | NCBI WGS metagenome assembly FZPS01 (sample SAMEA104158645, study PRJEB21678) | metagenome | place: Germany | collected 2015-04-21 | reverse complement strand
TATTTCTGGTGGCTATAACGGAGAGGTCACACCTGTTCCCATACCGAACACAGAAGTTAAGCTCTCCAGTGCAGAAGATACTTGGCCGGAGACGGCCCGGGAAAATATGTCGCCGCCAGATTTATATCAAGGCCCTGAGCGAATAGCTCAGGGCTTTGTTGTATTCTCCTGTCATTGCGAGGAGCCTTCCCTGCCTGTCATTGCGAGAAGGCGAAGCCGACGAAGCAATCTCGTAGATCGCCGCGCTTCACTTCGTCCGCTTGCGATGACAGTCTGGAGGTTGGATGTGAGAGGTGGCAGGAGCTTAAGAATGGCTTTGTTTTAATGAATCGTTTTTACTATAATAGAAAATCATGAACACATGGGCAGATTATATCCATAAAAGAACATAGAGCTGAAAGACTCATGGCAGATTAAGGAGAATCTATGCATAAAGAAGAAATACAGGTTCATCCCTTCCCACCAATTTACGATAAAGACTCAAGGATACTGATACTGGGAACCATGCCCTCTGTGGCATCACGGCAGAATCAGTTCTACTACGGGCATCCTCAAAACCGTTTCTGGAAGGTGCTTTCGGTGGTACTTGGGAGTAGGCTTCCTGAGAACATTCAGGAGAAAAAGGAACTGTTATTGAACCATGGCGTCGCTCTATGGGATGTCCTGGCAAGCTGCCGCATCCAGATGTCGAAGGACAGCTCCATCAAGGATCCCGTGGTCAACGATTTCGGTTCGATGCTGAAAAATACCCGGATATGCGCCATCTATACCAACGGTAGGAAAGCCGACTCCCTTTATCAAAAGCTTGTTTACCCCTACACAGGAATCTTGAGCACAGTCCTTCCTTCCACCAGCCCTGCCAATGCGCGGTATAGCTTGGAAAAGCTGATAAAGGAGTGGGCGGTTATCAGGGAATACCTTATATGACCGATATGATGGAACAGATGATTAATATTGTTTATTTATGAAATATAATGGTAAATATAGTCGAAACTTATTATCGGGATTTTTGGGGGGTCTTGGAGATGAAAGAGAGCGGGATTCTCAAGCGGAATGAGATCGAAGCCAACCGGTTTGCATCAAAGGTAATGCTGATTTCTATAGTATTTGTCATATTGTTCCTGGTGATAAAACTAATTGGCCTGTTTGTGGTACCTCTCGGAACCCTGGCACTGGCCCTGGGTATTTCAGCTGTCTTTCTCCTTATTCCGTCATTATTGGTGTTCGTTCTAAAGAAACAGGATCCATGGGTCAAGTATGTCATTGCCGCTTCTGCCGTTATGGCCATATTTTGCGTATTTACCATACTGTCGCACAATGTGGTTCTGCTGTACTGCTACCCAATAGCCATTGCCAGCCTGTATTTCACCAGGAGGCTGTGCTTTTTTACTGCCGTCCTTTCGGTTGTGATGCTGGCCATAGGCCAGATCTTAAGTGTTTACATAGGGATTACTGACAATAACCTGGCCACAGTCGGCAGGATGATCGCCTCGGGTGTAGTCCCAAGAACGCTGGAATTCGCTATAATTGCGGTTATTTTCATATACCTGTCAAGAAGGACACGCAGCATGCTTCAAAATGTAATGGGCGCGGAAGAACAGGCTGTCCTTCTGCAAAAAACCCTTGCCATGACTGAAAAAGCCAGGGAAGTGTCCGGCATTTTGGCCGAATCAGTGCGTCAGCTTTCGGCCGTCACCGATAATACAACCAAATCAAATGAACAGATAGCCGTGAACGCGCAAGAAATCTCTTTGGCATCCGAAAGCACCATCAAGCATATGGAAGAGGCCATTGAAATGGTTTCGAGGATATCACAGAGTATCAACCGTATCGCGGATGAAGGAAATGCAATAGCCGGGATATCCCGGGAGGTCAGGGAGCGTAATGAAAAAAGCGGAGATATTCTGCACCAGGTGATCAGGGAAATGGATTCAATATCGCAGGCCACCATTGAGAGCAGGGATGTTGTCGCCCGCCTGATGGAAAGATCGGAAGAAATCGGCCGGTTTGTCGAAACCATAACCGGTATATCCGAGCAGACCAATATGCTTGCGCTCAATGCCTCCATTGAATCGGCCAGGGCCGGTGAACAGGGAAAAGGATTTGCTGTGGTTGCGGCTGAAATCCGCACACTGGCTGAACAGTCCCAAAAGGCAGCCAATGATATTGCCGACCTGATCCAGCAGATAACACAGGATACCGAGAAGGCCGCAAACGCGATGGATACCAATTCCGAGCTGGTCAGGAATGGCCTGTCCCTGATCAATGAAGCCGGCAGCGTGTTTGAACTGCTATCCCGGACTGGTAAGGATATGCACATGAAGATTTCGGAAGTCAGTCAAGCTACAAAGAATGCGGCTGCAGACAGCAGCAAGATTGTTGAGATAGTTGAAGGGGTAAGGGATCTTAACAGGAAGAACCTTGCCGAACTGCAGGAGATCGCAGCCGCTGTTGAACAGCAGCTGGCATCCATGCAGGAGGTATCCGCATCGGCAGGCAGCATTGAAGATATATCAAAGGATCTTCTGGAGGTCGTGGAAGGATAGCTCCCCGGGCTGAAACCGCCGCATGCGGCTACAGGTTGCCCGTATATACATATTTCAGATATTCCCTGGCGACGCTGACCAGGGAATATATTGTTTGCGGGGGAGTGGGCGGCCTGTCCAGCATCCTGTAGTTCGGGAAGAAGCGCGAAAGGTGAAGGGGTATTTCAGGGTTTATCGATGCCAGCCAGGCGGCAAGCTCCTTCATCTCATCCGGGCTGTTGTTGAGGCCAGGGATGATGAGCGTTGTCACCTCCACATGACAGGATTCTGCCGCCGCCTCTATTGTGTTTTTTACATACTGGGGAGAGCCTCCGCATATCTTCGTGTAAAACTCATCTCTGAAGCTCTTGAGGTCTATGTTTATGGCGTCGATATAGGGCAGAAGCTCTAAAAATGGCTCCCGGCTGATATACCCATTGGTCACCAGGGCATTTTTCAAGCCCTTTTCATGGGCAAGCCTGCTGCAGTCATACACATATTCATAAGAGATCAGGGGTTCATTATAGGTGTACGCGATTCCTATGTTGCCCTCACTGACAAGGTCCAGGGCTTTTTCCACCAGGTTTTCCGGCGGGATATATACCCATCTTCGCCTGCCTGTGAGGAAGGGGTCCTTCCTGTCTTCCCGTGTTCTTTCCATGGAGATGGAATGGTTCTGGCAGAAGCTGCATTTTAAATTGCACCCGTAGCTTCCCGCGGAGAGGATATAGGAGCCGGGATGAAACCGGGAAAGTGGTTTTTTCTCAATGGGATCAAGGGCCAGGGCAGTGATTCTGCCGTAGCTTTCCGCGATGAGGGTCCCGTCATGGTTATACCTCACACCGCAGATCCCGGTGTGCCCTGAGGGAATATTGCAGTTGTGAGGGCACAGGAAACAACCGACCCTTTGTCGGTCAAGCCTTTCATAATACATGGCGGGATGCTGTTTTGCCTCGACCATATATGCCTCCTTAAGCCGTTCCGGGATGGCTATTTATGCCGGACCACTTCAAAGCGTTCCAGGGTATAGGGCTCATCCCTCCCAATGCCCGCCTTCTGCCTGGCAATATCTATCTGCTGCTCTACGGTATCTACGCCCTCCAGGTTGGGGAGAAGCAGCCCGCGTTTGTACCCATAGCTTACGATGACCCCATACCGGATCACATCCAGCTGGCTTATATCGTCCACAGGCTCCGGCTTCCCAAGGACATCCACGCTGTAAACTATATCATCAAGCTCATTTTCCTTTATCGGGTTGAACCTGGGGTCCTTTGTCCCCGCACTGATGGCATTCTGGATGATCTCATCGGCGATACAGGGACAGGTGGGGCCTATGGTTCCTATGCATCCCCGGAGCTGCCCATGTTTTTTCAATGATACGAATACGCCCGCTCTTTCCTCCATCATCTCACGGGGGAGTCCCTTTGGCTTGGATATTGTTTTTCCCGTGCGGACATAGGTTTCCAGGGTCAGCCTGGCGAGGGCAACATAGGGATCCTCGTTATCCCTGATCTCTTTTATCTTCTGAGCCTGGATATCTTCCTGTTTGCCTATGAGATCACGGTCAGGATTGGGCTGTCCTATATTTACTTCTGCCACCATGTAACCCACCCCGAAGGGGCCTTCGTATGAGTGGACAGTTGTTGAAACGTCAAAACCATTTAAGGCTCCGGCCATCATGATGAAGGATCTTAAACCGCATTCTCCGGCTCTGGAGCATAGCCTCTCATCCATATTCAGCATTTTTTCAAAATCAGCAGCCTTGACAGTCTCTACTAAAAGCCGGTCGAATTCAGGCCCATGGGGATCATAGCCATAGGGACCGTCATGCTTCAGCCTGTGGGAAAGATCACCGCTGGCTACAAACACAGCCCGACGATCCGACTCAGTAACTGCCCCGGCAATGCACTGTCCAAACTTGTACAGATCCAGATCCGGTAAACCGGCGATGGAAATACGGATCAGCTTAAAGCGCTGATACTCTCTGGAAATATAGTAGAGTGGAACCAGCGCGCCGTGGTCCAGGAATTTTTCGTTTTGTCCCAGGGTACCTGCGTCAATTCCGGCTGCATTTGCTTTTTCAACAATGCTCTCCAAAAGTCTCTTATCGTTTTGGAAAGATAGCTTAACCCCGGATGCTCCAAAGCCTCTGAAATCACCCTTTAGCACAGGATCGGGAGAAATGTGGATATAGTCACCATAAACCGTACCATGGGGTGTGGTTATTATAATGACATCGGGAGCAAGATCTCCGATCTGTTTGGCGATGGTCTTATAGGCGTTTACAGTGGCAATTGCAGGAGATTCCTGCCCTTTTCCCACTTCAGGGACAATGATGGGCGGATGCGGAACCATGTAGGCTTTGATTATTTCACCCATTTAAAACACCCCAACTTTCCAATAGCTATGCAAATATTAATATTTATCAGGAGCTCATCATTATTATATCAGTTAGCCGGGGGATGATACAAATTCTGCCATGCCTGTGCCGCCCGTAAGGATTGAAAGCACCGGTATAATAAATTATGATAAGGAAGGCATTAGGATCCTGGGCCGGAAAGACGGATCATTATTTTCTCGGGAATAGAATGGCCATCTGTAAGCTGAAAAGGCCTTCTGGAAATCAAGGTGAAAGGGTGCTTTATCTATATGGAATTACCGCTTAGCGTGTTGGAAGAAGAACTGTCGATCTGCAGACTACCTGCCGATTCGCCCGTTCCGGACTGGGCATGGACAAAAGGCTTCTGCTCGGTCACTAGAACCGATAATGAATTATCAATCGTGACGCACAGCCGTTTTGTGCCGGAAGACGTCCTCAAAGAATGCCATTTCAGAGCTATAAGGATTGAAGGAACCCTGGATTTTTCTCTTATAGGGATTTTATCTGAGATCAGTTCTGTCTTGGCCAAAGAAGGAATAAGCATTTTTGCTGTTTCAACTTATGACACCGATTACATACTGGTAAGGGATGAGGTTTTAGAAAAAGCCATAATTGCGCTCAGGAAGGCCGGGCATAAGGTAAAGAGAAGCTGATGATGGAAAAGCCATGAACCCCGGAGCTTGTCCGACTCATATCATGAACTATGATTCGACACCGAAGGAGAGGGAGATTCATGATACAGATAGACGGCATGCGGGTTCGGGATTTGTCCGAAATCGGGCCGTACAGACCTGGGAGCTTGAAACGGCAGGTTCTTGAGACCTTGTTTAAAAGCGCACATACCTATGATTATTCGTGGGTTAAGGAACTGGAGTTCGAGCTTGATCTGAGGGAAAAGATAGTCCGAGCCGCAGAGAAGCTGAATTCCAGCCGGTTCGGTTTCGAGGTTTTTAAAGAGTCAAGATGCAATCCGAAGTTCTGGACAAGAACATCTGAAGGCGGATTTCTTGTCAGAAAGGACGTAAGCCCGTACCAGGCCATAAGGGATTTTTACGCCAACAGCCACCTATATGGAACCGAGTGCTCAACGGCCATAGTCATCGTGTTCTACCTGGCGCTGACCGAAATCCTGCCCGAAGGTCTGTTCAACAGACTCTTTTCTGACATCTATCTGATGAACTGGAAATACCTTGATAAAGATTTGGGGATGCGCTCCTATGAAAACCTTCCGGATTATCTGCCGGGGGATTGCCGATATGTAAAAAACCCCGACGTGAATCCGGAAACCATGGAATGGCAGGGGGAGAATACTATTCAGCTGCTCAACGGATATCATTGGGGACATGGTGTAGGTATACGAACCATTCCCAGTATTATTAGCGTGTTGAACAGACATCGAAAACCCGGTGCCAGAAGATCGGCGTATTTGATGGATCTGGCAATCAGACCAGGGTATAAGTATCTTTATAGGGCATTCAGTCAGTTCCAAGACGTATGATGACAACTGCAGGAAACTCCAAGGGCAGAGGCAAACTCCCGGATCTATTAAGGATGACCGGGAGTGTTTTTTTGCTTTGCAGGGCTTCAACAAATTGAGGTTGGGGAAATTATTTTCCGCAATGCGTTACCTTGATTGACACAATTAAACCTAAATTAAGGATTATTACTATTATATAATTGAAAAAAGTATAAAATTATGGTTATATGGATATTGGTGATGCATAATGTCAAGGCTCATGAAGATAATAAAATCCTTGATACTCTTGGCTATTCATCTGGCAATGTGCATGCTCGGTTATACTCTTATCGAGAAGTGGGCTCCACTCACGGCGTTCCGTGCTGCCATACATACCCTGTTTCCATTCGGGTATGTCAATATTTATATGTTCAGCCAGGTGGGTTTTAAGTTCAACACTGTCATGAGTATTTTGGGGATTGGCGTTCTGATATATGTTATAAGCAATGTGGCAAGTCTAATTATGGAAGGAAGGTTAAAATCTTTATTGAAGGTGGGTCAAATGGATAAAAAAATATCGAGATTAAAGAGTCATTACATAATCTGTGGCGCCGGCGAGATTTGTTGGTTCATCATGGGCGAGTTCTTAGAGGCAAATCTTCCATTCATAGTCATCGATAAAAACCAGGAGTTTATCGACGAGCTTACAGAAAAAGGCATCATGGCGCTTAAAGGGGATTCTTCCGATAACAAGATACTGGAAGCGGCCGGTATTAAACATGCAAAAGGATTGTTAGCCATCCATTCCACCGATCTTGAAAACCTTTTGACCGTTATGTCTTCAAGGCAGATGAACCCTGACATGCGCATCATCGCAGCAGTGACAGACAATGCAAACTGCGCCAAGTTTAAGCGCTTCGGAACAGATACCATCATACCTGTAAGCGAGGTAACCGGCAGAAGGATAGCAGCAGCGGCCGTACATCCCACTGTCACCAGTTTTTTTGATATAGACGGAAGAGCAGAAGAAGGCATTTCGGGATCTGTTATTGAAATAGAGTTGGAACAAGGCAGTTGTCTTGTAGATAGACCGCAGAAAAGCTCCAACATGCTATCAAAAACAGGAGCAACAATACTCTGTCTGATAAGGGGCGATGAAATCCAGGTGAATCCAGGCCTGAATGAACGTTTTCGTGAGAAAGACAGGCTCCTGGTCTTTGGTACCATAGCCCAGATAAATGAGTTCAAAAAGTTAGCATGTCCTGGCGACTCAGCCAGCAAAGAGGCCTCCGGGCTTGGCCTGTCCCGTGAGAGCTTAGGGTCACTGTTCGGAAAATGGCAGAGGAGAGCTAAAAGGAGCATCAATAATATATCAAAAAGCGTAAAAAGGAGAGCGCCCAAGTCGGGGCACAGGGGAGCTCGGATGAAAAAACCGACTGAAAGGCCTCGGGTTCTTGAGGAGTTATATGCAGCCAGGCTCAGGAAGGCGGGCAGAGGAGAGGAGTAAAAAAAGACCTCTGCCGAAGAAAAATGTTATGGATTTGGAACCTGCCCTTAAAGCATAAGAGCCTCAAGACCCCAAAGAAACCGATGATCAGTCGGGGACGATGGGGTCAATCATTTTGTATACCCTGAAATAGTCATTGAGTTCAGGGTCTTTCCTAACAGCGGACTTGTTCAGCTGCAGCAGTTTTACGATATGGTAGACATCTATCCAGATCTGGTTTACGCCATCCTTCTGGCTCTCGTCGAAGATGAGCTGCATCCCGAAATGGAGATGCGGCGTTTTTATATTGTTAACGTTCTCCTTTGTGCTGTATCCGGTCATGCCCATGTACCCGATTACGTCGCCGGCGGTGACGATCTCGCCCTCTGCCAGGGTATTATTGAACGGGTGGTTTTTCCTCATATGGGCATAGTAGTAATACCTGGTTCCGTCGAGGCTCCTGATCCCCACACGCCAGCCTCCATACCGGTTCCAGCCCATAACCTCGATTTTTCCCGTTTCCACAGCTATAATAGGTGTTCCCACCGATCCTAGCAAATCGTTGCCAAGATGTCTTCTCCTGTAGCCATAGGAGCGGCTGTCCCCAAAATCGTCATAGTGACCGAAGCTATATCCCTTAGCGATAGGCGAGAAGGCTTTCAGACCATACTTTTTGACGTATTTTTTCTTGCCCGGATTATCGGGATCATCCACCTGGATCTCGTATTCACCCACAAAACCTCCCAATACGGCGGTATAGGCTTCAAGGTAATAATCGTAATATTTCATATCGCCCGCTATCTGTTCCATGGTCTGACCTTCATTAAGCCTTTTTACTACCGCCTCCAGGTCGGCCTTTTTGTATCTTTTAAAATTGCCACCATATTTTGCAGCCAAATAAGCCAAAAGCTCAATCCAGTTAAGCTTAACCTCTTTCCCATAGGATTTGACATCAAGGTTCAGTGTTTCCTTGAGCAGGGTGTGGGGCACGGTAAAGTCTACCCACTTGATATAACGCTTTTCATTTTCCTGATTGATGGCATAGAGAGTTGCCGGCCCCTTAATGAGGTTTCCCCCAATAACAGCAGTGAAAATGAGAATGATGCCTATGGAGGCATAGCGAAGCAGTTTTCTTCTTCTAATGACAATCAGCAAAATATCACCTTCGTACAAAACCCTTCCCTTTCACTTAAAAGATATTTGCCCGATTGTCAATTATGTCATAGGAATGATATAAACAGGTTTTTACTCACCTAAAAGTTGTGTTAAGGGCTCTAGCTCACGGTAGGTGAAGCCACTGGCCTTAAGAACCCTACTATCAAAGCGGATGAGCTCAAGGTTGGCTGGCTGATTGGCCGCAAGCTCGGCAAGAATTTCCTCTGATTCCTCCCGGTGTCCTGAGAACAAAAGGCTATAGGCATATATCTTTTGAACCGAGACATCCTCCGGGTTTTCCATCCAGGCCTGCCGTGAGATTTCCAGCGCCTTCTGGAAATCATCTTCGAATACCAGATAGTAATAGGCATAGAAGGAAAGATAGGTTGGCAAAAAGGATCTGTCTCCACTTTCTATGTACTTGCTGCACCGGTCGAGGCAAAGGATATAATAATCCTCTGCCTGTTTGGTTTCTCCCAGAAGGACCCGGTCGATGGCAGCCCAATAAAGGGATATGGCATAGCTCTTTAAATATTCCGACTGATCCCGCGACATCACCTCAAATACAAGTGCCGATTCCTGATGGTAGTCCCTTGCCCTCTCATACTCGCCCTGATAAGCATAGCACCTGCCCAGATAACCACAGCAATCAGCGTATATTCTTCTATGGCTTGAATCAGCCTGTTCCAGCCTGGATATGTAATACTCAGCGGCGCTCAGAAGGTGGGGGATGGCGCCGGCATAATCAGTCTGGTTGTAGAAGCACAAACCGATATTATTACTGCATATGGCAATATTATTGACGGAGCTTTCCGTGCCGGTAGCTTCATCGTAGGCCTGAAATGTACCAAGGGCTTTAAAAAGAAAGGGTTTTGCCTCATCGTAACTACCATTATCCATATAAACCGTTCCAAGATCATGCAAGGATACCGCAAGCCCCCAAAGCTGGGACAGTTCCTTTCTGTCATTGGCCAGCCACTCATACAGTGAAATAGCATTTGTGTAGTAGTTGATGGCTTCCTCTGTCTGAGCCATGAATTTTGCGTTAAGCCCCAGATGGCGGTAATTATCGGCCAGAGCGCACTGAGCCGGCAGATTTTCAGTATCCTCTGCGTATTCTTCCAACAGGGAAAGGGATTCAGAAAAATATTTACCTGCCAGAACATGATTCCCCGTGTTCTGGTAAGCCTCACCCATGGAGGACAGGATACTGGCATGATAATAGTTTTTTCCAGGAGTGGAAATGGAGACCGGACGAAGGATTTCAGATGCCTGCTCCAGCATGTTGACAGCCTGTTGGTTATCCCCCTGATACATAAGGATAGAGCCCAGGTTGGCATAACACAGCGCCATATCGGTCAGAAGGGTATCGTCCAATATCGTACCGGCTTCCCGCAGGTTTTGAAGGTGGGATATCTGCTCATAATAGTATCTGGATGCCTGGTCATAAAACCCTGCGTTATGAAGGGTTGATGCCATATGACCATAAGTGCCGGCAAGCTCCCTCTCACTGAAATCTTTATAAGACATCAGCCCAAGATAGATTTTTAAGCTGTCATCATAATAGAATACAGCATCGTCAACACATCCCATGGCAGTGTAACAATCCCCGAGACTGTTGAGATTCTGTGCTATCTGCTTTTTTATCTCAGTGTTGGGGCTTTGATCATCAAGCTCTCTTCCCAGGGATACCCCCTTGCTGTAATAGGAAACTGCCTTATCTAAGTTCCCGGAGTATTGCATGGAAATACCCGCCACACTGTAACATGTGAGAAGTTCTGACTTTCCATTGAGATAGGATCTGACCGAGGCAAGTCTTTCAAATTCCTCAACAGCTTTATCCGCATATTTGGCAGCCCTTGAATAATCGCCAAGATCCAGCCATGCGGCTATGGTTCTTAGATAGCCCTTCCCCAGATAGCCCTCTGTATAGGTTGACCCGGTATCTATTGCGGCCATGCTTTCAAGATAAATAAGGTTCTCTTCAAGGATATCGGCCACCACCGGCAGGGCTTCTGGCACCTCCTTCAGCCTATCGTGCAAGCCATTTGTCACGTTCTGAACCACCGAGTGGATCAGCAATTCCTCCTTATTCGCATAGATGTTGTAATAGGATGCCATAAGCCACTGTTGCAGGAGATAAAGTCCCGAAACACAAAACATAATCACAAGAGAAGCCGTTGTCAAAATGATCCTCTTAACACTTCTCCTTCTGTTGGCCACCCTAAACTGATCCCAGGATACTCCAGACACGGCGGCTATGATCTTAAGGCTTTCCCTTTTAAGACTTGTGATGATTTGGTTTTCTTTAGCTTCCGTGACCCGCAGGGTGCGGTTTTCTATGCCTTGAACGCCCTTCAGCGATGGGGGAAAGGAGTGGTCGGGGGTTCCGGAAATGAGCAAAGCAAATATCCTGTTTGAGCGGCCGAGCTCAATGAAGGTACGCACCTCCCGATCAACCCATTCGGACTCCGGGGTATCCGGCGAGCATACGACCACCAGGTACCTTGATGAAGCTAGTGCTTTTGCGATGGTGTCGCTGAGGATACCGGCAGCAGGAAGCTCTTCATCGTCCCGGAAGACCCTGGTGATTCGAGCGGACTTGAAGCGCCGAACAGGCTTGTAGCTTTCAAGCAGGGTATGGAGTTTTTTGCATATCCTGCTGTCCAGGGGCTTGTGCCGGTAGCTAAGAAAGACATCGTAGCGATATCCCGGATCCTTGTTTATATCCATGGGACAACCCCTTTCTGTTACATTTCGGCCATGGAAAAGTTCAAATCTTCAACCCGAATTCTCACTTTGTTTTCCTCCAGTTTATCTTCGCAGGGATGTAGAACAGTGATCTCAATGGTATCTGATGAGCTCAGTGAATTCCTGTAAAGATAGAACTGTTCCATGCTTCTGAATTTATAGTTATCGATGGACACGATGATATCCCCCGCCGAAAGTCCATAGTACTGTGCCTGGTTCTCATGGATGGAGAGGATGCAAAGGCCGCTGGGCCAGATTTCAGGAGAGGTATGTCGGAGAAACAACAGGGATGAATCAAGGTATGTCTGCCCATAGGATGCTGCCTGGCAGGCCTTCTCATAAAGGGATTCTGCTTCCTCACTCCTTCCCGTGTATCTGAGCAGCATACCCTTAACCAGGAGGGACCGGGCATCATCCTTGCTGTCCGGAAGAAGCAGTCTGTCCAGATCAAGCTTTTCGAAAATGACGCTGTCGGCCACCTTCAGCTGCTCCAGACTATCCAGGAGGATTTCATCAATCACAGGAAGGGCAGAAGGGATGTGGGAAAGCCTTTCCGGGTACTCGGAACATATTTTTGTGAAGAGATCCTTTGAGATCTGTGCTTTTTCTACCGCAATATCCATTTGGCGTTTGGTGTTCCACCACATATATGTGAAGAAGGAGCCGGCGAGGATGGGTACCGATACCAGGATGGCAGCGGCCGTCATAAGTCTTCGGCGAGTTCTTTTATAGTGCCTTCGCTCCAAGGCATCGTAGGGGACATCAATCATAGCGGCAACCACTTTAACCTTGAGTTGGCGAAGGAGCCTGAGGGAAGCTTTTGGGTTTTTAGCGCGGATGTCCACCGCAAGGGGTTCCACTGTCTCGGTGACAGATCTTTTCACACTATCTTCATCCAGCCAGTGGCTGGTACGCTTTTCAAAGAGGGGTTCAGGAAAGGAACGAGATGGCTCCCCCTCAACCAGGAGGGGCAGGATATTGGACTTACGGCCCAATTCTGAAAAGAAAAGAATCAACCGTGACATAACCGGCGCTGCCCTGGTTTGTTCCGAACAGACTATAACAAGCCATCTGGACTGGGATGTGAGGCTCCTGATCTCGTCAGAGATGGCCTCGTCGCCGTTTTTGGGGAAGAGAAGGGTGATCGTGCGATGAAAACTCAAGCCTTGATTCTCCATACCCTTAGGGAGTTTATAGCTTATAATTTCCTTCTTCAAGGCCTCGGCTGTCATAGGATCGAATCCGGAGTTGACGGCGCAAATACAACAATCGTAAAGAAACCCCTTTTCCATGGATCACCTCTGGGGTATAAAAATTAACTACTTAAAAAAATTCTTAGCTCCATAGTATTCGACCCTGCCTCATATAGTCAAGTATTTGTATGGTATTGACCCGCAACTCAGGACTGAAGGATGATGAACATGATGGGAAACCATACCGGTGACGGGAAATGTAGGGTAGCATAGTGATGCAGGGCGGAGGGAATAAAGACTGTAAGAGCATCGGATGAAAGGTTATGCAGCATTGGGGGAAAGAGAATCAGGGATAAAAAAAGGACAAGGAGGTGAATGCTCCTTGTCCCTTCAATACAGTTACATGGTAATGAATACTGTGTGTTCCTCCCCGTCAGTCATGATGGGAACCAGGTTGGAAGGCAGCTTCTGCCCGTCAAAATAAACTTCGGAGGCATCGGTTATCCGTTTGAAGCCTTTGCCCTTGGTAATAGTGACATTGTAGCGAGCCCTGCCTGTGTTCAAGGTATAGCTGAGTTTCTCTTCATAGGGTCTTAGGATGGGTTCAAAGAGGATACCCTGGCCTGTGTATTCAACACCAAAGGCGCTCATGAGTGTAAGGATGAGCCAGGTTGAGGTACCGCTTAGCATGGGCCCGATATTCTCCCCTGTCTCGCTATTGTTGTATTGGGTGCAGAACCTGGGATTGCCGCAGATTTCAAAGGGGTTTTCCATGGTCCTGAAGGGTACTGTGATATCAACCATCCACCAGGCCTCTTCGGCAAGCCTTTTGGCCAGGGCAGTATCCTTAACCCGTTTGGCTGCCTTGAACATGGCGCTGGTGGCCATCATGCAGGCATGCTTAAATACGCCACCGTTTTCCCTGTCTCCGGGGAAGTAATGATCAGTAGCGCTGATATTGGTGATTGGCCCTAAATCGGAAGGGGAGACCACCTTGAAGCCATAGGGCGTTTTCAGCGTCCTGTCCAGCACATCAAGCATGGCTTCTATCTGCTCATCAGTGGCCGTATCGCTGATTATGGACCAGCTGAAGGAGTTGAGGAAATACACGCCGTCGATGTCGGGATCTATGGAGAAAGAATCTCCCTTTGCACCCAGGTAGGTGTATTTACCGTCAGGATAGCGGTTGATGAGAACGCGGGTAAAATAGTCCTCCTTCCAGGCATGGGTCTGAATTCTGCTGCCAAGTTCCTGGCTTGCCTTCTCAAGCTCGGCTTTAACCTTGATGTCGCCTTTATCCTGTGCCAGTATTGCCGCTTCATCCAGCGCCAGCTTGAGCAGGAATGCATTCATAACGCTTTCAGAGTAATCGCTCTTGAAAGGCTCGTCAGGATTTCCTCCTTTGGCAATCTGCTCCTTATACAGCTTTTCCTTGGTTGGACCATCGATAGCATCGGGATCCACCTGAAGTGTATCGTTCCAGTCAGCCCTGTCTATAAGTGGAAGGCCGTGTTTACCGATGGATATGCTAAAAGAATAGTTCAGGATAGCTCTGATGGTATCATACACAGGCCGTTCCTTGCCGTCGGTGCCCGCAATGGCTACTTTTTCATCCAGGAAACCAATATCACCAGTAAGGGTGATATACCTATAGACCGCCTGGATGAACCAAAGGGCGTCATCTGACCATCTGCCCGGTTCCTTTCCTTCCCAGAAGAAGTTGTGGTATGCATAGCCAAGCTCAAAGACCATGCTGCACCATTCCTTCAGAAGCTGCTTGACGAAGTCGGCCATGCCCATGGCCACGAAGTAATACATCGAGGCGAATATATCCTGGATCTCGCGGAACCCGATCTCCCTGTAACCCTTCTGGGTCTGGCCGAAGGAGCGGGATACAAAGGTCTGGTACAGCACCTGGAAGGGAAGGTTCTTGTTGAAATAAGCATTCATCATCTCATTTGACGATCTGAGCTGTATGAAGCCGCTGTATTCGTCCAGAAACTTCATGTTCTTCTCAAAGGCCAAATCCAGCGCACCGGGCTTGGCAAAGGCATCACACAGAGCCTTGATTTCATTGACAAAACTTTCATGATAGTTGTAATCGGGATTGGTCTTGTCGGAGATCATGCCGGAGAAGTTGTCGATGGTACCTGTTTCTCCGCTTCCCACTTCCACGGTGGCGGCCAGCGCGAAGAACCCGGGACCCTTCCTGCTTAGGTTGTTAGAAAGGCGCAGCAAGCCCTGCGGATCCTGGAGGTTTCCAACGCCCACAAACTCATTGTAGTTGGTGCAAAATTCTGTGGGATAGGATACGGAGCTGTCCTCGCGTACCATCATGACATGGAAGCGCTGATCCGAATGGGTATAGGGAGGGTAATAACCGGGGCTCACAGCCATTACGGAACCATCTTCGTTCTTAAGTACCCTGCCCTGCATGATGACATTTGTATAGAGCACGTCTTCCCACTGTCCCATGGGGTTGAAGTTGCCGAACATTCCCGTGTACACCAAACGGAGCTTCCTTTCCCTGCCCGAGTGGTTGACTATTTCAACCCTCTGAACCTCGGTTGCCAGAGGAAGCCCCTTGTACTGGGGAAGAATAAAGATGAGCCTGCGGATTTCAAGGCCGCATTTTGTCCTGTATATTATCCGGGTATGGTTGCGGGAATGAATGCATTTTGCCTCAGCGATGTTCGGGTGGGTGGGTTCGGCCGAATAGAAGATCTTCTGGCCATTCTCCACCAGGTAAAACTGCCTGTTGGCCGGAAATCCGTTTTCCTCCTGCCGCATATCCCACCGGGTGGCGAGAACCTGGGAAGCGGCATGGGATCGGAAACTTCCGCCTCCAAAACGGTCTACAACACTTTTCGGGGTTGTCTGTAGGGCTCTGGGAAAGCCAACTCGATTACCCAGTAAGAGATTGACATAGAAATGGGGACCGGGCGCAGGAGACAGAAGGTCTATAACATGCTCCCCTTCCTCATTAAGGTATCCGGCCCATTTATCCGCGTCTTTAAGGATTTCAGACATTGAATTTAGAAGCTCTTCGGACAATTCCGCCTCAGACACTTCACTTCCCATGGCTTGATAAAGGCGTATACCACCGGTTTCCAGTTTTATAAGAACCGAATATCCTTTCTCAGCCAACTGGTTTAGATATTCAGCCGTCTCCTTGATTTTGAGAAGCTCAAGGACGGCGGGAGCCTTGAATTTAAGGCCTGAAACAGCAATTACGCCTTTGTATGAGCTATTGCTGAATACAGCATCGATAATATCTTTTTCTGAAACCTGTCCGGGGAATAATTTCCTTGCAAGATCCGCCGGGGTGACAGAAACTTTTCTGGATACAACCTCCTTGACCATGGGAGCACCTCCGATAACTTGTAAGACTTGTTAACAGCTTGCGAAACCGCGTTTATAAAGCAATAATACCATAGAGATTTACCATATTCAAGAAACAGGATGTCCTGTGTCAAAAAGTTGTCCTGCTGCATAAAGATAGAGTAGGGGCATGTCCCCGGCATCAAGGAAAAAATAAAAACACTTTGACACTCCTGTTCATGTTATGTTTGCATCTGACGAGCGGAATTCGGCGAGGAACATTGATAGGGGGAAATAGGAATACCCGTCAACCGAATAGGTTACAACACGCCGTGGTCCTTCTTCAGCCTTCACAGCTTCACTCTCCCTGATGTACGAAATCCGGTCAGACAAAGCCTCTGCGAAACGCAGAGGCTTTTTTCATTTTCCCTCTTGAAGCGGTGTGCATTCATAAGATGCTTCTCATTATCCGGTTGCATCCTTATACCTGCATTCCTGAAAGCAGCTTATTTTGTTTTTACCACCACGAACTCTGTGTAGTTTTCATCACTGTCCTGGATGTCGGAAACGAGGATCTCCAGCCTGTTGAGCTTTGCCGCCGAAGCGCTGGCGATGGCGGCCGAGCACTTGTCGTCAAGGGCGCTCACAGCCTGAGCCGCTGCCGATGTGGTGGAAAAGGGAATGATTCTGTATTCGGGATGGTCATTAAGGAATTTCTTGCATTGCTCCAATGCCTTGTCCTTTGAATAGATCTTTCTTATGCTCTTTATGTCGGTACCGGAAGGAGCAACCAGGTTCATGCGGATTTTTAGCTGCAGCTGATCTACTATCTCCAGGCCATAGTGTTCGATGAGCTCTGTTGCTTCTGTAACCTTTCCGGCCAGCGTGTTTTCAACAGGAAGCACACCTGCTTCTGCTTTCCCCAGGGATACCGCCTCGCATACATCCTCAAACCGCTCGAGCCCCACCATGGCTGAGGTGGGGAAGAGCTTTTCTGCTGCTTCATAGGAAAAGGAGCCCGGAGTACCGGCATAAGCCACAGAATGCCCAACCGGAATATTCCTGCCTTCAATCCGTGCATATTCCCTGAGCTTTGGAATGATATAGGAAAATTCATCGGGGGTGATGGACTGAGGACCGTCCGAAAGGGCTACCATGGGATTGTTATGCACTTCAATGATAAGCCCGTCCGCCCCTGCCGCCACAGCCGCCTTGGACAAAGGTTCCACCATCCACGACAGCCCGCATCCGTGGCTCGGATCCACCAAAACGGGAAGATGGCTCATCCTCTTGAGAGCGGGAACGGCGCTTAAGTCCAGCGTGTTCCTTGTATAGGTCTCATGGGTGCGTATGCCCCTTTCGCAGAGAATAACGTTCTCGTTTCCTTCGCTCATGATATACTCACAAGCCATTAGCATTTCTTCCAGGGTGTTGGCAAATCCCCGCTTGAGGAGAATGGGTTTTTTAAGGCGTCCCAACTCCTTGAGCAGTTCAAAGTTTTGCATGTTCCTGGCTCCCACCTGGATGAGGTCCACATACTGATCGAAGAGCTCGATATAGATTGGATTGGTGATCTCCGAAACAATGGGAAGACCGGCAGCCTCACCGGCACGCTTCAGCAGCATGAGCCCTTCCGCCCGAAGACCCTGGAATGCGTATGGGGAGGTTCTTGGCTTGAAGGCACCGCCCCTGAGCATGGAAGCACCGGCTCTCTTAACCTGCATAGCAATCTGGGTGATCTGATCCTCGCTTTCCACCGAGCATGGCCCTGCGATGACCACCAGTTCCCTTCCGCCAACCAAAACATCTCCCACTTTGATAATGGTATTTTCGGGATGAAACTTGCGGTTAGCCTTTTTAAAGGGTTCCTGAACCTTAAGGACCTTCTCCACTGCATCATACATGGAAACCTCGTCGGTTGACAGGCATGATGTATCCCCAACCAAACCCAGCACTGTCTTTTCACTACCGTAGATGGGGGCAACCACCAGCCCCTGGCTTTCAATCCATTTTTTCAGTTCATCGACCCTGGCCTCGGGTACACCTTGTTTTAGTACGATGATCATAACAAAACCTCCTGTTTAATACTGCGCGTGTACGGCGGGCAAGGCTCCGGCGGATCTGAGCCGCTCAAAAGGAAAACAAAAAAGCCTTCGCCCTGTATAAAGGGACGAAGGCTGTTGCTTTCGCGGTACCACCCAATTTCATCACAAAAGTGATGCACTCGTTGCCAGATACGGGATATAAAATCCGATATCCTGCTCCTGTAACGGTGAGCTTTCCGCACTTGCCTACTAGTCCGGCCGGACATTCAACGCGTGTGCTCAAGGGAGAACTTCGGCGGTTATGATGCTTAAAACCATTCTCAGTCCATGATGGTTTTTCCCTGTAAGTCATAAGACGCTTACTTTTCCCTATCATAGCATCCGAATATGAATAATTTAGTATATGATATGATCAAAGATCACCTTTTGTCAAGATACTTTTTATTTTTTCTATTGATTACCAGGCATATCAATATGATAATACCCGCATAACCTACTGAAGGATAGAGATACCTGACCAGGTTGGAGAACCCTAAAAGACCAGTAAGAAAAGCGCATAGGGCGCTGATAATGATGACATATCCGGGATCTGACCGCCCGGACACGGTCATTCGTGCTGAGAAACCATAGAGATTGCCCACTGCCGTTGTATAGATTTCAGCCAAAAGTACAATGCCATAGATGATCTGGACAATGGGGGACACCCTTCCCGCGATATAGATCATGGGTACTTCCAGAGAGGCAACCGGGACAAAATGATGCCAGATCGAAAAAAATAGCGCTGTAGCTCCGATTCCAAGACCAAGCCCGCCCAGAACAGCACCCCTCAATATTACCTTCCTGCTTTTTGCCCTGGCTCCCAACGGCCCCAGTATGGCAAAGGATATGACTGTGTTGTATGAGGTGTACAGGATGGCTGACCAAAGCCAGTTTCTAAGAAAACCTATATTGGGTGCAAAGCTTCGAATGGTTGTTTTCTCCGGTTCTATAAAAAGAGAGAGTATTCCAACACCCACAGCAGATATGAGAAGAAAGGGCACCACAAAGCTTATGGAATTGACGATGCCGTTGAATCCCGACAGAACCGTAATTATGGTAAGGGCCGTCATCAGAAACCCTCCAATCAGGGGATGAAGCCCAAACTGCTGTGACATGAGGGCTCCGGATCCGGCAAACATAGCCGAAAGCGTTCCGAACAGAAAAACGGTGATAATGATATCTGAGAATACCGATAGTATTCTTCCCGAGGTTGCTCTTATAATATCGAGATGGGATTGGGCATGGATACGGTTTCCCAGATCCATGACCATATAGCCCAGGATGATGAATAGTGCGGTTACCGCCAATAACCCGAAAAAACCGGCATATCCAAAATAGACGAAGAACTGTAGAACTTCCTGTCCTGAAGCGAATCCTGCTCCCACAACCGTGCCGATATAGGTTCCTGCCACCCTCAGTGTGGAAACTCCCTTATTCTCTGCCATCTTCAACTCCTGAAGTCTATGGATTCTATTAAAGCATATCGCCATAAAGGCTGAATTAGCACCAAAAGGCACACGCCTGTCAGACATTTCATGGAATCTGAGGTATGAATTCCTTAGAAACAGGGTAAGGCTTTAAGAGCAGCTGTATCTTTCTGTAAAGCCATGCGTTAATACCACAAGCAATTACCGGAGCCAGCTGCTAAAGGTGGCATGCTATTGAAATATCTAACATCTTATAATAAAATAGGTTTCATGCTTGGAAAGGACTGACGTTAATTGGCATAAAATGCCTGATAGTGAGACCTTTGAGAAACATACACAAAAACGCGAGGTTAGAAAATGACGGACAAACCGACTGCAAATAAACTTTGGAACAGAGACTTTGTTTTGCTATGGCAAGGACAGCTGGTATCCGATCTGGGACAGGCAGCATTCATGGTTGTTCTGGGTTTCTGGGTTCTGGATGTCACCAATTCAACGGCCATCATGGGCATCATTCTGGCTTGCTTTACGCTTCCCAGAGTATTGTTCGGCCCCTTCGCAGGGGTCTTTGCCGATAGAGCCAACAAAAGGCTGCTGATCGTTTTTTCGGACCTGTTAAGGGGTATTCTTTTTGTGGGCATGGGTGCTCTGATCCTTTCTAACAAATTCCCATTCGGGCTTATCTATCCCTTTGCCTTGCTCATCAGCTTTTTCGGTGCTTTTTTTACGCCTGCCATCAACGCAGCCGTGCCCGACATTGTCCACAAGGACAATCTGACCCGAGCCAATTCGGCCAGGGGTATCTCCCAAACCGCCTCGTCATTGGTGGGCAATTCATTTGGAGGCGTGCTCTATGCCGTGCTGGCAGGGCCTGTATTCTTTGTCATCAATGGGGTATGCTTCATCTACTCGGCAATTACCGAGGTCTTCATCAGGATACCTTATAAGAAACGAACCTCTGAATCCAGGAATATCCGTCAGGAAATGATTGAGGGGTTCAGGTATTCATGGAGTATCAAGGGCATTAAAATACTTCTTATGACCGGAATGTTCATTAACTTTTTTGTGACCATGGGTGTCACGCTGCTCCAGCCCCTGTTTAAGAATACCGAGGGGTTCGGGGTGGAAAGGTATGGTTATACCATGGGATCTCTGATGCTCGGCGCCATACTGGGGATGCTGATCCTTTCGGTTTGGAGGATGAGATCGGACAGGCGATTCTTCTTTTACAAGATTTCCACCTACCTGATGATTGTTTGCATGCTCATCGCCGGCTTCACAGAAAGCTTTGGGGTCATCGTGGTTCTGGCGTTTTTTGCAGGCATCTTCAACAGCTTCATCAGTGTCATTACCCAGACCGTTCTGCAAATAACCGTTTCCCAGGAAAACAGGGGAAAGGTATTCGGGATTCAGGCCACCATGTATGAAGGGCTTTCTCCGCTGGCCATGGCTTTAAGCGGTATTGTCGCCCATTTTGCCGGTGTCCGGCCTACCATAATCGGTTCCTTTATGCTGGCTGCTGTAATCGTCATACCCACACTATTCAATAAAACCTTTGGAAATTACATGAACAGTGACTGCTGCATAGCCGCATCCAGTCAAGCCGTGCCTGAGACGAACCCTGTCAATGATGTCTGAGCCTTGCCCGTCTTTATCTTCTTGCTCAAAAGCCAATTAAGCCATATAATGTAGATATTCCATAAAGTGGCACATGATTTTATCTGCTGCCGCCGAATGGAAAATAAACGGGCAAAGGAGAATATGATGGGTACTTCTTCATACGATCCTTTTTTGAAATTCAAATATCCCTTCAGAGTTCACCAGAAGATGATTCTGGATCGGTTCAACCAGGAGATACAACGAACCAAGCCTGGCGAGCCCTTAAGGTTTCACGTGGTAGCACCTCCCGGCTCGGGAAAGACCATAGTAGGGATTGAACTTGCTATCCGTCTGCGTAAACCTTCACTGGTGGTCTGTCCCAATACGGCCATCCAGGGTCAGTGGGTAGAAAAGCTGGGGATGTTCATCCCCGAGAACAGCGGTGTTCGCCCCGAAGAGATTGTAACCTCCCAGACTCATCAGCCAAGATTCATCAATGTATTGACCTATCAAATCCTGAGTATTCCGGAGGATGCGGGTGAAACCATAGTAGAACTTGCAGAGGGGTTCTGGGCTCGTTCCATTGCCGAGACCCAGAAAACAGAGCTTGAGGAAGCCCGTTCAAGGATTTTGGCTATGAAATCCTCAAATTCCGTTCAGTATAAAAAAGAACTTTCGAAATATACCAAGGGCATCAGACACGGAAAGCTTCTCGAAAACCTCGCCGGTCAGACCGGTGACAGGGACAGCCTCATAAGCTTGCTTCATCCGAGAACAAGGGAGTTGTTGACAAAGCTCAGGGATTTTGGGGTCAAGACCGTAATCTTTGATGAATGCCACCATCTTCAGACCTATTGGGCTATTGTCATGAAAAATATTCTCCAGTGGATGGGTATTGAAAACATAATTGGTCTTACAGCAACCCCGCCTCTGGATGAAAGACCCGAGATTCTCCAAAACTACACCAACCTTTTGGGACCTATCGATTTTGAGATACCCACGCCGGCCGTTGTCAAGGATGGCATGCTGGCGCCTTATCAGGATATGACCTGTTTCTGTATACCTGAAAAGAAAGAAATGGAGTATCTGAGCAATTGCCATGAGAAGTTCCATAACCTCGTTGAAGGATTCAAAGACCCAAGCAGTGATTTTTGCAGTTGGGTTGTTAAGAGGATCATAGAACGTAAAATGGCAGACGGCAGCCAGAGGGAGTGGCGCAAGCTGTTTGCAGCCCGCCCGGATTTTTCTGTGGCAGGAGTTAAATACCTGAGAAAAGTCGGGATAAGAATTCCCCACGATATCACGTTAACAGGGGAGATGGCAGGGGAAATGACTATAGAGGACTGGGCCTTATTGATTGAGGATTACGCCCTCAACCGCTTAAAACTAAGCGGGGAAGAGAGTCACAAGGACTTATACGATGCCATCCGCGATGCCCTGTACACCCTTGGGTTCATCCTCACCGAGAAAGGAATCCGTACATACATCTCACCCATCGACAGGGTTCTGTCCTACAGCAGGAGTAAGCTTCAAGCCGTAAAAGACATCATCAGGCATGAGATGCGTATCCTGGGAGATAAGATCAGAGTGGCCGTGGTAACCGATTTTGAATTCTCAAATGCCCTTTCCCTTAAAAAACTTGATAATGTGCTGGACGAGGAATGCGGCGGTGCCATCAGTGTTATAAAAGAACTGGTGACCGACGAGGAACTGGATTCACTGGATCCCGTTATGGTGACGGGCAAAAGCCTCCTCTGCGATGACGATCTTGCTGATACATACTTGAAAAAATTCAAAGAATGGGCTGATGAGAATGGTTATGATATAGCCCTGTCCATGAAGCCGGTATTCGGAGGACGGCTCTGTGAGATAGAGGGCAGCGGCAGGGACTGGAATACAAAATCTGCTGTTTTGTTTACCACCAGCCTTCTGGAAAAGGGAATAACTAAATGCATTGTGGGAACAAGGGGTCTTTTGGGCGAAGGCTGGGACGCAGTCTGCCTCAATACCCTGATAGATCTTTGCTGTGCGGCAACCTACGCCTCAGTCAACCAGCTTCGTGGAAGGAGCATACGAAAGGACGATCGTCAGCCAAGGAAGCTTGCCAACAACTGGGATGTGGTCTGCTTTGCTCCCGGCCTTGATAAAGGCTCCAATGATCTTAGAAGGCTGCATAAAAAGCATAAACAGTTTTACAGTATATGCGCCGATGGACGCATCCAGAAGGGTGTTAGCCATGTTGATCCTTCCCTGGCATTTTTGGATGACATGGATATAAACACCATCAACCATTTCAATGAAAGAATGATGGCTAAGGCATCAGAGCGTGATAGTCAGTATGACATGTGGAGAATAGGTGAAAAGTTTGTCAATGTGGAACAGGAGAGTGTGGAGTTTACCATGGACAGAGCTGCCGTGCCATGTGATACCGGGGTATTCACCCTCCATTCCGCAAAACTCAGGGGAAGATCCGCATCCAACAAGTTTAAAGGTGGAGCCGGTACTCTGGCCTTATTGGCAGCGGTGATCTCTGCCGGATCCAGCATTCCTGTTGCTATTGCTTTTGGAGCGGTTTCGGCACTATTTTTCCGTTCAACAACAAAAGGAATCAAAAACGCTGCAGAATACAGCCGCAAAAACGTACTGAGCATGGACAGTCTGGAATTTGCCAGAAGATGCAGTCTTTGTTTGTTCTACGCCTTGCAGGGCTCAGGGTTCATCAGCAGGAACCTCCTGGAAAGGCATGTGAATATCTCAAGGCGTGAGGATGGGTCCATCCGTGTCTTTCTTGATGCTCCTTCTGAAGAATCCTCGTTGTTTGCCAAGTCTTTGGATGAGCTCTTAAGCCCCATCATGAACCAGAGATATGCCGTTCCACGTTATGAAACGGTGGCAATCGGAAGCAGGAGCAATCTTAAGGCAATCAGTGCAGGGCTTAAACCGGAGCGCTCTGTTATTACTTCATGGCATCCCGTTCCCGATGTGCTGGGAACAAACAGAGACAGGGCAGAGATGTTCAGAGTACAGTGGAATCGCTGGGTCAGCAGAGGGGATTTGGTTTACCTCAAGAGCGCCGAGGGTGAAAGAATTATCGAACAGTATGGTATGAGCAATGAACTGGGGATAAGAAAGCAGCTGGCAAATTTCTGGAGGTAGGGCTTTAAAAAACATTGTGTATTTTTTAACAACAAAATAGGGGATTTGTATTGAAAAATATTCTAATAATAAGTAGAATAGATAGGATCCCATACCAAATATCAAAATATGTATACAGTATTCTTGCTTCAAAAGGAGTTGTTTTTATGGGTATGATGAACAAAATGACCGTAGCCGATATCGATCTGAAGGGAAAACGTGTGATTGCACGTGTGGATTTTAATGTTCCCCTGGATGAGAACGGCAATATAACAGATGACAAGCGCATCAGAGCTGCGCTGCCCACCATACGCCACATTATCGACCAGGGCGCCCGCCTGATTCTGGTTTCCCATCTTGGAAGACCCAAAAACGGTCCTGAAGCCAAATTCAGCATGAAGCCGGCAGCAGAACGTTTGAGCGAGCTTATTGGCAAGGAAGTGCAGCTTGCAGCCGACGTCATCGGAGAGGATGCCAAAGCAAGGGCTGCAGCTTTGAAGGATGGCGAAATCCTTATGCTGGAAAATGTCCGCTTCCACAAGGAAGAAACAAAGAATGACCCTGATTTTGCGAAGGAATTGGCTTCCATGGCGGATATCTATGTGAACGATGCCTTTGGTACTGCACACAGGGCTCATGCATCCACAGCCGGTCTTGCAGACTATCTTCCTGCAGTAAGCGGATATCTCATCAAAAAAGAGCTTGATGTTATGGGCAAGGCCCTCGAGGATCCTGAAAGACCCTTTGTTGCCATTCTGGGCGGAGCAAAGGTATCCGACAAGATCGGCGTGATTGAGAGCCTTCTTGAGAAAGTTGATACCCTCATAATCGGCGGAAGTATGGCCTATACCTTCTTCGCAGCCAAGGGATACTCTATTGGAACTTCCAAGTATGAACAGGACAAGGTGGAGCTTGCCGCTAAGCTGTTGACCAAGGCAGAAGAAAAGAAAGTCAACCTGCTGTTGCCTGTGGACAATATTGTAGGTAAGGAATTTGATCCCAATACCGAATCCAAGGCCGTGGATTCCGATAAAATACCCGACGGCTGGATGGGTCTGGATATCGGACCTAAGACGGTTGAACTCTTTTCCGAGGCTATAAAGGATGCAAAGACGGTTGTATGGAACGGGCCGGTAGGCGTATTTGAGTTTGAAAGGTTTGCAGTGGGTACGAGAAAGATCGCCGAGGCTCTTGCATCTTCATCAGCTACTACCATCGTAGGCGGTGGGGACTCTGCTGCAGCTATTGAACAGATGGGCTTCTCAGATAAGATCACTCATATCTCCACTGGCGGTGGTGCCTCCCTTGAGTTCCTTGAAGGAAAGGAGCTTCCCGGCATAGCCGTACTGAACGACAAGAAGTAAACAGATGAAAGGATGAAATTAAGATGGCAAAACGTACAATAATGGCAGCTGGAAACTGGAAGATGAACAAGACCCCATCAGAGGCAAAGGCATTTGTTGAGGGCCTGAGGGGTCTGGTTGCCGATGCTGGATCAGAGGTTGTAGTAGGAGTTCCCGCGGTATGTCTTCCGGCCGTGGTTGAAGCCGCAAAGGGATCAAACATCAAAGTGGCCGCTCAGAATGTGCACTGGGAGGCAAGTGGCGCCTATACCGGTGAGATATCCTGCGCCATGCTGAAGGATATCAATGTGGATTATGTGATTATCGGCCATTCTGAGAGACGCGAATACTTCGGTGAGACCGATGAAATGATCAATAAAAAGGCAAGAGCCATACTGGATGCAGGCATGCTGCCCATCATATGCTGCGGCGAATCCCTCACCCAGAGGGAACAGGGCGTAACTGCCGAGCATGTCAGGTACCAGATCAAGGTTGCCCTTCTTGGCCTTTCGGCTGAAGAAGTATCAAAGCTTGTCATCGCCTATGAACCCATTTGGGCTATTGGAACCGGAAAAACAGCCACCAATGAGCAGGCGGAAGAGGTATGCGCAATAATTCGCAAGCTTTTAGCAGAGCTCTATGGCGATGATGTGGCAGAGAAAACCCGCATTCTTTACGGAGGAAGCGTTAAGGCCTCCAATGCTGCCGAACTTTTTGCCATGCCCAATATAGACGGCGGTCTGGTTGGCGGTGCCAGCCTGAAATTGGACGAGTTCGAGAAGATAGCCAAGGCATAATTAAAGAGCACAAACTGAGCTGACACCGGATAAGGTTTGTCAGAATCAGGCTGGATAATGGGGACGGTTTACCTGAAGGAACCGTCCCTTTATTGACAGACCAATCATTTGTGGTCAGTCATCGGCAGGCTAAAGAAATATAAGGCATAAATTCCAACTCAGGATTGTTTCAAGCGGCATTATGTGATATAAAAAGACAGATACTAAAGATATCCATGAATGAGTGTCCAAAGAATAAATGATGGACAAATCATACAGGAATCGCCTATAAGGATTTGTTGGATAATAATACCGAAACTACAGGAAGGACAGGTAATAGAGATATGCTTAAAAAGAATAGCTACGAAAAAAGTAAAGGACCCGTGCTTCTCATTGTCATGGATGGTATCGGAATAACCGACTCCACCGAAGGCAATGCAGTTGCGGCAGGTTACACCCCTAATCTTGACAAGCTGATGAAAACATGTCCCAATATATTGCTCAAGGCTCATGGAACAGCTGTTGGACTTCCCAGCGACGACGATATGGGAAATTCCGAAGTGGGGCATAATGCTATCGGTGCAGGCCAGGTTTTCTCACAGGGCGCCAAGCTGGTAACCGAAGCCATAGAAAACGGGAGCATGTTCCAGGGCAAGGGCTGGATGGAGATAAGTGAGAACTGTGTCCAAAACAACTCCACACTCCATTTCATCGGTCTGTTCAGTGATGGTAACGTGCATTCACATATGGACCATCTCAAAGCCATGATCAAAAGGGCAGCCCAGGAGGGTATCAGGAAGGTACGGGTGCATATTCTTCTGGATGGACGTGACGTGGGAGAAACCTCGGCACTGGAATATGTGCTTCCCTTTGAGGAATTCTTAAGCGGGCTAAGAAGCGATTCCTTCGACGCACGCATTGCAAGCGGCGGAGGCCGTATGTTCATTACCATGGACAGGTATGAGGCAAACTGGGGTATGGTGGAGAGAGGCTGGAAGACCCATGTACTGGGTGAAGGAAGACTCTTCTCCAGCGCGCAGGAAGCCATAGAGACCCTTCGCAGCGAGACAGGTGCCATCGACCAGGATCTGCCGGCCTTTGTTATAGGCGAGAACGGCAAGCCTGTGGGCACCATTGAAGACGGCGACAGCGTGGTCTTCTTCAATTTCCGGGGAGACAGGGCCATCGAGATGAGCCGTGCCTTTGAGGAAGCGAACTTCACCAAATTCGACCGTGTCCGCTATCCCAAGGTGGTTTATGCTGGTATGCTGGAATACGACGGAGACCTTCACATACCCAGCCGCTACCTGGTAAATCCCCCATCCATTAAGAATACCATGGGTGAATACCTAGCCAAAACCGGCGTGACCCAACTGGCCATATCTGAAACACAGAAGTTCGGGCATGTAACTTATTTCTGGAATGGCAATAACAGCGGTAAGTTTGATGAGGTTCTGGAAACCTACATTGAGATCCCCTCGGATATTCTGCCCTTTGAGCAGAGACCCTGGATGAAGGCCGCAGAGATTACCGACAAGACCATTGAGATGCTGAAATCAGGAAAGTATACCTTCGCCAGATGTAATTTTGCCAATGGCGATATGGTGGGACACACCGGAAGTTTTCAGGCGGCAAAGATCGCTGTGGAGACAGTGGATCTTTGTTTGGGAAGACTGCTTCCTGTTATTGAGAAGCTAGACGGTGTAGCCATTATAACAGCTGACCATGGTAATGCCGATGAGATGTTTGAGTTGGATAAATCGGGCAAACCCAAGGTGGATCAAGATGGCAGGACAAAGGCCAAGACCAGCCACACCCTGAACAAGGTGCCATTCATCATCTATGATCCGAAAAACAGCGGAAAATACAGGCTTAAGGAAGGCGAGTTCGGACTTGCCAATATAGCCGCCACGGTTGTCAACCTCCTTGGCTATGAAGCACCCGATATTTGGGAAGAGAGCATGATTGAATTTCTGTGATACCGAAATTCGTTGCAATTTGATAATTTATGGATTATGATTGAGGAATAGTATCCCTTCCATTGCTTTCCGGGCTAGTTCCCTGCGGGAATTATGCCTGGAAGCAATTTAATACCTGTTACGGCACAGCCCTTAATGCACAGGAATATCATAAACGGAGTATGTTATGCGCATATTATGTATCGATTACGGGGATGCCAGAATAGGTGTCGCAGTCAGTGACCCAATGGGATGGACCGCTCAGATGCTGGAGACCATTCAGTGGCGGGATGATATTGAAAAGCCTTTGGACAGGATCTGTCAGCTGGCCCGGGAGTTTCAATGCGGGCTGATTGTGGTAGGGTTACCCAAGAACATGGATGGTTCATTGGGCTTTCGTGAGGAGAAGACCAGGGAGTTCGTGGATCTTCTCAAAGAACGAATGCCCGAGATTGAGATCAAGCCATGGGATGAGCGGCTCACAACAGTGATGGCCCAACGTGCCATGCGTGACATGGGTATCAACTCAAAAAAGCAGAAAGGGCGTATCGACCAGATGGCAGCCGCTTTTATACTGCAGAGTTATCTTGATTCAATTAATTAAAGGAATACCCGGTGTATTCTTAAACTCTAGCATTGAAGGGAGAAAAATTATGATGGATTATGAAAGGGAAATCATTGAACTAACAGGGGAAGACGGAGATATCATAAAGGCTGAATACCTGGATACAGTCCTGGTGGATGACAACGAGTATGTGGTATTGCTTCCCGCGGATGAGAACCACTGCGAAGAATGTGATGAATGCGTTACCGAGGTCATCATCATGAAAATCGAGAAGGACGGGGATGAAGAATACCTGGTTCCAGTATTAGACGACGATGAGCTGGAAAAGGCATTCGAAGCATTCCAGAACCAGATCGATGATTACGATTACGATGATGAAGACGAGGACGAAGACGACGACTGATCCCGCCTGACTCCTCCAAAAGAAAACGAGGTGAAAACAGGCTATGCTCGGAAAGCACAAGCTTTTGACCGTGTTATTGTTGCTGCTGCTTTTTTGTGTTTCTTCTTGCGGAGACAAGCAGGCCAACCTCGATACAGAGGAACAAACGACACCAGCGGTTGAAACCCCGATAATCATTATTGAAGAAGTTGAACCGTCTCCCACACCTGAACCGGAGGAGACTCCTCCTCCGGAAGTGGATGACGGTTTTGTGGTCCCGGATTCCAATGTCCGGCCGGTAGCAGTAATGATTGATAATCAGGGGGACAGGGTGCTTCCCCAGGGGGGAATATCCCAGGCGCAGATAGTTTATGAAATCCTTACTGAATACAATATCACACGCTATATGGCCATATTCTGGGATACCATGCCCGTTATGATAGGGCCGGTAAGGAGCTCGCGGCATTACTTTCTGGATTTTTCCATGGAGTATGATGCCATCTATACCCATTTTGGCTGGAGTGACTATGCGAAGGCCGATATTTCAAAGCTGAAAATCAACAACATCAACGGTCTGGTACATGGAAACGCCTTCTGGGATATAACCAATGACCCCGGTAACTGGCAGGATTCCTACACTTCGGGGGAGCGGATACAAAAAGAGATTGAAAGGCTTAAGTATTCCACGACGCCCAAAAAGGAATTCCCATTTAGGTATCATGAGTACATAACCATTCCCGAAGGTGGGCAAGAGGCCAAAGAAGTTACCATTAAATTCTCTTCTTCCGGAAACAGCAGCTGCGGATATATCTATGATGAGGATTCCCGCCTGTATAAAAGGACACGATTGGGAAAACCCCAAATGGAGCGAAATACCGGCGAGCAAGTGATGGTACGCAATATAATCATCCAAAGGATGACCTCACAGCCCATCCCCAATGATTCCTACGGGCGTATCAACCTCAATAATATTGGGACAGGGGAAGGATGGTACATAACAGGGGGCAAGGCCGTTAAAATCACCTGGGCCAAGAGCGCCAGGGATGCCCAGACGGTATACACCCTTGAGTCCGGAGAGCCGCTGATCCTGAATAAGGGTCAGACCTGGATTGAGGTGGTTCCCAATATGAAGTTGGTGGAAATCAAGTCTTCCCACCAACCAGATAATCAAGGATGAGAGAGCCGCAGATAAACAAGACCCATACTCTCAATGAATAAATAATGAGCCATTCCACCATTTGCAGCTGATTTTCAAAAAGCCTCAGTCCTGATATGGTTGATACCATAAGGAATGCAGCCGAAAGAAGACCGGCCAAAAGCACGGCGGAGGCTATTTTTAGAAGGGCTTTACTTCCCTTGTTCATGGAAGTGAGCCTTTTTTGTATGATACTCATATATGCTTGAAACTTGCTAGTCTTTCTTTGTTCGTTCATTTTGATCCCCAATTCTAAATCATGATAAAAGACGGACATATACCATTTTACATGCATCCCGCCATGCTTTCAATCGCAATACCTTCCAGTCGCCCCACAGGCCTTAGCCCATTTAGAGAGGTGAGAGGAAAGTCATTTCGAGAAGCGAAGCGACGAAGCAATCTACGAGATTGCCGCGTTTCACTGCGTTCTACTCGCAATGACATGCTGGAGATACTTCTACCTCTCAGCTCTCACTTCCCGCCTCCAAAAAGTCATTGCGAGAAGCGAAGCGACGAAGCAATCTACGAGATTGCCGCGTTTCACTGCGTTCCACTCGCAATGACAATTATTGCTTGATTTTAACCCGATAAAAATATATACTGATGCTAAAAAAATGAAATAGCAGGAAGGATGAGCAGCATGCCCCATGTGGTGGTCAAAATGTTTCCGGGTAGAACCCAGGAACAAAAAGAAGAACTGTCAGAGAAGATTACACAGGCTGTTATGGAATCAATCGGTGCTGAGGAAAGAACAATTTCCATTGCTGTAGAAGAAATACCACGGGAAGACTGGGATCGGCTGGTCTACCAGCCTGAGATTATGGGTAAAGCGGAGACGCTGCTAAAAAAACCTGGATATTGATTTGAATTAAGCCCGGGCTAAGATGCCCGATTAAGCATTGCTTGACAATGATTCAAGGGCATGTATACAATTTTTTGGAAGCGGATGTCTATGATCATAAGCCACCAATGGATGATTAGATACGATTACCAACGCGAGGCAACCTTGTTCCGATCTTATGAAAGCCTGAAGCATACTGATGATATGGAGGGATCTTATGTATTGTCCAAACTGTAAAAAGACTTTCCCTGAAGATCACGCGTTTTGCGATTCCTGTGGCAGCAAGCTGGTTGAAGGACAGGCCACAGAAACAACTCAAACCATACCGCAACCACAGGATGAACCCGCTCCGGAGCCGCAGCCCCAGCTACAGCCCACTCCACAGGCCCAACAAGCACCGGTCTATCAGCAGCCGCCTGCCTATAATCCACAGCCCCAATATGCGACACAGGCTGCAGCCAACGCTCCAAAGAGCGACGAGACTGTTTCTTTTTGGACCTGGTTCGGCTTGTCGATTCTCAATGTCATTCCGTTTTTCCTGGGATTGGTCTATGCGGTGACATTGGTTGTCATCTCGGTTGAGAACACTGAGAATATCAGCACGGTGGGTTTTGTGTTGCTTGCTTTCCTGGCGCTCTACATAATTCTTTTGTTCGTCTGGGCTCTTGGTAAGCCTAAAAAGCGTTCATTAAAGACCTACGCAGCTTCAACTCTGGTGATGACTTTGGTTCTGGCTGTCATTATCCTTTTCCTCTACATGGCATACAGGGAATATATTACTGATATCCTTGATAACCTGGGGGATTTACTTTATTTTTATTATTAATTATGGACAACCAGTTTTTTCTGTGCTATGATATTTGAGATGTTGGAACGGAGGAAGAAAAAGGTATGGTTACTGGAGGCTGCAAAATGATGATAGAACCATATGTGCCCAACCTGGAAAGGGGGCAGTATTCCTTTTCTCTTTCGGGATTAGTATCCAATAAAATAGCGTATTTGGTTTTTTAAAAATAGTAAGACGAAGGTCTTACTATTTTTTTACAACCACGGCTATAAACGTACAAACAGGAAGGAAAGGCGGAAGTGATATGAAGCTTCGCTCAAAGGATATTCTGGGTCTTGAATATCTTGAACCGGATGAGATGAACCTCATTCTGGATATGGCCAGCGATATGAAGAAAATAGTTCAAAGCAATATGAAACGTGTCAACTACCTTCAGGGCCGGAGCGTGATGACCCTGTTCTACGAAAACAGTACCCGGACACGGGTTTCCTTTGAGTTGGCCGCCAAATATATGGGAGCCAATGCTGTGAACATTTCAGTGTCTTCCAGTAGTGTGGCCAAGGGGGAAAACCTCATCGATACCGGAAGAACCCTGGATGTGATGGGTACAGACATCGTCGTGATGCGCCATTGCCAGCCCGGAGCTCCGCACCTTCTGGCCAAGAATATCCGTGCCTCGGTGATAAATGCCGGAGACGGGATGCATGAGCACCCTACCCAGGCTCTTCTGGACATGTATACCATAAGGGAGGCAAAAGGCGGGTTTGAAGGTCTGAAGGTGGCCATTATTGGGGATATCATGCATAGCAGGGTGGCCAGAAGCAATATAATCGGCCTTGGCAAGATGGGAGCCAAGGTGTACATATACGCACCCGCAACCCTGATGCCTATAGGTATTGAGAAAATGGGATGCCATATCTGTTCAAGCCTTCAGGAGGCAGTTGAGGGTGCAGATGTGGTGATGGGGCTTCGCATCCAGAAGGAGAGACTGAAAAAAGCACTGATACCCTCCACCGAAGAGTATGCCCGGTTTTTCGGGCTGGATCTTCGCCACCTGGCGGGATCAAAAAAGGATGCCCTTGTGATGCATCCCGGGCCGGTCAACAGGGGAGTGGAGATGACATCCCTTCTCATCGACTCGGATCAGTCCAGAATCACCGAACAGGTCACCAATGGTGTGGCCATACGCATGGCGCTCCTATATCTGTTAGCCGGGAGGGAAGAGAATTGAAGCTATTAATAAAGAACGGAACCATCATTACAAGGGACAGGACAGAAGTCAACAGGGACATTCTGATTGAAGACAATAAAATCAGCCGTATCGGGGAGGGCATTTCAGATGCGGCGGATCAGATAATTGATGCCAAAGGCCTTGCAGTGCTTCCCGGACTTGTGGATGCCCATTGCCATCTAAGGGATCCGGGCTATGAATATAAGGAGGATATCAAAAGCGGCTCCATTAGCGCAGCAAAGGGAGGATTTACCTCCATCGCCTGCATGCCCAATACCAATCCGGTAATCGATAACGAGAGCATTGTAAGAACCATTATGGAAAAAGCCAGCCATGAGGCTGTGGTGAATGTATACCCCATCGGAGCCATAACCAAGGGACTTGAGGGAAACGAGCTTGCAGAGATGGGGAGTATGAAGGCGGCAGGCATAGTTGCCGTATCCGATGACGGAAAGCCGGTTATGCAGGCTTCGGTAATGAAAAAGGCTCTGATCTATGCCGGCGGGTTTGGCCTTACCGTCATCTCCCATTGCGAGGATCTCAATATTGCAGAAGGCGGAAGCATGAATGAGGGCGAGACATCCACCAGATTAGGGGTTCACGGTATTCCCTCCGCTGCCGAGGATGTGATGGTATCAAGGGAGATCATCCTTTCGGAGTATACGGGGATGCCCGTCCATATAGCCCATGTCTCCACAAAGGGAGCTGTGGAAATGATCCGGCAGGCCAAAAAGAGGGGAGTTCTTGTCACCGCCGAGACCTGTCCCCATTACTTCACCCTGACAGAAAAGGCTTGTGAAGGCTATAACACAAACGCAAAGATGAACCCACCTCTGAGAACCCAGGAGGATGTGGACGCAGTTATTCAGGGGCTAAAGGATGGAACCATAGACATAATAGCCACAGATCACGCACCCCACCACTTCGATGAGAAGAATGTGGAGTTTGAGATGGCACTAAACGGTATCGTAGGTTTTGAAACCGCGCTTCCCCTTGCCCTGACATACCTGGTAAGGCCGGGTATCCTAAATCTGAATCAGTTAATTGACAAGATGTCCACAAAGCCTTCCGAGATCCTGAAAATCGATAAGGGAGATATAAGGGCAGAAGCCGATGCCGATCTTGTCCTTGTAAACCTTGACGAAGAGTATACAATTGATACAAACGACTTCTTATCAAAGAGCAAAAACTCGCCCTTCGGAGGCTTTAAGGTGACAGGAAGGGTGAAGTATACCCTGGTCGGCGGAAAAATCGTATATCAGGATCGCTAGAGCCGAGTATAAAACCGGTTTAACCGACTGCTGATAAAGGGAAAGAAAAACCGAGAAGGAGATGAGATGAGATCCATGAACTTTTCATACAGACTGGGAAAGGCCATAAAGGATAAGAACAACCCATCGGTACTGGGACTTGATCCCAAGCTGGAATACATTCCCGAGTCCATAAAGGAAGAATGCAGACAGCAGGTTGATAATGCCTTTCAGGCCGCTGCAAGAAGCATTTTGGAGTTCAATAAAAGGCTGATTGATGCTACATGCGATATCATACCGGCCATAAAGCCCCAGGTAGCCTATTATGAGATGTACGGCATAGAAGGCTTGTGGGCCTTAGAGGAGACCATAGCCTATGGCCGTGAAAAAGGGCTGATAGTTATTGCCGACGGCAAGCGAAATGATATAGGCCCTACGGCTGAGGCCTATTCCATGGCCTTTCTTGGCAAGACCGATATTTTCGGAAAGGCATGCCGCGCTTTCAATGCCGATGCCCTCACGGTAAATGCATACCTGGGCATAGACGGCATCAAACCCTTCATCGGGGATTGCATGAACGAGAACAAGGGCATATTTGTACTGGTCAAGACCTCCAACCCGTCCTCAGGACAACTCCAGGATATGAAGCTGGAGGACGGGAGAAGGGTTTATGAGATGATGGCAGATCTTGTGCGGGACTGGGGGGATTCCCTCATAGGCGGGAACGGGTATTCTCCAGTGGGAGCTGTGGTTGGAGCCACCTATCCCGAGCAGTTGAAGATCCTGAGAAAAAGAATGCCAAATTCCTGGATACTGGTTCCCGGTTATGGGGCTCAGGGTGGCGGTGCAAAGGATGTGGCGCCTGCCTTTGATAAAAACGGTCTTGGAGCCATCGTCAACGCATCCCGAAGCCTCATGTGCGCTTACCGGCTGGACAGGTGGAAGGATCAGTTCACCCATGAGGAGTTTGCGGAAGCGGCAAGGGCGGAAGCCATAAGGATGCGGGATGACATCCTTTCGGCGCTGTAAGAATCCTGCTTCTAAATCTCCATTGAGGGAAATGCTAAAAAGAACAATGGGTAATCCGGCATGATGGATGCCATATGCCGGGTAGCCATGAGAATAAAACATATTTTAAAGAAAGAGGTCAATATGAAAGCGATTTTGCTGCTTGAAGACGGCACAATGTTTGAAGGTGAGGGTATCGGAGCTTCTGGCTCCTGTGTGGGCGAGATTGTTTTCAATACCGGGATGACCGGATATCAGGAGATACTGACCGATCCTACCTGCACAGGGCAGATTGTTATGATGACCTACCCCCTCATAGGTAATTACGGGATCAACCAGGAGGATAGTGAATCCAGTAAACCCTGGCTGAAGGGTCTTATTGTACGGGAACTCTGTAAAGAGCCCAGCAACTGGCGCTCCAGCCAGACCCTCAATGATTATCTTGTAAGCAATAATGTCGTTGGGATCCAGGGCATTGATACCCGGGCTCTTACCAGGATCCTCCGTGAGAAGGGAACCATGAACGGTGTGATATCAACCGATCCCGATTTAAAGCAGGAGGACTGGAGATCCATTATAGAGGAATATGACATAGTGAAGCCCGTTGATGAGGTAACCACAAAGGAAATCATCAATATCCGGGGATCGGGAATGAAGGTGGCATTGATTGATTATGGTGTAAGGGCCAGCATCATCAATTCTCTGACCGAAAGAAATTGCGATATAACAATCTTTCCGGCAACTGCCACAGCCGAGCAGATCCTTGCCATAAACCCCGATGGCATCGTACTTTCCAACGGTCCGGGAGATCCGAAGGACTGTACCTTCCAGATCAAGGTTATAAGGGAGCTTTTGGGTAAGAAGCCTATCTTCGGCATCTGCCTGGGACATCAGCTCATAGCTCTTGCCTGTGGCGGAGAAACCGCAAAACTGAAGTATGGACACAGGGGCAGCAACCAACCGGTCAAGGATCTTAAGCAGGACAGAACCTATATCACAGCCCAAAACCATGGTTATGTGGTTCTGCCCGAAAGCCTTGATGCCTCAAAGGCGGAGATAAGCCATATAAACATGAATGACGGGACTGTTGAGGGTATCCGTTATCTGGACACTCCCACCTTCTCGGTACAGTTCCAGCCGGAGGCTTCACCGGGTCCTATGGATACTCGCTACTTGTTTGACAGTTTTGTTAGTACCATGGAAGCACACAAGGGAGGTTCATAAATGCCAAAAAGACAGGATGTAAAACGCGTACTTGTTATCGGATCAGGCCCCATCATCATAGGCCAGGCGGCAGAATTCGACTATGCCGGAACCCAGGCCTGCAGGGCTCTTATGGAGGAAGGAATAGAGGCGATTTTGGTGAACAGTAATCCGGCCACCATCATGACCGATACTGAAATCGCGCATAAGGTATATATCGAACCTCTTACCACAGATGTAATAAAGAATATAATCCTAAAGGAGAAACCCGACAGCATTCTGCCCACCTTAGGCGGTCAGACAGGCCTGAACCTGGCCATGGAACTGGCCGAATCGGGCTTTTTGGAAGAGCAGGGGGTCAAGCTTCTGGGAACTGCCGTTGATGCAATAAAGATGGCAGAGGACAGGCAGGAGTTTAAGGATACCATGCTCAGAATCGGCGAACCCTGCATTCCCAGTGAGGTTGTCAATACCCTTGAGGATGCCCTGGCCTTTGCTGAGAACATCGGATACCCGGTGGTGGTGCGCCCGGCCTATACCCTGGGCGGAACCGGGGGCGGCATAGCACATGATGAAGAAGAACTCCGGGATATCGGCACCAACGGTCTGCGCCTTTCAAGGGTGCATCAGATACTGATAGAGAAATGTGTTTCGGGCTGGAAGGAAGTCGAGTATGAAGTGGTTCGGGATGGCAAGGGCAATGCTATAACGGTCTGTAATATGGAGAACATAGATCCGGTGGGAGTTCACACAGGAGACAGTATAGTGGTAGCACCTTCCCAGACCCTTTCGAGGAAGGAATATCAGATGCTGCGCACGGCGGCACTGAACATCATATCAGAGCTTCGCATCGAGGGGGGGTGCAATGTCCAGTTTGCCCTTCATCCCACAAGCTTTGAATATGCTGTCATAGAGGTCAACCCCCGTGTCAGCCGCTCGTCTGCCTTAGCATCCAAGGCTACGGGCTATCCAATAGCCAAGGTGGCCACAAAGATTGCCATCGGATACAGCCTTGACGAGATCAAAAACGCTGTGACGGGCAAGACCTACGCATGCTTTGAGCCCACTCTGGACTACTGCGTGGTGAAGATTCCCAAATGGCCTTTTGATAAATTTGTAAAGGCGAGAAGAACCCTGGGTACCCAGATGAAGGCAACAGGGGAGGTCATGGCCATCGGAAATTCCTTCGAGGCTGCACTTATGAAGGCTCTCCGCTCTCTGGAACTGGGGATTCGAACCCTGGAGACACCCCTTTGCAAGGACATGGATGATGCCACATTGAGAGCCAATCTCAAAAATGTGGACGACAACCGCTTGCTGGTGGTGGCCGAATGTATAAGGAGGGGCTTCAGCCTTGAGGAGATCCATGATGTTACCAGGATTGATCTCTGGTTTTTAAGCAGGTTCAGGAAGATTGTGGCCATGGAGGAGAAGCTGAAAACCCTGACAGTGGATACACTTACCGATGAGCTTCTTTTAAAAGCCAAGAAGATGGGGTTTGTGGATGACATCATCGCAAAATATGTGAAGACAAAAACTGAAGACATAAGAAAAAGAAGATTAAAGGCCGGCATAAAGCCCACCTATAAGATGGTGGATACCTGTGCAGCGGAGTTTGAAGCCCAGACCCCCTACTACTATTCCACCTACGACCAGGTCACCGAATCCAAACCTACCAAGAACAAAAAGGTCATCGTTCTGGGTTCGGGTCCGATACGGATCGGGCAGGGGATCGAGTTTGACTACTGCTCGGTTCATTCGGTGTGGGGTCTTAAGGAAGAAGGGTATGAGACCATCATCATCAATAACAACCCGGAAACCGTGAGTACCGACTTCGATACCTCGGACAGGCTCTATTTCGAGCCCCTGACAACCGAGGACGTTTTAGAGATCATTGAGCATGAGAAGCCGGAAGGCGTTATCGCACAATTCGGCGGGCAGACGGCAATCAAGCTGACCAACCCCCTTGCCGATGCCGGGATTCATATATTCGGAACCAAGGCTCAGGATGTGGATGCCGCCGAGGACAGGGAACGCTTTGACGCATTGTTGGAAGAGCTAGGCATTCCAAGACCCAAGGGCTTTACCGTCTTCACCCTTGAAGAGGCACTGGAATCTGCCCACAAGCTGGGCTATCCTGTGCTGGTTCGTCCTTCCTATGTCCTTGGAGGAAAGGGCATGGAAATTGCATACAACGATAATGATCTTACCGAGTTCATGGAGATCATCTGTCTTGAGGAACAGGAACATCCCATCCTCATCGACAAATACATGATGGGAAAGGAAATCGAGGTGGATGCCATCTGTGACGGAAAGGATATCCTGATCCCGGGTATCATGGAGCATCTGGAGCGGGCAGGGGTTCACTCCGGGGACTCCATATCCATGTATCCGCCCCAAAGCCTGTCCTTCAAAACAAGGAACACCATTATAGAGTACACCGAAAAGCTTGCTAAAGCCCTGAATGTTATCGGTATGGTCAATATCCAGTACGTGCTGTTCAACGACCAGGTCTATGTGATAGAGGTCAACCCCAGATCCAGCCGCACCGTGCCCTACATCAGCAAGGTGACCGGTATTCCCATGGTCAGGATAGCCACCAGGATCATGATGGGTAAAAAGCTTTCCGACTTCCCCTACGGAACCGGTCTGTACAAGCCCTCGGAGTATGTGTCTGTGAAGGTGCCTGTATTCTCCTTTGAAAAGCTCCACGATGTGGACACAAGCTTAGGTCCCGAGATGAAATCTACGGGAGAGGTTCTTGGTATTGCCAAAAATGTTCATGAAGCCACCCTCAAAGGCCTGGTGGCTGCCGGCATGAAGTTCCCGGAGCCGGGTAGCGGCATCTTGTTTACGGTGCGCGATACCGACAAACCGGAGCTGGTGGATCTGGCTGATGGCTTTGAACGGTTGGGATACAAGCTTTACGCCACAGGGAAAACCGCCAACTACCTTAACAGACACGCCATAGCCACCAATGCGGTAAGAAAAATCCATGAGGGTTCTCCCAACCTGATAGATATGATGGAATCGGGGGACATCAAGATGGTGGTAAATACGCCCACCAGGGGAAGAAGTGCGGAAAGGGACGGCTTCCAGATCAGGAGAAAGGCCGTTGAGCGCTCCATCCCATGCCTCACCAGCCTGGACACAGCCTTCGCAGTTCTCCGCTGCCTCCAGATGGGTAAAAAGCCTGAGGAACTGGAAGTTGTGAGTTTGGATGTGTTTAAGAACCAATAAAGTGCAGAGTAATTGAAAATATAAGGCATTCAACGTATAATACTTAAATGATACGATGTTGTAGCATTTCAATGTCGTAAGCTTTAACAGCAGGGAGTTTTCCCTGCTGTTTTTCCTTCATGTCATTACGAGCGAGTGATAACGAGCGCGGCAATCTCCTTTCCCTCCTGTCATTGCGAGGAGCAAAGCGACGTGGCAATCTCATTATACCCACCCAATAACATACTCAAACTGTCATTGCGAGCAGAACGAAGTGAAGCGCGGCAATCTCTTTTGGAGTCAACATAATTAGTCATCTAATAATAGCAAGAATGAAAAAATATGTTATAATATTAACATGTAGTCTACCTTTAAGGAATTGAAATGTTTTGAGACTGCTTATGAGGAATTGAAATTAGTTATTTGAAGTCTACCTATAAGGATTAACCAGTAACTGACACGCAAAATCCCAAGTATGGCTCTTCTGTTGACAAAACCCTCTTCAGGCCTTATTATTATATTTGCATTAATTTGCGGACATGGCGGAATTGGCAGACGCACCAGACTTAGGATCTGGCGGGAAACCGTGGGGGTTCAAGTCCCTTTGTCCGCACCATATAATGATTCAATGAAACCCGCTTCGGAGAGAGGTGGGTTTTGTTGTATCTTATATTTTGTAGGATAAAATGAATACAAATAAAGAATATGGTATAATGCAGTAAGCACTTACAAATGAGAACCTGCCTTTCATAGATAACTTAGGGGGTATTAAACATGAAAAAACCAGTGGCTGTATTTTCTGTATTATTGCTCGTTTTCCTCACAGCTTGCTTCATTAATGATAATAGCCAGCAAACGTCGAAATCCGATCAATCAGGTCAGAAGCCGATTATTAAAACCGTTACAGCCCCCTCTGAAATTGAAGGCCTTGAAATACCGGATGAACCCGTCGAATATTATGACCAGTTTGACTGGTACAAGGAGAATTCTGAATACTTTTTCTCGGGCTTTACCCTTTCGAGAGAATTGATTGACGGGAAGGAATATTACCAGCTTTTGAACGAAAAGAAGGATGTTAAGGTCATTGTTGACAAAGATGGAAACGCCGTGGTCTACCATAACGGAAAATCGATGGAATGCGAGATGAAGGCCTTGTTTGCGGCAACATCGGACTATACGGCAATCCATCTGCTTGACCTTACCGGTGACGGAAAGGACGAGCTGGTAATAGAGAATGGAGGCGGTGGCACCGGCGTTTGGGAGGGCACCAGCGATGTCTATGACCTCGAGACATTCAAAAAATACCAGATCGATAAAGACAGGATCCTGCAGGAACTTGGTTCACGCATAACGGTTGAACCCATGGAAATAGTGAATTCCAACTATCTCAAATGCCGGATAACCGATGATAAAGGTAATGACTATTATGGTTATGTGTGGGTATCGGATGATGATGTATCCAAATACTCATATACCCCCGAGCATTTTACCGGCCATTATTCCATCGGGGTGGGCCAGGAAAGTCAGTGCCTTGTAGTTACAGGCGCCATACCGATCTCGCCCATGCCGGCCTCGTATGTAGGAACCCTGCATTCCACGCTAAAATTCAATCCTGAAACCGAAAGCTTCGAGCTTAGCGATGAACTCATAGTTGAGCCTGACCAGCCGGCGGATGAGGGCTGATATGCCCTAAAATAGCCCTTTAGAGGCAGGCTGGGTACCCTGTAGAAAAAAATACGTAAAAAGAGATGGGCTTCTGCTCCTAAAATCTAGTTAAAAAGCATATTACATTGAAATTACCATTTGTGGTACAATTATATATAGTTCCGGCGGTGGGGCGGGTTGTCGGAACTGTATTTTTTTGTATTATCATCATAGTATCAGATCAGGGGGGATTTTCATGTTTAGCATTGATGATTATGTTATTTACAACGCCATGGGAGTATATAAGATTGTTGATATCCGAGTGGAAGAGAATATCAGCGGTGATGAAACCCAGTATTATATTATGGAGCCTGCCTACGGCAACAATCTAACCATCAAAACACCCGTTGACAATAGAAAAGTGATGATGAGAAAGATCCTTTCAAAGGATGAGGTCATGTCGCTTATTGAATCATTGCCGGATCAGGAAACTGTCTGGATAGATAATGACAGGCAAAGAAGTGAAAGATTTAAGGCCGTACTAAAAACCGGGGACTGTGAAAAGTGGGTAAAGCTTATTAAGTCTATTTATCAGAAAAAACAGGAGAGAAAGGCCGCTGGGAAGAAGCTTATGAAAGCTGATGAACAGATTATGAAAACCGCCGAAAAAAACCTGTGTGAAGAGTTTGCTGTTGCTTTGGACATCTCACCGGACCAAGTGGTTTCATATATTATGGATCATGTATCCTAGAAAACGGGGAAATATATAAGCCCTACTGCATATTTTTTTTGATTATTCACAATTTGGACATATTTTTGCTGTATAATAGGATGGTCTTAAGCATTCAGAAAACCACAGGAAGGTTTTCTGGGGCAGATAATATGTTCGTTATCGAAGAGAAGGAGTAAGAAATGGATACTGAGAGAATTGATACAGAAAAGATGGATACTGAAATAACGGCGGAAGAAGAAACTGTGGATACTGAAACAGTGGCCGAAGAAGAAAAAGCTGATAGTGAAACAGAGGCCAAAGCTGAAGAAATGGAAACCGCCGCCCAGAAACCATCTGGCAAGAACCTTTTATATGTGGTGCTTGGGGTTATCGTGGTTGCTGCCATTGCAGTCGTGCTCATAATTGGTAGGGGTGCCAGTGAAACGGTTGCCAAGGTAGGGGATCAGAAGATAACAAAGGAAGAGCTGTACAACGAGCTAGTTGAGTACTATGGTGCGCAGGTGCTGGATTCCATGATCGTTGAGAAGATTATTGAAATGGAATTGGAGAAGGAAAATGTAACCGTTTCCGATGAGGAACTTGAGGAAGAGATGAACAATGTAATCGGATCCTACGGCGGACTGGATAACGTAATGATGCAGCTTGCCGCACAGGGTCTGACCATTGAAAATCTCGAACAGGATGTGCTGGCATATTTAAAGACTCTCAAGCTTATTGAGCCCAGGCTTGTAGCTACAGAGGAAGAGGTTGTTGAATTCTTTGAGTACAATAAGGCTTATTTTGACCAGCCTGAGCAGGTGGAGGCAAGCCACATCCTTGTGGATGACGAGGAAACTGCCAATGAAGTGAAAAGACAGCTTGACAACGGTGCGGATTTTGCTCAGCTTGCTTCAGAATACTCCAAGGATACGAGCAATGCTCAGAACGGGGGTCAATTGGGATACTTCAGCAGGGGAAGAATGGTAGAAGAGTTTGAGGAAGCGGCTTTCTCGATGGATGTTGGAGAAATCAGCGATCCTGTGAAGACCGATTTTGGTTACCACATAATCAAGGTAACAGACAGGCAGGAGGCCAAAGCGGCAAACCTGGAAGATTCCAGGGAGGAAATTGAGGAAATCATCAAGAGCCAAAAGATCAATACCGAATATGCTGCATGGGTTGCCGAAAAGAAAGCTGAATACAGTATCTACAACAGCCTCGCCGATACAAACTAAACCGGATTTTTGCAGGCATTGAGAATTGTCTGTTAATAATTGCGGCATGACTTCGGGTCATGCCGTTTTTCCTACCCATTTGTACGGACGGATCAAAGCCCATCAATCCCTGTTCCAGTTCAGAGCGGTCCATTGTTTGACTAAAATTCCATCGGCTTTGCTATAATAGGTGTCCAATGTTTCTTTGCTTTCATCATACAAGGAGCGGGAAACAACCAGGTTTCCCTCCCGGTCCTGCTTGTGGTTTTCAACCATGATGTAGGCAGTATTCCTGTCGGGCTTTATCGTGTCAGGCAGCTTGCCTGGTTGGTACTCTGCTTTGGAAATGATGTTGTTTTCATCATCCATTTGCAGCACTACGACCTTTTTTGGAGGATACATTATGGCAAAGGAGATCTTGACGGAGGTTTGGGATGATTTACTCTTCTGGTTTTCTGTGATGGTTGTGGTTTCCTCAAGGGTCTGGCTATAGAACATGCCCTCGCCATGGTTGCCATCCAGCATTAAGCCGCTGCCCGAAACAGCATATACCCTGCCATCGGAGCTCTGGTAAACAGGGTTCATGTAGAGGGTTATGGTGCTTCTGGCATGGACAGGGGAGAAATAGATGGTGCCTTCAAGGGAGATGCTGTCTTCCTCATCGCCGTAATGAATCTTCGTATGGCCATCGCTTATGCCCTCGTCGGAGCTTGAAACAGTGTAGCTGCCTTCTTCCTCTGAGGCCGGAATCTTTGCGCAAAAATAGGAAAGGCCTTCAACCCCTTCAAAAGCAAGCTCCCTGGTGTCGAATGTGCTTCCTGTTTCAGGGTCGGTATTGGTACGGGTGACGATGTTGGCGTATAAACGTCCCTCATACTTTTTTGTGTCGCCATCGATTGCGATGGAACCGCCCGGTGATATTTTATGGATGTTGTCATTGAAATAGCTTTCTATATCGAAAAGATCCAGATACTCTTTTGTAATAAATACACCGATCAGTTTGTCCCCGCTACGGTTTTCTGCCATATCCTCCCGGGCAAGCTGGCAGCCCGTGGACATCAATAGTATGAAGAAGGCAAGAAACACTGCAAAAATTTTTCTATTCATCATCTTTTTCCTCCAGGTTACCGTCGAATTTTAAAATATCTCCCACATCACAACCAAGAAAGTAGCAAATCCTGTTGATGGTGCTGAAACGAACACCCTTTGCTTTACCGCTGCGAAGTATCGAAAGGTTTGCTTCTGTGATTCCCACAAGTGCACATAATTCTTTTGAGGTCATACCCTTTTTCTTTAGCACCTCTTCAAGGTGTACCCTTATGGCCATAGATTCTTCAGCCTCCTCATATGAACATATCGTTGTCGTCCTTAAGCTGCTTGTTTTCCCTGATGTACTGAGAAAGCAGCAGAGCGGCCAATAAAAAGGCGATGGACAAAATGGGTATCTGTACCACGCTGTTAACCACCCTCAGGTTTTTCATGAAGATAAACTGCAGAAGGTTGAAGCCAGTATTTGAAACAACGATAACAACCAAAGCCCGTCCGCACAGCCGTGAGAGGTTATGGGCCGCACCCACTGAGGCTTCGGAATAACGGTCGGCCTGAAGCTGGGTTAAAAGTCTGAGACCTGCAAACACCACCAATATATCCAATACATAGGGCAGGGTATTTATAATGTACTGGAGTACAAGGAAAGCACAACTTATGCCCAGGGTATGCTCATTTCCTGTGTTGCTGGCACGAAGTGATTCGATGGAATTTAGCAAATCCCGAAAACCCGATCCAAATGCAAGATAAACAAAGAGAATACTGAGGCCATACAGAAGAGCAGCCATATATCGATGAAGCCTTGCGGTGTCTGCGGCCGATAAGTGGCGAAGAATCCTTAGAAGAATATATCCTACTATGACCGACCAGATTATGTTGCCCAAAAGTGCCTTGCCAGGGTCTGGGCCTGCAACCCACAATAAAGGATCATGGAGCATCCCTGGATTTATCATAAGATAGATCACAGGAAATAGCACCACGCTTAATACTATCAGCAGCCAATCTTCAGGATAGAGGCTGCGCTTTTTTGAGAGAAGATACAATACAATTGCAGGGCCAAGACAGATGGCAACATAGAGAAGGATGGCTATGGTATTGCCTGTGCTTCCTGATAAGGACAAGGCCCTTAAACCCAGTGCGGTTTGCTCAAAAGGAAAGGCCATCACCGATATGAAGGCTTTGGGCAGAGTTTCCTGGAAAAGTGACAGCAGTATACAAAGAGCCGCTTCAAATCCAAGGAAGAGAATGAATGCTTTTCGTTTCATAATACCCCTCGATTATTGTTAAACAATAATTTTACTCTTATCATAACACGGGAATTATCGTTTTACAATAATTATCTCGTTGGATTGGATCAATTCTTCTACAGCTTGTCGGAAGGGACGGATTTGTGATAAGCTAAGTAATAGTTAAATATTGGGAATGCAAGAATAAAAAGATAGTGCAGTGCTATGTCTGATAGCTTTTGATATAACAAATAGAGTGAGGTTTGTGCCATGGTGGAGAACATTCATAAAGGTCACAGGGAACGGGTTCGGGACCGTTTTATGGAAGAAGGGCTGGACTCCTTCAAGGATCATGAGGTACTGGAACTTTTGCTATTTTACTGTGTAAGGCAGAAGGACACCAACGAGCTTGCTCACAGGATGCTTAAGGAATACGGAACGCTTCACGACCTTCTGGAGGCTCACCCACGGGATATAGCAAGGCGCTGCGGGGTCAGCATCAATACGGCTACCCTCATCTCATTATGTGTGCCCCTGGCACGGCGTTATATGAAAAGAAAGTGGGGGAACAGGCCTGTACTCAATTCCTCGTCCAGGGCGGGAGAATATGCCCTGTCTCTGTTTGCGGGAAGGGTCTATGAGGCCTTCTTCGCCATATGCCTGGATTCTCAGAACAGGGTGAATCATGCCGCCCTGGTTCATGAAGGAACAATAAATGAGGCTCCGGTCTATCCCAGGATCATCGTTGAAACCGCCCTGCGGCATAAGGCGAACAGTGTCATCCTGGCACACAACCATCCGGGAGGAAGCCTAAAACCATCTGTTGCCGATATAGAGGTGACCAAGAAGATATATTCTGCCTTACTTCCCATATCCATTCGTGTGGTAGACCATATCATCATAGCCGGGGAGCGGTATACAAGCTTTGCGGAGCAGGGAATCATGGATTCTATCTCTCTTCAGTTATAATTTCATATTGGGCAAATTGCTGAAAAAAAATAAAATCATATTGGGTCGGTGAAAAATGATTTATGAAAATTTTTGTCGTTGAAATAGGCAGAAATTAAACAATTGCCGAAACCCTCATCTCAAGCCGTTTGTTGTGTATTATCACAACAGCGTCAAAACACAATATGTCGTATTATTGTCATGACAACTAAACAAAATATAGATCCGTGTCGATATTTTTAATGAGCCTGAAACCCTTGGGGCATAAGGTTTCCGTCATTTTGCACAAAAAACTGGTCTAAAACCCGATTGACACTATATATTGTGTATGATAAACTGTAGGCGATCAAAATATTGATTTTCTGGCAGAATCAAATCTGATGCTGCCAATGCTAAAGCAGGAGGCAATCGGCATGATTGAGAAGATACGCAAGAGAGACGGACGCGTCGAGAAATTTGCTCCCGAAAAAATTACATCTGCCATATACAAGGCAGCAGTGGCCTGTGGAGGAAGTGATTTTGATCTCGCCCAACGCCTTAGCGACAAGGTTGTTGAGCTGGCTCAAGTGAGGTACGAGGGAAAAATCCCCGAGGTCGAGCAAATACAGGATCTCGTGGAATATGTACTCATTGAGAACGGTCATGCTAAAACAGCTAAAGCTTATATCCTCTACCGTGAAAAACGAAAGAGTGCCAGAGAAATGAACGCCCTTATAGGAGCTACCATCAATATGTTTGCCGATTATCTGGGCGATAAGGACTGGAAGATACAAGAGAATGCCAATACCCAAAAGAGTATTAACGGACTTAATAATTACGTAAGAGAAGCCTTTACCAAGTCGTACTGGCTTCATGAGGTCTATCCGACAGAGGTGCGGGAAGCCCATGAAAGTGGAGACTGTCATATCCACGATCTGGGCTTCTTCGGCGCCTACTGTGCCGGATGGGATTTAAGGCAGCTATTGCTGGAAGGTTTCGGCGGTGTGCCCGGAAAGGTGGAAAGCAAGCCTGCAAAACACTTAAGAAGCTTTTTAGGACAGATCGTTAACTCAACCTTCACAACCCAGGGTGAACTGGCAGGTGCTCAGGCATGGTCAAGCTTTGACACCTATTGCGCACCCTTCATCCGGTACGACAACTTAAGCTACGAGCAGGTAAAACAGTGTATCCAGGAGTTTATATTCAACATCAATGTTCCAACCCGAGTTGGTTTTCAATGCCCCTTTTCAAACCTGACCTTTGATATTAAGGTTCCCAAAACACTGAAAGACGAGCCTGTTATAATCGGAGGGCAGTATACAAACGATAAGTACGGTGATTTCCAGAAGGAGATGGATATTCTGAACCAGGCGTTTTGCGAGGTTATGCTGGAAGGCGATGCCAAGGGCAGAGTATTCACATTTCCGATCCCGACCCTGAATATTACGAGGGACTTTGATTGGGATAGCCCGGCTGTTGAGGGCTTTATGAAGATCACCTGCAAGTATGGCATACCCTATTTTGCCAATTATGTGAATTCCGATTTATCGCCTGAGGATGCAGTTTCCATGTGCTGTAGACTGCGTTTGGACACCAGTGAACTTCGTAAGAGGGGGGGAGGGTTGTTCGGCAGCAATCCAATGACCGGCTCCATCGGAGTTTTCACTATCAATCTGCCGAGAATAGGTTACCTTAGTTCTACCAAGGAAGAATTCAAAGAACGTCTCTACAACATAGCTAAGATAGGTAAGACCTCCCTTGAAATCAAAAGAAAAATTGTTGAGCAACAATCTGAAAAGGGGCTTTATCCTTATTCCTGCCACTACCTGAGAGACATTAAAATGAGAACAGGAAGTTTCTGGTACAACCATTTCTCAACCATAGGCATAATCGGTATGAATGAGGCCATGCTCAATTTCCTCGGCAAGGATATCACAACCCCCGAGGGACAGGAGTTTGCCATAGAGATCATGCATTTTCTCAGAGAGGTAATGATTGAATTCCAAAAGGAAACCGGAAACTTCTATAACCTTGAGGCCACTCCCGCAGAGGGCGCATCATACAGACTTGCAAGGCTGGATAAGCAGCGTTATCCCGATATCATTGCTGCAGGCAATGGTGTGAGCTACTACACCAATTCCTCTCAACTGCCTGTTGGATTTACCGACGATATATTTGAATGCCTCGAGCTTCAGGATGAGCTTCAGTCGCTGTATACCGGGGGAACCGTACAGCATCTGTATCTGGGGGAAAGCATAAGCGAGGTCAGTGTCTGTAAAAACCTGATCAAGAGGGTATTTGAGCAGTATAAGATGCCCTATATCTCTATCACACCCACATTCTCCATATGCAACACCCATGGCTACATTTCCGGGGAGCATTTCACATGTCCCGAATGCGGAGATACAACCGAGGTATGGTCGAGAGTAACCGGCTATTTGAGGCCAGTTGCCAATTACAACAAGGGTAAGAAAGAAGAATACATCACAAGGAAAAAATTCGTGATCAAGTCACAGGTATCCTGACTTTAAAAAGCCGCCGGGGGGCAGCATACTACTTGAGAAGGCAGGTATCACTTTTACATGAGAATTGCTGGATTACAAAAGAATTCCTTGGTTGATTACCCGGAAAAGCTTTCAGCTGTTGTCTTTACACAGGGCTGTAATATGAACTGCGGCTATTGCCATAACCGCTGTCTTATCGGTTATGAGCAAAACGGGGGGCTTTCTTCAGAGGATGTTTTTGCATTCCTTGGGAGGAGGCGGGGGCTATTGGATGCCGTGGTCATATCAGGGGGGGAGCCCACATTACAGCGGGATCTGGCCCGGTTTATCCGGCGTGTCAAGGATATGGGGTTTCTTATAAAGCTGGATACCAACGGTACCAACCCTGACCTGTTAGAGTCTTTGATTGAGCAGGGTATGCTGGACTATGTGGCAATGGATATCAAAGCTCCTTTCTGTAAGTATCGTCAGGTCTGCTGTTCGCCGGTTAACACCGAAAGGCTTGAAAGAAGCATCGAGATTCTTCAAAGGGGTGGGGTGGAATACGAGTTTCGCACCACCTATACCCCCCAGTTGGATCAGGAAGATCTTTTGGACATTGCGGCCAGCATTAAGGGTGCAAAAAAGTATGTTGTCCAGCAATACCGGGAGGTTGATCCCACAAGCGGGGAATATACCGGGCGCGCTGAAAAAAGAAGCCTGTACAAATCAATTTGGTCCGACATCTCGAGAAATGTAGCTAACATACAGTTCAGAGGCGATTTCATATTGGTGTGATATGGAATCTTTAAGCCTTGCCTTGCAACAGTCAAATAACCTGTACATCCCTATATAATGACCCCAAGCCGGTGCATAACCGGCTTTATTACTTATATTACATACACAAGGGACAACCCCCCTTCATAAACTGTATTATCAGGCCACCTGAAGGGGAGGGTAAGGCTTTGCTCAGAAAAAAGTTCTCTATCATTGGCGGAGATATGCGCAATGTCTACCTTGCCGACCTCTTGAAAAAGGACTACCAGTATGTAGAGATATATGGGTTCGAGAGGAGCGGTAAGCCATGGGCATTAAAGGATACACCGCTTGATTTTGTTTTGGAGGGCTCCCGTGTGGTGGTCGGGGGGATTCCTCTATTAAAAGATAATGGCTTTCTTAACATGCCCTTATCAAAAGAGAAGCTGTGTTTTAGTGAACTCCTTGAAAAAATCCCAGAGGGCGCTCATCTTATTGCCGGGAAGATAAACGATGCGGTAAGGAAACAGCTGGAGCAGAAAAAGGTGAAATGTACCGACCTGCTGGATCGGGAGGAGATGGCAGTGCTAAATGCTGTTCCCACTGCTGAGGGAGCGGTTGGAATCCTTTTGCAGGAAATGCCTAAAACCTTGTTGGGAAGCCGTATTCTTGTTGTGGGATACGGCAGGATCGGGAAGAATTTGACGAAACTGCTCCATGGCTTTGGGGCAGAGGTCTGGGCTGCAGCCAGAAAATATTCTGATATCGCCTGGATTGAAGCCCAAGGATTCAAGCCCGTGCCCATGCACCAGTTGGCACGTTATGTTTCGGACATGGATGCCATCGTCAATACGGTACCTGTTCCCATCATAACTAGGGACATCCTGGAGAAGATACGCACGAACTGCTTTTTGCTTGATCTGGCTTCATCACCGGGCGGGGTTGATTTTAAAGGGGCAGAAGCATACGGCATAAAGGTCAGATGGGCTCTTTCCCTTCCTGGAAAGGTTGCTCCCCTGACCGCAGGAGATATCATCAGGCGTACGATCTACAACATCCTTGAGGAAGAGGGGGTGTTCTGTCATGACTCTTAGCGGAAAAAACATAGGCTTTGCGGTAACGGGATCTTTTTGTACAATCTCAGAGGCGATCATTGAGCTTGAAAGGCTTGCCTTCCTCGGTGTCGAGGTTTATCCAATACTGTCAACTGCGGTGGCCACAACCAATACCCGGTTTGGCCGGGCTGATGATTTTAGAAGGCGTATTGAGATGGTCACCGGCAAGGATTGTATTGACACCATAACCGATGCTGAGCCTATAGGACCCAAGAAGATGCTGGATTTGATTGTGGTTGCGCCCTGCACTGGCAATACCCTCAGCAAGATTGCCAACGGCATCACAGATACACCTGTTACAATGGCAGTGAAAGCCAGTTTAAGAAATCAGAAGCCTGTTGTTTTGGCCATAGCCACAAACGATGGGCTTGGAGCAAATGGAAAGAATATTGGAACACTTCTTAACACTAAAAACGTATTTTTTGTCCCTTTCGGGCAGGACGACCCTGAAAAGAAGAATAATTCTTTGATAGCCAGGTTCGGACTGATTGTGCCCACCATTGAGCTCGCCCTGGAAGGAAAGCAAATCCAGCCGGTGTTGGTGTGAGAGTGCCGCCTACCACCTGTCAGAAATTTTCTTGACAAGCATAAAACATTCATGCCATACTGTATTAACATCCCTGTTGCCTGCGACAGGGTTTTTATTTTCATTTATGTATGGGTGCAGGATACACGCGATCTGGAGGATATTTATGAAGGTACTTGACCTTAAAGATAAAAGATTCTGGCATCTCATGATTTCCATCGGACTTCCCATAGCCTTGCAAAACCTGATTTTCAACGGGCTCAACATGGTGGACAATATCCTGATCGGGGGTCTTGGAGAGGCCAATATCGCTGCCGTGGGCATAGCAAACAAGCTGAGCTTTGTCTTTAACCTGTTCTTATTCGGGGTCAACAGCGGTGCAAATATATTCAGTGCCCAGTTCTGGGGAAAGAAAGACCTTCAGGGTGTACGTAAGGTTCTGGGACTGAGCCTTTTTATAGGAATGATAGTATCTGTTCCCTTTATGCTGATTGGGGTTTTGATTCCCGAGCGGGTTATCGGATTCTTTTCCCAGGATCCGCTGGTTATAAGCCAGGGTGCTGCCTACCTCAGGATAGCTGCTCTCTCCTTTCCTATAAGTGCGATTACCTCATCCTACGGCATGCAGTCAAGGGGTGTGGGACGCACGAAGATTCCGTTGCTTTCCAGTGCTTCAGCACTTGTTTTTAACTCAATATTCACATACCTTCTTATTTACGGAAAAATGGGAATGCCAAAGATGGGTATTGCAGGTGCAGCCCTGGCTACATTGGTAGCACGTGCTATTGAATGCGGACTGTTAGTGGGAATGATATATAAGAACAAGTTTGAACTGGCTGCAAGGTTCTCTGAATTCAGAGGTTATACGGCTCAATTCTTAAAACGTTTTGCAAAGTCTGTATCACCCGTTATTATCAATGAAGTGTTATGGGCGCTTGGAGTGACCGGATACACCTATTTTTACGGCAAATTGGGTACCGAGGCGGTGGCTACTGTCCAGATTCTTGACGTGGTCAGCAGCATATTCTTCTCATTGTTTGCTGGTATGGGTAACGCCTGCGGAGCCATTATCGGAAATCTGATAGGAGCTGGGGAGGACGAAAGGGCAAGGGTCTATGCGAAACGCTCAGTGGTTGTGGGAATGGGCCTTGGTGCTGTGACGGGAGGACTGATGGTGGCAATTACACCACTGTTCCTCAGCTTTTTCAACATCAGTGCCGAAACCATGGCCATCTGCAGAATTGCTGTAATGGTGTATGCAGCCTACAGCATTCCCAGGGTCATTAACGGTATTATGATTGTGGGTGTTTGCAGAGGCGGTGGCGACACGGTGTTTGCCATGTTTGTGGATGTGCTTGCCCCATGGCTGGTTGGGCTTCCCATGGCCTATCTGAGCGTGGAGGTGTTAGCTCTCCCGGTGTACCTTGTTATGGCCATGATATATCTGGAGGAATTGGTTAAGAGTATCTTTGGCATCATCCGGCTGGTTTCAAACAAATGGCTCCACAACCTGGTTCGGGATCTGCCTCAGGAAGATGCGCCTGTACCTATAGAAGGCGTATGATTACTGACGCTCAAGGGATAAATGACGATGAATATGGTGAAGCCCTGAAGTACCTTTCTGACCAGTTGTGATCTGCATAAAGCAGGATGTGCTATCTGATGAACATGGAGCATATATGACTCATTTTGGTACGAAAGCGGAAAACGCCCTGTAATGCCTAAGCAGTTGTTGGCTGATGAGCATAATGACTGGATTTCTATCCTTGAATTTCTTATTTATTTATTATATAATTAGAAAAAATAAACACGCGTTTATTGCACCTATGGTGGTCTGATGAAGAGCGAAGAAATAGCAAGGATAGCTGGAGTATCCAGAAGCACAGTTTCAAGAGTGATAAATAACTATCCCAATGTGCCTGAGAAGACGCGGGAACGGGTCATGAAGATTATCAGGGAATATCATTATGAGCCAAATCTGTCCGCCCGTGTTCTGGCTGGGAAAAGAACCAACACCATTGGGCTTTTTTTATATAGTATCTATGATATTAAGAGTCCCTATAGGATATATGGAAACAGCTTTTTTGCCCCCTTTGTGGATGCCTTTGTGGATATAGGCAACTCAATGGGATATTATATGCTGGTTCACACAATCTACAACCCCCAAGATTGCTGGCGTATCAGTCAGACCTTCTCCCAAAAACGGATAGACGGCGGCATTATTATAGGTACAGAGAAAAGTCGGGAGATAGAATCCATTCTGAGCAAATCCACTAATCCCCTTGTCGTTATGGATTACAACCCAGCGGAAATTGAAAAGACTATCGGTCCCAAATCAAAGATTGCCGTTATCAACTCTGATGACGAGAAAGGCATCAATTCAGCTGTGGATTATCTGGTTTCCCTGGGGCATCGCGAAATCGGCATGATCATGGGAAGGGCAACCACCTATTCGGGTCTTAAAAGGCGCGAATCCTTTATGAAAAGGCTTGAACATCATGGTTTAACCATGGATGTCCGTTATATGATAAAAGGAGATTTTACCGGGAAAACTGCGATACCGGAGATAGAAAATCTGATCAGCAGCCGTCAGCTGCCTACCGCCATGATAGCATCCAATGATGAAATGGCGCTGGCAACCATGGAGACTTTTAAGAGGCACGGCATAAGGGTACCGGAGGATGTATCCATTATAGGCTATGATAACGCTCCGGCCTCGGCTATTGTCAAACCCTCACTTACAACGGTGAGCATACCCTTCTTTGAAATAGCCCAAAAGTCCATGGACATGCTGTCTGACCTTATTGAGTCCGATAAACCCAGGTTTATGGTTTATAACAGCGATGTAGGATTGATAGTCCGTGAATCCTGCACCAGGAATAATTCATGAGGAGGTTGCTTTATGAAATTTGGCTATTTTGATGATATCAACAGAGAGTATGTCATCGAGACCCCAAAAACTCCCTATCCATGGATCAACTATCTTGGAAATGAAAGCTTTTTTGGCCTCATATCCAATACCTCAGGCGGTTACTGTTTTTACAGGGATGCCCGTCTGAGACGTGTGACCAGATACCGTTACAACAATATCCCCGTTGACAACGGCGGTCGCTACTTCTATATCAATGACGGTGGCGATGTCTGGACACCGGGTTGGATGCCGGTCAGAAAAGAGCTGGATGCCTATGAATGCAGGCACGGACTGGGATATACAAAGATACGTGGCGAAAGAAACGGAGTATCTGTGAGCCAGCTTTCTTTCATACCCTTAAAGTTTGACGGCGAAGTACACCAGCTTACCATTAAGAACAAAACCACGGCGGAAAAGAGCTTCAAGCTGTTCTCGTTTGTGGAATGGTGCCTGTGGAACGCATATGATGATATGACTAATTTTCAGCGAAATTTCTCAACCGGTGAAGTTGAAGTGGATGGTTCAGCCATCTACCACAAGACCGAGTACCGGGAACGCAGGAATCATTATGCCTTCTATTGGGCAAATACCCCTGTGGATGGCTTTGACACCGACCGTGAAGCCTTCATAGGTCTGTATAATGGGTTTGATTGTCCCAAGGCCGTTTTTGAAGGAAAACCAACAAATTCCATCGCCCATGGCTGGCAGCCTGTGGCATCCCATTACTTTGATCTCACTCTGAAAGCAGGAGAGGAGAAGACCATCATATTCGTTCTGGGCTATATTGAAAACCCGGATGAAGAGAAATGGGAGAGCCTCAATGTGATCAATAAGAAGCCGGCAAAAGCTATGCAGGAGCGCTTTAAAACCACTGAACAGGTTGATAAGGCCATGCAGGAACTTAGGGCTTATTGGGATGAGCTTCTTTCTGTATATATCCTTGACAGCAAAGATGACAAGCTCAACAGAATGGTGAATATCTGGAACCCTTATCAGTGCATGGTTACCTTTAATATGTCCCGAAGCGCCTCATACTTTGAGTCGGGTATCGGTAGAGGAATGGGATTCCGTGATTCTAACCAGGATCTTCTTGGTTTTGTACACCAGATTCCGGAAAGAGCCCGGGAGAGAATACTGGACATTGCGGCAACTCAGTTTGAAGATGGTGGCTGCTATCACCAGTACCAGCCCCTCACCAAGAAGGGTAATAATGATATCGGCGGTGGATTCAATGACGATCCTCTATGGCTGATTCTGGGCACAGCAGCCTACATAAAGGAAACCGGAGACTTTTCCATTCTGGACGAACAGGTTCCCTTTGACTCGGATCCCAACAACACGGCGACACTGTTGGAGCACCTGACCCGTTCCTTCTACCATGTTATCAACAATCTGGGACCTCATGGGCTGCCTCTCATAGGAAGGGCAGACTGGAATGACTGTCTGAACCTCAACTGTTTCTCCACCACTCCCGATGAGTCCTTCCAGACCTATGGCGATCCCGACGGCAGAGTTGCGGAATCGGTGTTCATTGCCGGAATGTTTGTATTCATCGGTCCGGAGTATTCAGCCCTGCTCAGGTATAAGGGGATGAATGAAGAAGCCGAAAAGGCCGATAAACTGATCGCTGAGATGAAAGAGAAGATATATGAGCATGGATATGATGGCGATTGGTTCTTAAGAGCCTACGATGCTTTCGGTCAGAAAGTAGGAAGTAAGGAGAACCAGGAAGGGCAGATCTTTATAGAGCCTCAGGGTATGTGCGTTATGGCCGGAATCGGTGTGGAGAACGGATATGCGTTGAAGGCGCTGGATTCAGTTAAAGAAAGGTTGGAAACACCATACGGCATCGTTTTAAACGATCCTCCATACTACAGCTATAACAAGAACCTGGGTGAAATAACCTCATATCCTCCGGGATACAAAGAAAATGCCGGTGTATTCTGCCACAACAATCCCTGGATCATATGCGCTGAAACAGTGGTAGGACGCGGTACCCGTGCCTTCGAGCTGTATAAGAAAATCACTCCATCCTATCTGCAGGATATAAGTGATCTCCACAAAACTGAGCCCTATGTGTATTCTCAGATGGTAGCGGGGAAGGCTGCAGCCCGTCCGGGCGAGGCCAAGAATTCCTGGCTGACGGGTACAGCAGCGTGGACATTTACCACCATATCTCAGTGGATTCTGGGAATCCAGCCCGATTATGAAGGGTTGAAGGTGGATCCCTGCATACCTGCCGAATGGGATGGCTTCTCTATCAGGCGCAAATTCAGGGGAGCCACCTACAATATCGAGATTTCCAATCCTGATCGTGTGGAGAAGGGAATCAAGTCCATCACCGTGGACGGCAAGAAGATTTCGGGCAACATCCTTCCCGTTTTCAACGACGGTGCAGAGCATGATGTTAAGGTAGTGTTGGGCTGAACATCTTCTAGATTTTGAAATTCTCCTAAAATTTGGGACACATAGGTGTCCGGGGCATGAAAGGAACCGCCGCAGGGCGGTTCCTTTATTTAAGGTGTAAGTATCTCCAACGCGTCATTGCGAGCGAAACGTAGTGGAGCGTGGCAATCCCTCCATCATGTCATTGCGAGCGTAGCGTGGCAATCTCCACACAGTCATTGCTAACGGAACGTAGTGGAGCGTGCCAATCTCTCCATCATGTCATTGCGAGCGTAGCGTGGCAATCTCAGAGTTGAGGGATATGCCTTGCTAAGTATGTATTATGCGAGTATAATAAAATATGAAATTTACGGAGGAAAACATGAACAGCTTGCGTAAATCATTCTATTTGAATACTATGCTTGCTTCCATGGCCGCTATCGTACATGATACAGCGGCTAATTGGCGTAGTATGCGAATAGAGTGTTAATTTATGTAAGCTATACCAGCTTGTTACTTAGTGCCGGGTATACTTACCCGGCTTTTACTATTGAATGATCCGGGTGTGTCAGAATCGGAGTTTCGGAAACAGGATGGACTTGAGGCTTACTCAGGTCCTTTTTATATGTAATTGTGTGATCTCAGAGATTGCTTCGTCGGCTTCGCCTCCTCGCAATGACATGCTAGAGGTGAGAGGCGAGAAGTGGGAAGTACCTTTACACGTCATTGCGAGCGAAACGAAGTGGAGTGTGGCAATGACATGAAAGAAAAGCCCCTCGACGAGGGGATGTTGACACACACGGAAGTATCGGAGGAAGTGCAACATGAAAACTATAAGTGGCAACATAAAGAAAAACTATATATTCAAGTTTATGAGCTCAACAGTCTTCGATGAAGCTATTTGGCTGTTGTATCTGGTTTCCAGGGGCATGAGCCTGGTTCAGATAGGCATACTGGAATCCATTTTCCATATCACCAGTATGCTTTGCGAGGTGCCCACAGGCTATATTGCCGATCGCTTTGGGAGAAAGACTTCCAGGATCATGGGCCGAGGGTTTGCCTTCATCGGATGCGTGATCATGATTTCAAGTCATAGCTTTGCATTCTTTGCTCTGGGTATCATCTTCTCGGCTCTATCCTACAACCTGGAATCCGGCGCTGGCGATGCCCTGGTCTATGATTCCATGATTGAGAGTGGACAGGAAGACAAGTATATGAAAGTCAAGGGCAGGCAGGAGATCTGCTTTCAATCCGCCAGACTGGTATCGCTGATTGGCGGTGGCCTGATCGCAACCTACAGCTACCTTCTGGCCTACCTACTCACAGCAGTCATCCATCTGGCGAGCTTCCTGTTCTCCTTCTCCTTCAAGGAACCTGAGGTTGGGAGGGTGGAGGTGCGCGTGAGTTTCTTCAGACATATCCGTGATTCCTTGCAGGTGGTCTGGGAACATAAGGGGGTATTAAGATATATCTTCTATATAGAAGGCTTATCGCTATTCTGTACCACACTGTACTTTTATTTTCAGAACTTCCTGAAATCAAAGGGTTACACCGAGTTCCAGATTGGGCTGGTGCTTGCAGCCAGTGCGGTAGCAGGGCTTATAGCCTCATCCTTTGCCTACAGATTAGAAAAAAGGTTGGGAGAAAGAAAGCTTATATTGGTGGCCTCTCCCATTGCCATTCTATTGTTCGGCATGATTGCCCTTACTCATATGGAGGCCCTGGCCTTAATCCTGCTGTCAGCCATTGACACGATATTGTTTGTGGTGTTTTCGGATTATATCAACAAGCAGATACCTTCCCAGCAGCGTGCAACCATCCTGTCCTTTCAATCAATGTTCTTCAGCATCATGATGGTGGCCTTTTTCCCGGCTGTGGGAGCCATATCGCAATACATGGGCTTTAAGACTGCCTTTGCCTTCATTGCAGCCCTGGCGTTGATCCTTATGTCCCTTTCCACCGTCTTCATGCTGAGGGATAAAGGGGTTGAAAAGGGTTCTTTAAAAGGTGGATAATATAAGAAATAAATGATGAGGTAGTTTATATTGAAATATCAGAATGTCATTCCGGGTCGGTTTCTGTCCCGGGCCAACCGGTTTATTGCACAGTGCGAGATAGATGGTGCTATAGAGACTGTTCATGTGAAGAATACCGGTAGACTAAAGGAATTACTCGTTCCGGGAGCTCCAGTCTATCTGGAGCTCTCGGACAACCCAGCCCGGAAAACCCGTTATTCGCTGGTTGCAGTGGAAAAGGGCGAGAGGATTGTTAATATCGACAGCAACGCCCCGAATAAGGTTGCTGTGGAGTCGCTAAAAGAAGGTATTCTGCAGCTTCCGGGTATGCCCTACATTGATCTTATCAAAACAGAACACGGATATGGGAAGTCACGCTTTGATATATACCTTGAAGGGGGAGGGCAGAAGGCCCTTATGGAGATCAAAGGGGTCACGCTGGAGAAGGACGGGATAGCGATGTTTCCGGATGCCCCCACCCAGCGCGGGGTAAAGCATGTTCATGAGCTTATAGCAGCAAGGGAAGAAGGCTATATGGCTTACATCCTGTTTGTGATACAGATGAAGGATATTCGCTGTTTCATGCCCAATGACGAAACACATAGAGCCTTTGGCGATGCGTTAAGGCTTGCCGAAAAAAACGACGTCAAAATTCTTGCCTATGACTGCAATGTGGAGCACGATGGCTTTACAATTGCAGAACCCGTGAGGGTAGTGCTGTAATTTCTGCAGCCAGCTTGCTATGCTCTGAAGATACCGGTTAAGGAGTGATCCAGCTTGAAACTGGACAGGATGCTGAGTATTATTACCATTCTGCTTCAGAAGGATAAGGTGACGGCGCCGGAATTGGCTGAAAAGTTTGAGGTCTCCCGAAGAACCTGAATCGCTATGAACAAGATAAACAGTTGTCAAGTTCATAATGGCAGAGTATGCCAAAAGCAAAGAATGGGGTTGAAATGGTATGGTTGAATCCAGATGCGGCTTGGTTTGCAGTGAATGTGAATACAAAAAGGAGCCTTATAACTGTGGGGGTTGTGTTGCCACAAACGGCAATCCCTTCTATGGTGAATGTAAGGTTGCGGCTTGCTGCCAGAGCAAGGGTTTTGGACACTGCGGGCGTTGTCATGATATGCCCTGCGAAACGCTGTATTTCTATTCCTACCTTGATAAGGAGCACGGGGACAACCCGCCGGGGGCAAGGATAGAAAAGCTGAAAAAGTGGCTGGAGAGGGGCTGAGGTAGCCGCTCCCGCTATCTTCTTTGCGCCAAGAAGGCCAATCTAGATATTTACAAAAAATGATATATGATGTATAGTGCTTTATAATTAGTTAATTTAGTAATTATAAAGGTGAGATGTAATGAAAAGAATTGTTGTTTTCCTAATCGCTCTTATGCTTTCATTTTCAATCATTAGTGCCAGTGCTAACAGTAATATCAACATTCTCTACGACTGCGAAAAGCTTGATGTTCAGACCGAGATCGTAAATTACAGAACCATGGTACCGTTTGAGGATATCTGCTCTGCTTTGGGGATAAAGGTGGTTCTTGATCCTCAAACATTTCAGATTACCGCAAGTAAGGATGACATCGAGCTTAAAATGACCCTTAACAATCCACAGATAACTATAAACGGGGTTCCAGGCTCCTTTGACAGCCCACCAACTGCTGTAAACAACAAAATATACGTACCAGCAGTACACCTGGCCCAAATATTCAATTTTGAAACTGTGTGGGATCCAGAAACGAATACTCTTCAAATAAACAACCCTCTTTATCCTGTTTCTGTTAATGGGAAATATGGTTTCATCAACAACAAAGGCGAGATAGTCATAAGTCCGCAATACGATGATATTCTCATGCTGCAAACCCAAGAGGGAATGGTAATGGGGTTCTATAACGGTTATGCCGCTGTCAAGGTAAAAGGCAAATGGGGATTCATCAACCATAAGAACGAATTTATCGCGGAACCGAAATATGATGAGGTTGATTTCTTTGAAGATAATCGCGCCGCAGTATACATTTTCGATGATAAAGCCAATGATTACCCCGGACTGAAATACCGGTATACGTATATCAGGCCTGATGGCAGT
>FZPS01000171.1_pt42 | contig 61350 bp, 50 predicted proteins | sample 1817821 | NCBI WGS metagenome assembly FZPS01 (sample SAMEA104158645, study PRJEB21678) | metagenome | place: Germany | collected 2015-04-21 | reverse complement strand
GACAATAGCAATTGCTCCTTTGTTTTTTGTGTGGACAAAAAAATTAAGGAGCATTTTTACAATTTTATTTTTATAATTTTTGGGTAAAAACAGAATTTAGAGGATTTCTACAGAGCCCGAATTTTTAAGAATTATAAACTGACTTGTCTAGAGTTATGAGCATTTTACATTGATATAAATCTGAAAATAGGATAAGGTAACCAAGAAAACGAAGTTTAATGGAAACGTAATTATATAAATGAAATATAGATTAAAAGAAAGAAAACAGGAGAAAAGTGGATACTACAGAGCGCTGTACAGGTGGTTAAAAAGTGGATGAGAGTTCGAAGGGTAAAGAAGCTTTAAATGCAAATTTCCAGACTGCTAGCAATGGAAATAACTTGAGAGGTGAGGCTCTCCAGGCTACTCTGGAAAAAGAAGAAACTCTGAGAATGATGATTAACAACAGCCATGTAGTGCTCTTTCTCTGGAAGAACGAAAACAAATGGCCTGTAGAGTTTGTCTCCGAAAACGTGACAAAGTTCGGATACACGACAGAAGACTTCACTTCTGGCAGGGTGAGGCATAAAGACATAATATATTCAGCAGATCTTAAGAGGGTTGAACAGGAATTTGAGAAAAGAGTAAAAAGCGGAGTTTCTGCGTTCGGCATGGAGTACAGGATTGTTACGAAAGCAGGAGATGTGCGGTGGATAAATGAAAGAACATTTATCCAGAGAAATGCAGACGGAGAAGCAACGCACTTCCAGGGAGTGGTGCTCGATATCACCAAACGGAAGAAAAGCGAAGAAGAACTGGAAAAAACTCTTAAAATGCAACAGGTGCTGACGACAGCAATTAACAACAGCCCTGCAGTTATCTTTCTCTGGAAAAATGAAAAGTTCTGGCCTTCGATTTTCGTCTCGGATAATGTGATACAGTTTGGGTATACGGTTGACGATTTCCTCTCACAGAAGATTCAATACGGGCGAATCATACATCCAGATGACCTGAGAAGAGTAGAAGAGGAACTGGAAAGGAGCATCCAGAAAGGAGAGGTAAGCTTCAGTTCGGAATACAGGATTTTCACAAAAGCTGGAGACATGCTGTGGGTAACCGAGAAAACCTTTATCCAGAGAGAAAAGGATGGAAGGGTAGCCTGCTTTCAGGGAATAGTACTGGATATAACCCATAGAAAGAGAATTGAGAATGCCCTCAGGAAGTCGCTCGAGATGCAGAAAACGCTGAGAACCATAATTAATAAAAGCCCGACAATAGCTTTTTTATGGAAATATGTAGAAAACTGGCCTGTAGTTTTTGTGTCTGAGAATATAACGCAGTTAGGGTACTCGGTAGAAGACTTCCTTTCTGGAAATATACTTTACGGGAACATAATCCACAGAGATGATATCCAGGCAGTCGCCGAAAGTCTGGCACGCTCAGTAAGAGAAGGATATGATTCCTTCGAGATGGAGTACAGAATTTTTACGAAAGATAGCAGAGTACGCTGGGTTGAAGAGCGAACATTTATCCAACGAGACAGTAAAGGCGAGGCTACCCATCTTCAGGGAATAATTATAGATGTGACTGAGAGAAAAGAAGCTGAGAAAATGCTTGATATCCAGAGGGAACTGGGTGTGTCCCTCAGTTCTACCTGGAATCTTCAAACCATGCTCAACAAGATCCTTGATGCTTGTCTGACTATAGAAGAGATAGATGCCGCAGGTATATATTTGAAAGACGAGCTTCTGGACCAGATTAATCTGGTTGCACACAGAGGACTTTCTTCCGAATTCGTGAAAAGTGTTTCAACGTACAGTGCAGATTCTCCTGAAGCGCGGCAAATCTGGACTGAAAAACCTGTCTACAGGATGGACTTTTTTTCAGATGAAATGACAGACATTATCAGGAAGGAAAAAATCACTGCTGTAGCCGTGATCCCCATGAAGCACCGGGGAGAGATTATAGGCAGCCTTAACTTTGCTTCTCATACAATAGACCGAATTCCCCAGCATGTACGCAATTTCCTTGAAAGTATTGCCCTCCAGGTAGTAAATTATATAGCCCCTATCCGTATAGTGGCAGATCTTGGGTAATATCTTTTCGTACCAGAGGTCAGCCTGGCTCTGGACGAAACCCTTATTTAAAATAATTTTTATAATTAATACAGGGTTGAAAGTGAGAAAATCCTGGGACTTGCCTTACTTTACCGGACTGGGAAAAATATGCAAGCCTGTCTTTGCTCACTTTTTGTCCATTACTGGAGTTAATAAAGGATTTTACGCAGGATGGGGGATAAGATTGAAAGCAATAGTAGTTTATCTCAGTACCTCTGGGAATACGAAAATTATGGCCGAAGCAATAGCCAGCGGGATTGAATCAAAACACGTGGATGCAAAAGCAGTTAGCTTTTATGATGTAAAAACTGAAGATCTCAATGAAGCTGATGCAATCGCTGTTGGCTCCTCAACCTTTTACTATAGAATGCTGCAACCCATGGAAAAATTCATGGACGAAACTCTTGCTTCCACAAATCCGAAAGGGAAGTTGGGAGCTGCTTTTGGGTCTTACGGGTGGAGTGGAGAGGCACCTATACTGATAGCCGAAAAGATGCGAGAGATGGGGATGACTGTTATAGATCCCGTGCTCAGGATCCTGCACAAACCTACAGATAAGGATGTGCAGGAATGCAAAAGACTCGGTGTCGACATTGCCGAAAAGATGAAGCAAAGAAGCAAAGCGTCACAACCACAAGGAACACCCAGTTAAATAGGTTTTGAATGCAATAAAAACTACACATACTACTTACTTCAAGTCCTGTAACCACGAAAAATAAACATCATTATAACTAACTCAAGCCCCAGGAGTCATCGAAAACTCGGAAAATACTCAAGACCATGTCACTGTTTCCTTTATCCGTGTTTTCAGTACCTCCTTTGATCCTATTCATTTTATCCCATTTAACCACACGAAAGGAAGTATGCAGAAAGCAGCAAATATATTAGCCTTCTTTGAGCAGAATTAGACCAGTAAATTTACAGGATGCCTGGCAGCAGGCTCAATATCGAGGTCAGCTACAGCTTCGGAGATCATTATATCGCTCATGGCAGCCATGGGAAATACATACGGAGCATACTCGATGGGTCCATAGAGGATGAAATCTCCAGCAGCTGCCTGTTGCAGGCAGGTTGAACCGACATCGCAGATTTTGTAGAGGACAGGGTCTTTTTCTCTCTTCTCGTTTAGCCAGTTCCAGGCTGAGGGTGCATTATGTATTCCCGAACCTGTTGGGTGCCCCCATTTTGCTTTTGAGGTAATCGTCATCCTGAGGGCTACGCCCGCCCCGTTTCCCATAGGGGTAATGCTCGGATCTATAAGCTTGTTAACTATTCCGCACCTTTCTGCAATTGAAAGTAATCCTTCTTCGAGAAGACCTGCCCCATTTTCCAGCAGCTCCATCCTGCCCTGCAAGGATGAGTCCATTGCATTAAAGCCAAGGATAATCGAGCTGTCAATATCGGACAGAGCAAGAGCTTCAATCTCCGGAGCATTTATGCTCAGATTTATAGAGTTGTAGATTGCTTTATCTGCAAGCCCTATCTCGCTGACATATTCTGCTGCATGGGAACGCACAGTTCCTTCGGGGGAGTCGATAAGAAAGGGAGCATCTGAAATCTCAGCTACAAAATCAATATAACGGGTAATGCTTTCAGGGGTAGTTCCGAAAATATGAATGATGTGCGGGTTTCCTGTCTCTTCCGCACTTGCTTCCTGTAGATTTATCAATTCTTCGGCAGCAGCCCGATCAAACAGCCCTCTTGCAATATCTTCTACAATTTCATGCTTATCATAAAAGATAGTTCCTGCAAGTACGGTCGGAAGCTCTCCAGGCTGTCCGCCTATTTTTACTCCTGCAATATTAACGATTTCCTGTTCTTTCTGGAACTTAAACATTTTTACACTCTCCAAATCTACAGGTCAGTATCTTTTTTCAGAACACCGTGACATATGCTCGGAATAGATCTCTTGTCTGGTGATTAGAAATCTTTTGCCTCACAGATAATTCCTGAAGCTGCATCCATAACCAGTTCTTCAGAAATTATTATATCGCCTGAAAGAAGGACTGAGAAAGTGGTTTGTCTTTTCTTCTGGGAGACGGTTACTACTGGCTCATCTTGATAAGCCTCCCCCCGGTACTTATATTTTCTCACAATTCTCATTATTTCATCAGGGTCAGTCAATCCTATCCTGTCAAGGAGCACTACCTGCTGCTGGAAGCGTTTTACTGCTTCTCTGGATATGTTTTCTATGAAAGGGATCGCTCCCTCAGAGCCAATAATTCTACCCTTTTCGTCAATCCCGTTTGCGTGAATTGCGAGCAGAGATTGACCTGCCAGATGCCCTCTTGATTCCGTCCCGCAGACAAGGATATACCTTATATTGGAATTTGAAATGATATTTACGATTATTTTTTCGACTCCCAGATTTTCGGTTTTTGAACTTCCCCAGATAGCTGCCTCAGGTGAGGGATTTATCTGGCTCGCAAGAGTTACGACAGCAATCCTGGACTTCGGATTCCCTACCGTGTAGTCGCCTTTTACTATCGGCCATGCCTCTGCAATGGTTTTCAATGAATCACCTTTTGTCTTTCCTTATTCAGGTGAGACAGTGCACTTGCAAGCATTATGGCTTTCGTAAAATGTCCACCTACCCTTGACGTATCGACAAAAACGAAGTTGTCCATCAGTACCGGAGCTCCAAGACCATCACCTCCACCCAGGAAAGCAATTGTCCTGAAGATAAGGTTTCCAGAGATTCCATCAGGAGCAATGATAAAGTTCGATTCTTTTATGGCATCCTCAATAAGAATTGTATGGTGCTTGGCATTGATACCGAGTTCTAGAGCTCGCCTTGTTACGAATTCTCCATCCGCAAGGGTCCTATCTACACGTTTGTTCCTTCCTACATCTCCGATCCTGCCTCCGGAAAGCACGCCGACAGCAGGCTCTATCCCAAATCTCCTTATATGTTCAGCACCTAGAGTTATAATTCTAAGCTTATCTCCAATGGTGTTCCCTTCATCGATTCCTACAGGGGCGAGAAAGAAAGGTGTCCCATCAACCGTGAGGAGTAGGGCAAGCCGGCAAATTCTTTTCTTTTCTAGAGCTTTTTTGAGATGCGCAAGGGCTCCTGAAGCCATTGCAGTACCTCTAATAACTGCATCGACCTTTCTTGAGATCATAAGTTCTGCGAGAGTTTTTTCGGGGTTATCCGTGTCCACTACCTCAAGTTTTGTGCCAATCTCATCGATTTCTTTCTTGATTCCCACCAGGACGACCTGTGCATATCCCAGTTCCTGGGCTTTCCAGGCACTCTCGAGCAATTTGGGATTCGGGTTTCTTATTCCCATAGCCACCCTGGCTCTGTTCACCCTGGCTCTCATTTCGATAGCCTCAAGGAGAGCACCCATATTATTATTTTCCATATACATCCGAACTGTGTTATGTAAGATCTTAAGTAGTTCAGAGAAGTAAAACTCGATCATTAATTAATTTTGTCCCTCCCGAGTTCCGCTTCGGGATTACAGAAGATCGAAGATTTTCTGGGAGTTGCACTGCAAGTGCAACAGCACGGTTCGTTTCGCTCACTTCATTCGCTCAAGCGGGATAATTTATAGATAGTGAGTCCCGTCTCGGGAGGATAGTCTGAACTGTGATCTAAAATTATACGGTGTGCTGTCCGCTTCGCTCATTTAGTTCACTTAAGCGGACTATTTGGGAATTGGAAGTATCTATTTTATCAGAACAAAAAGGCTTTAATACATATGGAAGTGTAGTTTTAGTGTTGTCGTTTAAAATCGGTATTGGAAGATGGCAGGAGTAAAACCTTTTTATGTGGTGAAAAGATTAAATGTATAGAATTAAGAATGAGTTCTTTTTTCATTGGTATGGTTTAAGATGACACTGGTGATTGAATGGGCTGAAAAATACCGCCCCCAGACCCTGAAGGAGATCGTGGGGAATAAGAAGGCGGTGAAGGATTTGCGAACCTGGGCTGAGAAGTGGCTTCCAGGCATTCCCGAGAAAAGAGCAGTAATCCTTCAGGGACCTGCAGGGGTAGGGAAAACCTCTACTGCCCATGCTCTTGCCCACGATATGGGTTGGGAAGTAATTGAGCTCAATGCAAGCGACCAGAGAACTGCAGGGGTTATCGAGAAAGTTGCGGGATCGGCAGCTTCAATGAATACCCTCTTTGGAGGAAAACGCCTGATAATTCTGGATGAAGCGGACAATCTTCACGGGACTGCAGACAGGGGTGGAATGCGGGCTATTGCAGGGATTATAAAGAGTACGTTGCAACCTATAATGCTGATTGTAAACGATGTTTATGGACTGACTCCTACTATCCGGAACCTCTGTCAGGAAATAAAGTTTGGATCAGTACAGAGCCGTTCTATGGTTCCTGCTTTGAAGAAGGTATGTGAAAGCGAAGGAATTTTATGCAGTCCGGATGCAATCCAGCAAATTGCTGAAAACGCAGGAGGCGACCTCAGAAGCGCAATCAATGACCTTCAGGCTGCAGCAAGTGGGAGGGAAGTGCTGGAAGTCGAGGATATCAGCACTTCAAGCAGGGATGTCAAGGAAAACATCTTCAAGGTAATGCAGAGAATTTTTAAGAGCACAGACTGTAAAAAAGCCCTGGAAGCTGCTCGCGGGCTTGATGAGAGCCCTGAAGACCTTATACACTGGATTGATGAAAACCTGCCTGCCCAGTATGCTTCTAATGACGGGGATCTGGGAGATATAAGAGCTGGCTTCGGTTATCTTTCCAGGGCTGATCTCTACCTTGGGCGCGTGAAAAAACGCCAGAACTACGGCATGTGGAGATATGCAAGCATGCTGATGGTCTGCGGAGCTGCAATCTCAAAGACAAAACCCTATCCCGGATTTATCAAGTATCAGTCTCCTTCTCTGTGGAGAAGGATGGGGCAGATACGATCGAGACGAGATCTAAGGGATAATATAGCTTCTAAAATTGGAGAACACAGCTTCGAGTCCATGCGTTATTCCAGAAACAACCTGTTTGAGCTTTACTCTCGCATGTTAAAGGGGGAAGAATCTGCGATTGAAATTACTGCAAGACTGGGACTTGAACTTGAAGAATTAATATATCTCTCGGGGAGCACAAAAGCCAGCAAAAAGATACAGAAAATTTACGACAGGGCGCAGGAACTCCTTCTTGAAGGAAAAGGGCAATCTAATGATGCGGAGTTTTGGAATCCTTCTCCTTCTATCGAGAATAAAGAGATGCCTTCTGACTGTGCATTTAATACCGCTGATGAGAAAACCAGGAAATCTTCTGAAGAATCTGATGAATCCGATTCAAAAACTTCCCAGGGAGGGCAAAAAACCCTTAATTTTGGCTTCGCTATTTCGCCGGAAACCTCCCAGGAAATAACAAATTCGAGAAATAAAAATTCTGGTGCCATTATTCCTTATAGTTTTACCTCAGGCACACTTTTACCTGACAGTTTTACTTCAGATTCCCTAAACCTGGAGAAGTCTCAGGAAGAGGTTGGTGGAATCGGGTTTATACCTAACAGTCTTAAGTCAGGCAACCCTAAGCCTGATAATCTTCGGAGTGTTTCCTCCCTGCCTGAGTCCTTTGAGAGTGAAACCTTCCCTGTTCCTGAACGTATAGAAAGCGTTAACTCTACTGAACTTTCAAAGCCGAAGGAACCTGTGAACTGTAAGCCCGTTATCAAAAACGCTCCTGACAAACCTGGAAATCCTGAGGCAGAGGCCAGCGAAGCTCCTAAAAAAACCGGGTCGAAAACGCAAAAAACGCTTTTCGACTTCTAATCCTACTTCTGATCTGTAGTAATTCTACTTCTAATCTCTAAAGCCTCTCGTTCTATCTCTCTTACCGCTTGTTTCATTTGCCACCGCTTGTTCAATTTGCCAGTTTCCTTTTGATTTTTTTGCCCTTTGTCCATGGTGAAATTGCTAAACTGGTTTCTTCTTCCTGGTTGTCAGTGTCATAAAGAGCTTTATTTATCTATATGGAATTGATTAGAAGAAGGTGTGATAATACAGTTTACAAAAAGTTTTTGACTCTCTGGAATATTGTAAAAATAGACAAAGAAAAGTTGTGAGCGGGTTGAAGAGTTTGGGGAATAGTTGGGGGAATAGTTGGGGGATATGGGTTTGGGGTTATACTATGGAAAAGAGACCCGCTCACTCGACATGAATAGCTATTCATAATATAAATAGTTTTTCATTTTATCTTTCGTTTTTTATAATTTCTAGTTTATATGTCCTGACTCATCTCTTTAAATCAGAGTTTACTTCTTGGGATTAAACTATGTGAACTATCACTCAGATAAATACTGAGTGGCCTCCTGAGTCATCTTTCCTTCCATTGGAGACAAGTCGCGCAGGCTCTATCCCACTTACCGCAGGTGAAACAGAATATGAGCGTGATATACTAGATGCTTATAGCTACCGCCTTTCCACGGCTTAATCCCGATCCCTTCAGGGCGATTCCCGCCATGTTATCCAACTTCCAGATATTCAAACGTTACCTCGTTTGATTTTCGCTTTGATATTCGGCAACATTCTTAAGAACTATGAGTTTGTGGTGACAGCAAAATCTAATATTACAAACGTTTGAAGGGATCTAATAATATAAATAATTATTAACTGTTAACCGTTTGGAAGTTGACGTTTATATCCCCTAAGCTAAAGACTCAGGGGTTTTGCGCTTCTTCCTACAAAAAGGCAGAATTAAAACCTGAAATTAAAATCTAAATATATGTTTCGATTCCGTTTAGAATAGAATGAGCGGGTTGGGAAGTATGAATTGGGGGTGTTGGGGTTGGGGTTATCTAAAAGAGAGACCCGCTCACAAATTACAACACGCTAATCTGCTATAAATACTTTTGCCTTACGGTTTTATCCGTCCATAACAATCTTCCGGCCTGTCTGTATTTTGAATTGTCTGAGTTCTTGAAGGCAGGTATGCTTAATTCCAGCTTTTCATCTTTCCTATGTATAAAAGAAGCAGGTACTGAGGTTGATGTATATGATTTCTTATATAACAGGAGTATTGGTTAGAGTGGCAAATGTTTTATCCTAAGGAATAAATATTTTTTTTATGGTGTGTGAAGGGAGCTTGATGCAGTAAGAGTCTCACTTATTGTAGTAAGAGCTTTTCATTCAGTGAGACAACAGTCTCACTTAGCGCAACAAGAATTTTATCAAAAGATTAGATGTCTAATTTTTTGCGGTAATTGTTTCTCAGATAAGCTCTGAAGCTCTCTTCTAACAAAAAAGATATATATAACTAGTGACATTTTGGTCTTGCATTTAGGGCAATTCTGCAAATGTATGCAAAATGGGCTCGTGGTCTAGTCGGTCATGACATCGCCTTTACACGGCGGGGATCCTGAGTTCGAATCTCAGCGGGCCCATGTTATTTGTCCTTTACATCACTTCTAGTTTAATTGCAATACTTTTTTATGCTTTTTTATAGTTTTATCGTAAATTTAGTTTTGAACACCTTTTTTGTTTTTCCCTTTTATATTTTTAGTATATATTCTTCGTTAACTTTATATTTTATTCTAAAATGATTAAACAATAGCTGTTTCTGTTTTTCTCTCTGGCAATTTCCCTTTTCTTCTGGCTGCAAATGAGATCCAATCAGTTAAAATCTTTTTTCTTCATAACTTGACATTATATATGACACTGATATTGTTATATAGAAAGGGAAACGATTAAGATTTAGAATCTTTGTTACCTACAAAAAGATACGCTTTAATATTTTTAAAGCGTACTTTCTTGCAAAGATTATTTTGAGATCTACCGTGGGGGAGGAGTTAGTATTAAGAGAAGGAGCAGAACTGATATCGCAGTAGACATTTTAAGAGTAGCTATGAATGGGGCGAAGAAAACTCATATTGTATATGAAGTCAATCTTAACTTTAATATCGCCCAGAAATACCTTGAAATGTTGAAAGAAAAAGAGCTCATCAGACACGAAAATGGACTTTTCATCACTACTGACAAAGGAAAAGTCTTTCAGGAAATGGCTAAGGAACTTAAGCTCTGAGCAACTCTCAATCTATTTTAATTTTTTGTTAAATTTTCCCATCTTTTTCTTTTTTCAATTTTCCATTTTCATTGTACTCTAATTGACTTTTCTCCACTTCACCATTTTGTTAGTTTCCACTTTGTAACTCTCTGCCGTGCGGCAATAAGAAAAAGTGTCCTAAGGGTAATTCAGAAATATTATTTCTGAATTATAATGCGCCCCGGTATAAATAAAAGCAGTTTAGAAACATATACTATGGCGATGAAAGCACTTTTTTTGGGCTTTACATTACTGAAATCGCCCTGGGGGCCGAGTGCTAAAACACCTCTTGACTGGTTAACGGCCGTTTTTAAAGAGCCTTATGTCGGAAGTCAAAAGATAAGGATTAGAGATTATGATGTAGCTTTCGGGGTCTCTTCAGACAAAAGAGAAGGAGACAAATGTTGCCCTGGCAGGATTATACCCTGTGATATTGATTTTATAGCGACTTTCACATGGTCTGAGGTTCCCGCTATCGTGAAGGTGGTAACTGAGAGGCAGGATAGCACTTATATCAAGGGAGACCTCAAAATCTGGCAGTATCCTTTTTATGGGAAGGCTGTGGATAATGCTGTTTCTGGAACTGAAGATTGTGTACAGGATGTAGACTATGCGGCACAATCTGATATGCTTTCCAAAATTTCTCACGGAAATCCTACCCCTGTGAACTTAAAAGTCTTGCTAAGGAGGCACCGAAGGCAAACGGATTAAGTTAGCCAGCCTGAAAACTGCTGGCTTCATCTTTATAAGAATTTCCTGACATTTTTATTGACGGAGAGGGGGGTACTAATTTGACTGATATGGATAAAACAACAGTAAAATTGAAAGTTGCGGAAGCCGATCAACGAGATGTTGGAAAGGGCATTGTCCGGATAGATGAAAGCTTCCGGGAAAAATTGGGTCTCAAGCCCTTCGATGTTGTGGAAATCAAAGGGGGGAAATCTACTTCTGCACTGATAGGTCGTCCGTATCCTAGTGATTCTGGTCTTGATATCATACGTATGGATGGGCTTATCCGCACCAATGCAAAAACCAGTATAGGAGAATATGTGGAGATTCGCAAAGCCGACTGGAAAGAAGCAAAAAATGTAACTCTAGCACCTGTAGCCAAAGGTATGCAAATCTATGCTCCCAGCGAAACTCTTAAAGCTATATTCATGAATCGTACGGTTTCAAAGGGGGATTTTATTTCAACCACAAGCTTAAGGAAGTCGAGGGAGAGGGAGACCCTGGGTAAAGGAGTGATGTTCGAGGATTTTTTCCAGGACTTCTTCGGCCAGGGCTTCGGGCCATCTTTCGGGCTCGGAGATATAAAACTGCAGGTAGTTTCTACTTCTCCGTCAGGGATAGTAAAGATTACAGACTTAACGCAGGTAGAGCTTTTGCCTGAAGCGACTGAAGTAACCCCTGAGCAAAATATTCCTTCTGTTATGTATGAAGATTTGGGTGGGGTCAAAGAAGCCATTGGGAAAGTCAGGGAAATGATAGAGCTGCCTTTGAAACATCCTGAACTTTTTGATAGGCTCGGGATCGATGCCCCAAAAGGAGTATTGCTCCACGGCCCGCCAGGCACAGGCAAAACAATGCTTGCAAAAGCAGTAGCCAATGAGTCAGATGCCTACTTCATTTCTATTAACGGTCCGGAGATTATGTCGAAATACTACGGTGAATCCGAAAGGGCTATAAGGGAGATTTTCGAGGATGCAGAAAGGAATGCTCCTGCGATTATTTTTCTTGATGAGATCGATTCCATTGCCCCTAAGAGAGCCGAGGTAACCGGAGAAGTCGAGAGAAGAGTAGTTGCTCAACTTCTATCCCTGATGGATGGGCTTAAAGCTCGCAAGAATGTAATTGTCATAGGGTCAACTAACCGTCCTGAAGCTTTGGATGTAGCACTTCGCCGTCCAGGGAGGTTTGACCGGGAAATTGAACTGAGAGTCCCGGATACTGATGGAAGACTGGAAATTTTCCAGATCCATACACGGGGAATGCCTCTTGCAGATGATGTAAACCTCATGGATTTTGCTCAAATAACGTATGGATTTGTTGGGGCTGACATTGCAGCCCTGTGCAGAGAAGCAGCCATGAGTTCTTTGAGGCGGGTTCTGCCGAAAATTAATCTCAATGAACCTGAAATCCCGGCTGAAATCCTGGATTCTCTGCAGGTAATAAGGGAAGATTTTGAAAATGCTCTTAAGGACGTCCAGCCATCGGCAATAAGGGAAATCCTAATTGAAGTACCCACAGTGAGCTGGGATGACGTAGGAGGCCTGGAAGAAGTAAAAAGGCTACTGAAAGAGGTAGTGGAATGGCCACTTAAGAATCCGGAATCTTACAGGGACATAGGAGTTGAAGCTCCTAAAGGTGTCCTTCTATATGGGCCTCCAGGTACGGGAAAGACTCTACTCGCAAAAGCAATAGCTCATGAATCGGATGCTAATTTTATCACAGCCAAAGGAAGCGATCTCCTTTCCAAATGGTATGGGGAATCTGAAAAAAGGATTGCGGAAGTTTTTACACGGGCAAGGCAGGTTGCCCCCTCAATTATTTTTCTGGATGAACTTGATTCGCTTGCACCCATTCGAGGGACTTCTACAGGGGAGCCCCAGGTTACGGCGAGAATCCTTAATCAGTTACTCTCAGAAATGGACGGACTTGAAGAACTCAGGGCTGTAGTGGTAATTGGCGCGACCAATCGCCCTGATGTCATCGACCCTGCCCTTATCCGTCCAGGGCGCTTTGATGAGCTCATTCTCGTTCCAATTCCTGATGAGGGGGCTCGCAGGGAAATATTCAAAGTCCATACCGGAAAAATGTCGCTCGCAGAGGATGTTGATATCGAGAAACTCGTTTCCATGACCGATCAGTATACAGGTGCAGATATTGCGGCTGTGTGCAAGAAGGCAGGAAGGCTTGCTTTGCGTGAGGATCTTCATGCGAAAAATGTCAGGCAGAGGCACTTCCTTAAAGCAATTGCAGAGACTGGTCCTTCAGTTACTCCTGATACTATGAAATATTACGAAGCTATAAAAGGTGAACTCAGGAAAAAGAAATCCAAGGAGATAGAGAACCCTTCTTACATTTGAGTAAGAACGGTAAGAGTACATTTTTATCTTCCTCTTATTTTTTCTGCTTGCCTATTAACCTGTTTCTATCTGTATATTTTTTAACTTATTTCTCACTGAATGTTTACTGACTTACTTCTATATTTATTTGAGAGCTTACTTTTTTACGACAATACTAATTTTTTAGGTACTTCAATGTATTAACTGACCGTTAAGGTCGACCTATTTTTAAATTCTCCTCTTTTTACCCGCATATTTTGTAGTGTCTTTCCGAAAACGATTTATCAGGATTAAACCTTCATTTATATTTAAACTTCAAAAATTATGTTAACCAATGATATTAAATATCATAATTACTATCAGTAATATATATGCAGCTTCCAACACCCGAAGATCTTAAAAAAAGAAGAAATGAACTCGGGCTTACCCAGAGCGACCTGGCTAAAAGGGCAGGAGTAAGCCAACCCCTTATAGCTCGCATCGAATCGGGAGATGTGGACCCCAGGCTTTCAACCGTCAGGAAAATCCTTGATGCTTTTGATGAAGTCGAAAAGGAACAACAGATTATTATAAGAGATCTGATGCATTCCCCTGTTATTCATGTCTCTCCAGATGATTCCGTGGAAGAAGTGGTGAATCTTATGCATACTCATGGTTTTTCACAGGTTCCTGTGCTTGATGGGGGCATCCCGGTTGGAAGTGTTTCAGAAGATATGATAGTAAAATTGATGGCCGAAAGTAAGAAAAAATCAATTTCTCAGTTGAAAGTTTCCGAGATAATGGGGGAGTCCTTCCCAACAGTATCTCCTGGTATTTCGATTTCAGTCGTCTCGCATATCCTAGAAGGAAATCCTGCCGTGCTGGTAGTAGAAAAAGGAACAGTCATCGGCCTCGTAACAAAACACGATGTGATGAAACTCCTGCAGGGTCAGTAGCCGGAATTCACTTTCCTGATAAGGCAATTTCCGGAACATTCATGAAAGCACATCAATTATATACTAGGATCTAATTAAACCTGAACTCCAAATGGAATTTAACGCTTAATCCCAATAAAAAAATTAATTTGTTAAATCCTGTCGAAGAATCTAAGGGATTGAGACATTAAAGTACCTTTTGGATATACTTTGTCGTACTGTCATAATTCTTAATTAACTCAGACATGTAATATTTTTAAATTTCAGAATTAATACAAGTGCTTTTAAATAAGTAAAAAACAAATCGATTAAATCTTGAAAAGTGGAGTATAATAAATATGGATCTGGAAGACATTCTTCTCATGATGCCTGGTCCCGTACCTGTTGCACCCAGAGTCCTTAGAGCGATGTCAAAGCCGATGATCAACCACCGGAGTGCGGAATTTGCCGAAATATATACTGATTGCAGGGAAATCCTTTCTAACGTTTTTCAGACGGATAACGATATCTTTTTGCTCAGTGGCTCGGGAACGGCAGGAATGGAAGCTGCTGTAGGGTCTTTAGTTGGTAATGGGGATAAGGTTATTGCTATAGAAAACGGAAAGTTCGGAGAACGCTTTAAAGATATTGCAGCTCTCTATGCGGATGTCGTTCCTGCTGTATTCGAATGGGGTCTTCCGATTGACCTTGAGGTTATCAAGGAAAAACTCGAAGAAGGAGCAAAAGCTATCACACTCGTCCACAACGAGACGTCTACAGGCATTCTCAACCCGGCTGCAGAAATTGGCAAACTTGCCAGAAAGCATGACGCCCTCTTTATTATGGACGGCGTGACCTCCATTGGAGGTGACAATGTCAGAGTTGATGAATGGGGAGTTGACATTGCAGTTGTAGGTTCACAGAAATGCCTTGCAGCCCCTCCTGGACTTTCAATCGTTTCTGTAAGCGAAAAGGCTCTTGAGGCTATGAAAGGAATAACAAAAAGACCTTATTATAACGACCTCCTGGCATATAAAAAGAGCGGGGACAAACCCAGACCGGAGACACCTTATACGCCTGCGATCCCTCTGTTTTATGCACTTCAGGAAGCTCTGCATATCGTAAAAGAGGAAGGAATGGATGCTAGGATTAAGAGACACAGAATCCTCTCCGAAGCCGTAAGAGCAGCAATTGCCGAGCTGAATATTGAGATGTTCCCGCAGCTTAACGAGTACAGCCATTACTCCAATACGGTCTCTGCAATGAAAGCTCCCGCAGGCATTGATAGTGAAGACATAAAGAATGATATGAAGAAACAGGGCGTAATTATTGCAGGCGGGCAGGAGCGTCTTAAGAGCAAGATTTTCAGAATAGGATGCATGGGAAATGTTACAGCAAGAGATGTGCTCTCAACCATCCAGCAGCTGGAAATTGTATTAAATAAGCGTGGTTATATTGACAGCCTGGGAGCAGGTACAGAAGCTGCGATCAGGGTTATTGACCGAGCCTGAACAGGATTAAGTTATATATCTACTGAATAAAATCATAGATCTACCAGACCTCTTCAGGAAAAACCGGAAAAAAGATTTTAAATTTGAAATTCCGATCGGATTCACATGCTCACAATAGGAATTGCAGACACAACATTCGCGCGCTATAATATGGGGCGTGCGGCAATTGATGAGATACAGAAAAATGTATCTGTGAAAATTAAAAGAGTAACCGTGCCCGGGATAAAGGACCTTCCGGTTGCAGCCAAGAAACTTATCGAAGAAGAAGGGTGCGATATCGTTATGGCTCTTGGCATGCCCGGAGCTAAAGAACAGGATAAAATATGTGCTCATGAAGCTTCTCAGGGTCTTATTATGGCCCAGCTCATGACCAATACCCACATTATTGAGGTTTTTGTCCATGAAAACGAGGGAAAGGATGAGAAGGAACTTGCTTTCCTTATGGATAGAAGGACCCGCGAGCACGCCTTAAATGTAATAAAACTGCTCTTCAAGCCTGACAAGCTTATTCAAGAGGCTGGTACTGGTCAGAGGCAAGGCTTTGAAGATGCAGGTCCGTTAAGAATGTGAAGCAATTTAAGTAAAAACAAAGACTGGAGACCTTATTAGATGACTATCAGCCTAGGATTTGTTGTAGCTGAATTTAACAGGGATCTGACTTATCAGATGGAACTGCTAGGGAGAGAACATGCGGAGTTCCTGGGGGCAACAGTTAAAGAGACAATTCTTGTTCCTGGGGTCTTTGACATGCCCCTTGCAATCAAGAAGCTTTGCCAGAGGAACGACATCGATGCCGTGGTTACCATAGGATCCGTAATTGAAGGCGAGACTGATCATGACCAGGTTGTTATGCAGCATGCTGCAAGGAAGATCATGGATCTTTCTCTTGAGTTTAATAAGCCTGTAACTCTCGGAATTCCCGGCCCAGGCATGACCCGCATGGCAGCTCATGAACGTGTGGATTATGCAAAACGGGCAGTTGAAGCTGCAGTAAAGCTGGTGCGGCGGCTGTGAATTTCTATAATATCTTGAATAAGCTAGCAAAATGTAACATACCAGGACCATCCCTATGACATCCGCAAGGCTCAAGCGTGTAGAAGAATCCGCAACGATAAGGATCTCCAACATTGCAACCAGAATGATTAAAGAGGGTATAGACGTCATCAATTTCAGCCTTGGTGAACCTGATTTCAATACCCCGAAAAATATCTGCGATGCTGCGGCAAAGGCCATGTATGAGGGAAAAACCCATTATGCCCCGTCTGCAGGTATCCCGGAGCTAAGGGCAGCCATTGCCGAAAAATTGAGGACGGAAAATAACCTCGATGTAACCGAGGCAGGCGTGCTTGTCACTCCCGGCGCAAAACAGGGAATTTTTGAGGTAATGATGGGTGTCCTTGATGATGGAGACCAGGCTCTTCTGTTTGACCCGGCATGGGTAACTTATGATGCATGCATACGTTTTGCAGGGGCAGAAACAGTCTGGGTCCCAACAGTCCCTGAAAAAGGTTTCATTCCCGACAATTTTGAAGAATACATAACTGATAAAACCAAACTAATCGTTGTAAATAGCCCGGGAAACCCAACAGGTGGGGTCTTCGGAAAAAAGACTTTGCAGTGCATTGCCGACCTTGCAATTGACCACGATCTCATTGTAGTCTCAGATGAGATTTATGAGAAAATTATCTATGGCAGAGAACATATCAGCATTGGCAGCTTTGACGGGATGCAGGAGAGAACCATCACTGTAAACGGCTTTTCAAAGGCATATGCCATGACAGGCTGGAGACTCGGTTACTTGACTGCTCCTCCTGAGATTCTAAAACTTCTACTTAAGATTCAGTCTCATTCAGTAAGCAGTGCAACCACATTTGTTCAGTACGGTGGGCTTGAGGCTTTACAGGGCCCTCAGGACAGTGTTAAAGCAATGGTTGACCGTTTCAAGGTACGCCGGGATGTCCTTGTCGATGGCCTGAACAAAATGGGCCTTGAGTGCAAAAAACCCGATGGAGCTTTCTATGCTTTTGCTAATGTCAGCGAGTACGGAAACGGGACAGAAGTTGCAGAGAGGCTTTTGAAGGAAGCTCAGGTGGCAGTTACCCCTGGGATTGCTTTTGGCGCATCTGGTGAAGATTTCATCAGGATCTCCTATGCAACATCAATTGACCGAATCAGGGAAGCCCTCGAGAGACTTGAAGCGGTATTTACATAAATTGAACATAGTAACTTATCTTTCTGAAAAGAGGTATGAATAAAGAATAGCAGATTTTGGTTGAATCAGGCAACGGTAGGGGTAGATTTACCCGTACCGTTTAAGCACTTCTTTTATGATTGCACCTGTACTGCAAAGTGGGCATTCCTTTGAAAGCGGAATCCTGACCACATTTGCGGGTAGCCCTCTTTTAGTAAGTTCTTTTTCTAGAAGTTCGCTGTCAAAGCGCTGGTCATAACCAAGAGCAATGATATCCGGCCTTATCTCCTTCAGGGGTTCAAACATATCCTTTTCGCTGCCAAGAAGCGCCTTATCAACCATCCCGAGTGCATTTACCATTTCAAGGCGCTGCTCCTCGGGTACAATTGGTTTTGGCTTGTGAGTCACATTCGAGTCTCTAGCAACAATTACGAAAAGCTCATCTCCCAGCTCTCGTGCCTGGGTCAAAAAATAAATATGTCCGGGATGGAGAATATCAAAAGTCCCGGTAGCAAGTATGCGTGTCAACGAATCACCTGGCCTCGGGTATACCCTATAAGCATAAGAAATTTACTGAAAATAACCCTGCCTGCAGTCAAGGAAGAATCCGGATTATACAAACTGTATACGGTGTAAACTGTTACGATCTATTTACAACCGGATTAAGAGATAAGTGATTCCCAATTATCGTAAGTAATATATATGACTCGTAAATATGATTATTGTTTATCAAACTCAGGGTATAAGTCTGTTAATCTAAAAATAAACCGTACTCAGACACAGCTTTTCGCTTTCTCTGGCAGGGCTGTTACCTCTGGCATTATCACACGTAATATATAATTCTAATAAATATTATCTTCAAGATAAATTTACAAATAGAGGAGACCCTAATGATTAAAAAATCAATTCATGAGATTAATAGAAAAATTGAAGATGGAAGCGTCAATGTAGTGACAGCCGAGGAGATGGTCACAATTGTTGAGGAGCTTGGCGCTGAAAGGGCTGCAAAAGAAGTGGATGTAGTTACTACAGGCACATTCGGAGCTATGTGTTCATCCGGTTTAATGCTTAACCTCGGGCATTCCGAGCCTCCTATTAAAATCCAGAAACTCTGGTTTAACAATGTAGAAGCATACAGCGGAGTAGCAGCCGTAGATGCTTACCTTGGAGCTGCCCAGATTTCGGATACACGGGGAATCCAGTATGGAGGAGCTCACGTTATTGAGGATCTCCTCAGGGGCAAAGAGATCAGTGTTCATGCAACTTCTTATGGGACGGACTGCTATCCCAGGAAAGTGCTTGATACTACAATTACCCTTGATGACCTTAACGAGGCAATTCTTCTGAACCCGAGGAACGCATACCAGAAATATGCAGCGGCAACTAATAGTTCCAAAAGAATTCTGAATACTTATATGGGTGAGCTTCTGCCCAATTTCGGAAATGTAACCTATTCCGGAGCAGGTGTACTTTCGCCTCTCTCAAATGATCCTGACTATGAGACTATAGGCACGGGAACGAGGATTTTCATAGGAGGAGCCCAGGGGTATGTTATAGGGAACGGAACTCAACATTCTCCTTCTTCAGGGTTTGGGACTCTTATGCTCAAAGGCAACCTGAAGGAGATGAATTCTGACTACTTAAGGGCTGCTTCCTTTACCGGATATGGAACCACCCTCTATGTGGGAATAGGAATTCCTATACCTATTCTTAACGAAAAGCTCGCTGCTGCAACTGCAATCCGTGATGAGGATATAGTGACCGCTGTTCAGGATTATGCTGTAGGAAGCCGGGAGAAGCCTGTTATCAAAGAGGTAAATTATGCCGAACTCAAGTCAGGTTCGGTGCAAATTAACGGAAAAGACGTGCCGACTTCTTCCCTTTCCAGTTTCAAGAATGCAAGAAAAATCGCAAATGAGCTAAAAGAATGGGTTAAGCACGGGAAATTTTTTGTCAGCATGCCTGTAGAAAGACTGCAAGTTGAAGGGTTTGCCAAACCTATGAAGCAGACTCAAGCCGTACCTCTTGTAAAAGACGTGATGTCCAGTTTTATTGTGACCATTAAAAGAGACCAAACTATACAGGACGCAGCTAAGAAGATCTGGGAGAATTCCTTTAACCACCTGGCTGTGATTTCCGACTCCGGCGAACTGGTCGGAATCCTTACTGCCTGGGACATTTCCAAAGCTGTTGCAGAGAACTGTTTTGACTCGGTGGAAAGCGTTATGACGAAAAAAGTACTGACATGCGCTCCGAATGAGCCTGTAGACCTTGCAGCCAGGCGGCTTGACCGTTACGGAGTATCGGCGATGCCGGTAATCGACACTCAGAGGCGGGTTCTCGGAATAATAACGAGCGACAATATAAGCAAACTCCTTGCAAGGAGGTACTGAGCATGAAAATAAAGATCACTATCCCTACCGAAAGAATCCACAACCCTATTATTTCCGAATCCATAGTCGAAACCGGAATCCTGATTAATATAATGGTTGCAAACATCGACTCAACTTATGGTGAATTGATTGCGGACGTAAACGATTCCAGATTTGATAAAATCAAAAAAGCTCTGGAATCGAGAGGGGCGATAGTTTCCATTCTGGACCGGCCTATTCACAGGGATGAGGAAGAATGTATCGAATGCGGAGCCTGTATTTCGGTCTGCCCCATGAATGTCTATTCCTTTGACAGTTCCTGGAGTATCCAGGTAGATGAAAAGAAATGTATCCAGTGCGGTGTCTGTATCAAGATGTGCCCGCACGGGGCTTTGAAACTGGGAGAGTAAACAAAGGAAGATAGGATAACAAAATCCTTCCTTGATAATCTTTCTCTTTTATCATGGTTCTCTCTTTTATCCTGGTTTTTCCTGGTTTCCTCTTCTATCTTTTGTTGTTTTTTTCTTTTCTTACTGTCCTTTCCCTGGTATTTATCCTGATTCTCTTCCTTAGTTTATATATGAGATTTAATTATGGATACTGATTTCTATCTCGAAACTCTCATTATTTATACATAGAAACAAATAATTATAATGTATAAGAACCAAAAACAAGATAGAAATTAAAGGAGGGTGCTGCCAGAACTGGGTATTAGCAGTTTCTCAGGCAATGCCTCAAAAATTTCCTCACTGGTCTATGTTCCCTTTTCTTTTTACATTTTGGGGGTGAAGTAATCCGGAATTTCATTTTACAAAGAGGATTTGAGAACTAAAAAATAACCCTTATAACCTTTAAAAATTGGAGTAAGCTATGAAGATCCTTGTACTATACTCAGGCGAACTAGGGAGAAAAGTTATCCAGAACCTGATCAACCCGGGAAATTTCTGCGTGTCCTGCGGTGAACTCTGCAACCACTGCAGACAGGCCAGGAAATCATATGCAAACCTGATCGTAGGCATTCATGAATTTCCTGAAGACCTGCCCACATTTATAGAAGAGCCCGATCAGTACATGCCTCAAAAGCTTCCGGAATGTGATCTTATACTTGCTATTGGCATCCATCCCGATCTCCTTATAGCTCTTCCGGACGTCGTGAAGAAAACGAAGGCAAAAGCCGTAATTGCACCTGCTGAAGATTCAAAGAAAACTCCTGCAGGTGTCCTTGAGCAGCTTAGAAAAGAGCTTGAAGCTATGGGAGTTGAGTTTGAGGGACCAAGGCCTTTCTGTGCACTTGAAAAAACCGGAAAACCTGTTATAGATGCATTTGTTGACCTCGGCTTCGGAAGACCTGTGCTCAGGATCGAGATGAGTCCTGATGGAAAGATGTTCATAGGTGCAGGCGTTCTCAGGGACGCCCCCTGTGGTTCCACCTGGTTTGTGGCAAAGAAGCTCAGCTGGACTGATGTTTCAGACTATAAAGAAACCATCTCAGGAGCCCATCACTCATATCCCTGTACTGCCAGCATGGATAAAGACCCCCAGCTCGGTGATACTATCCTTCACAAGGCAGGATATACCATAAGGGAAGCTGCAGAAGACGCAATGGAATGTGCAAGAAAGGAAAAATCGAGAATTTTAGCATCCAGCAGGAACGAGGCTTCAAGCTCAGGCCTCTGAAAAACCTAATTTTTTATTTTTAATAAAAGTTTCATTAAGGTTTATTTTCAGGCTCAAACCTGAAAATAAACTGCAACCGCTGATCCTAAACCGTTGACCCAAAACCATTGACTCAAAACCATTGACCCGAAACCGTTGCGCTGAAACCCTTTTACGAAAAGGCTTGACCGCAAACTTTTTAGAAAAAAGTTTGATCAAAAACCGGCATGATGGCGTGATAAACCGGCGCAACGGTTTCGCTCAAGCCTTTTGAAAAAAGGCTTGTAGGCTTGCTTGCAGCATTTTTCTATCAGGATAAGTGACATTAATAAGATCTGGTTTCTGGGCTCTTTTCTCCATCAGGTTCATAAATATTGGCTCAAATATATAATATCACTCACATGTTAATGGGTAACTTTTGCTATTGCTTTCACGTTCTCTGCTAACGCCAGAGATTCGTTAGGGTTAAAGCAAGCCAGAGGGGGAATTCAGTATGAATCAGATCGATGAGATCATAAACTCACTTGAACCAGCAACCAGAGCATTTGTAGAAAATGTAAACAAGCAGGGCGGAACACCGATCTATGAGCTTTCTCCGCAAGACGCCCGTAAAGTCCTTTCAGATTTGCAGGCGGCTGAGGTAGCAAAATTACCTGCAGATATTGAAGACCTTGACATTCCGGTCGGTCCTAAAGGACAGGTTTCAATCAGAATAGTCAGGCCAGAAGGAAACAAAGAGATCCTGCCTGCTGTGATGTACTTCCACGGGGGCGGCTGGGTGCTTGGGGACAAAAATACACATGACCGTTTAATCCGGGAAATTGCTGTCGGAGCCAATGTTGCAGTTATATTTGTCAATTTCACGCCATCTCCGGAAGCACAATATCCAGTACCGATAGAAGAGGCGTATGCAGCGACAAAATACATTGCAGAAAACGGGAAAGATCATAACTTGGATACTTCAAAGTTAATTGTTGCTGGCGACAGCGTAGGGGCAAATATGGCGGCTGCTGTCCTCCTGCTGGCAAAGGAGAGGGGCGGACCGAAAATTGCCTATCAGGTAATGTTCTATCCTGTTACGGATGCGAATTTCGATACTCCTTCGTATCAGCAGTTTGCAACAGGAGTCTGGCTTACCCGTGAAGCAATGAAGTGGTTCTGGGACAATTATCTGCCCGATAAGGAAGCACGCAAGCAGCCAACTGCATCCCCGCTGCAAGCTTCGATTGAGCAGCTCAAAGGACAGCCTCCAGCCCTTATTATTACTGATGAGAATGATGTCCTTCGCGACGAGGGTGAAGCCTATGCCCATAAGCTGATCCAGGCAGGTGTCAATGTTACAGCCGTTCGATACATGGGAACCATACACGATTTCGCTATGCTTAACCCACTTGCGGGCACACCTGCAACCTGCAGCGCAGTCGGCCTGGTGAATGCAACTCTTAAGAGCATTTTTGGCAAATCGTAATAAAATAGCTGTAGCTTCAATTTATTTCTACAACTTCATTTTGTATATCCCTAATTACTCTTCGGTAGTCTACGGTTTCTTCAATTATGTGAAGTCCATTACGATCTGCCGAATCTCTTTGTTATTTTAAGTAGTTAGGGAGAGTCTAAGTGTGCGATAACATAACCATGTAATAATCTGAGTATATGTGATCTAAGCACATAGTATGTGCTTAACACTTAGCATAAGTTTGTGCAAACCATACGTATATGAAGTGTGTAAACAATTGTATAATATGAAATCTCATTCTCATTTTTATTTAAGAGGTAAATCATGAAACCGAAGATTGATTCCACCAGTTTTGGTTCGATTACTGTAGATGGAAAAACCTATGAATACGACATACTTATTCGCATAAATGGTCAGGTTGAAAAAAGGGAAAAACAACTATCAAAGGAATTGTATGGGACCTCTCACAAAATCTCGCTTGAGGAAGCAAAGTACATCTATGAAGAAGGAACTGAAAAACTTATTATAGGAACCGGACAGACGGGTTTTGTGAAACTTTCGGAAGAAGCTGAAGATTTTTTCAGGAAGAAGAATTGCGGCGTGGAACTTTTTCCGACTCCCTGGGCAATTGAACGCTGGAACGAACTCGAGGGCAGAATAACTGCAATGTTCCATGTAACGTGTTAATGCGAAGATCAGACGGTCAGGCAGGTTATTCAAAAGATAGTTGCTTTTGTTAATATACTCTTCCTAATCGCACACCCTTTACCCTGTGCTATTTTATCCTTTTATACTGTCCATTTTCCATTTTCTCTTGGTTTAATTTCTTCTTTCGGTTTAATTTCTCTTATGCTTATATCCATCTGAGGGAGTGGAATTTCAATTCCTTCCTTTGTATAAGCGTCAAGTATGCCTGCAGTTAGGCTGTTCTTTACCGTTCCCATATTTTCAGTTTTTGCCCAGGCCCTGAGCTGCAAGTTTATCGAGGAATTCGCAAGTTCGGTAGTCACTACTGCAGGCTCGGGATCCTGAAGGACAAGAGGATGTGTTCTCATGATTGAATGCTATCTAAATGGCTTTTTCAAGGTCTGAGGAGTAACTTATCCCTACATCCACAGAAATTCTTCTTGTGGGCATACGTGTCATATTAACAATGGAATTTCCCCAGACCAGCTTATTGGGGATTGTTATGAGCTGGTTGTCAGGGGTAAGGATTCTGGCGTTTGATGGCGGAAAAACTCAAAGGAGTTTCTGCAGTAATAGAAACGATTTTAATGATGTTGCCGAATTATGTTATAAAGAGTGGAACTTTAAAGAGTATACTTATAAAGTAAAGTTCAAGATTATACTGGTCAATTTTGAAGTCAATATAAAATGCATTTATTTTTTTTATAAGTATCTGTAGAAATATAGCATTTTTTCTATTCTGCCTTTAATCCGGAAAGTCTTTTACGGAATAAATCCTTCATAGAACAAGTTTCAAAAATATACAGAATTAGAGAAAAATCTATGTAAATTTCATGATTTAATTAATTTTGTCAAATTCAGGGAAGGTTAAGGTTGAAATGGATTAAGAAGCTTTTCGGAAAAAAAGAAAATTCCAGTGAGGAGGCTGGTCTCAAGGAAATCAATTTTGAAGACCTGCCCGCATGGCTAGATTCCAGGTCTCAAAAGATATCTTCCCGAGTAGAAAAGGATGTATCCGGCCTTTTGAGAGAACTTGATGCTTCACTTCTGGCGCTCAAGGAAAGTAACTCAAGGCTTGCAGAAGCCAGGGTCGAGGGAGATTTTGATATAAGGGCTGTAAAGCGAGCCAAAAGCAACAGGGAAAATGTGACAAAGCAGGTCACAATGTTGATAGATAAAGTCAGGGTGCAGGAAAACAGGGATTTCAAAGCTCTGGAAAGCTTCTATGGAGCAGCTACACAGAATCTTAATACTTGCCTGGAGAATATGAACCGAAGCTTCAGGTATACCCGTGTTGTTTTTCCTGAGGAATCAAAAGGAGTTAGTGAAAGCCTTGCAAGCGTGGGTAGGGTTTTTAACGCGCTCAAAGAGGTAATTCTGGTAAATAAAAAAGAAATGGATGCTATTGAGGCAGCTAACTCGGTTATTAAAGAAATAAATGAGCTTTCGGCTTCTATAGCAGCCGGAGAGCAGGAACTCGAATCCAGAAACCGAAGAATTCAGATTTTGAGAGCAGAAGCTTCCGAAGCTAGCCAGGCTCTCAAGGATTTCAAAAAAGGAGCTGTCTGGCAGAAATTACAGAACCTGGAAGCAGAATTTTCCGCAGCCGGGGAAAAACTCAGGAAAGCCGAGGCAGGCTTGAATTCTCTTATCCTTCCGCTTTCTGGTCATCTCTCAAGAATTAAAAAACTTCATGAAAGCGGCAGATATACCCTAAAGCCGGAGGTAAAGAGGCAGCTTGATATTTGTCTTGAAGATCCCGTAAAAGTTGATCCTTCTTTTTTCCCTGAGCTTCAAAAAGTATTTGAGGACAATGCCCTAGATATGCAGACCCAGAAAAAGGAAAAAGCTCTGTCACAGGTCAAAGCTGCAATCACAGGTTTCCCCGAACGAAAAAAAGAGTATCTTGAAGCCCTGAAGGAATTTGAGACAAAAAAAGCTGAAATCGAAGGTTTTGATACCGGAAAACTGGTCGAACTCGAGCGTAAGGAAGCCGAACTTCTGAGCAGGGCTCATCTGCTTGAAGATGACATTGAAGACTCCGAAAAGAAACTTGCTGCTTTAAAGGAAGAACTCGAACAGAAAAAAGAAAACCTTCTTGCTGACGTCAGTTCAATCGACAGCAATGTAAAAATAAACTTCTGACAAGCCTTTTGAAAAAACTGCTTGACCACAAACTTTTTAGAAAAAAGTTTGATCAAAAACTGGCGTGACGGCGTGGTCAAGCGGCGCAACGCTTGCAGCACAGCGATTTCGGTTATTTTATGTATTCTGACAGTTTTTATCTATCTTTGATGAGCTTAAAAAAGAGGTTTGACAATGACAGAGGCGCTTTACTTCCTTGATTGTTACCTGAAAGAGTTCGAAGCAACTGTCGAAAAGGTAACGGATGATAAATTTGTAGTCCTTGATCGTACCGCTTTTTACCCTGAAAGCGGGGGACAGCCCAATGATACAGGAAAGTTAATCCGCGAATCTGATGGCGCTGAATTTAACGTCCTGCATGTGGGGAAGTTCAATGGAGATATCAGTCATGAGATAGCTGGTGAGAATGTCTTAAGTGGATTAAAAGTGGGGGACAGAGTAAAAGGATTCATAGACTGGGATCGCCGTTACAGGCATATGCGCATGCATACGGCAACTCATGTAATTGCGAACGTAATTGAGAAAGAGGCGGGAGCCCAGATAACAGGAAACCAGCTTGGGCTTGATCAGAGCAGGGTGGACTTCAGCCTTGAGACTTTTGACAGGGATAAATTTGCTGATTACGAGAAAATTGCCAACGACCTTATAGCCCGGAAAAATCCTGTTAATTTCTATATTGTAAGCCGTGAAGAAGCCGAAGAAAAACTCTCACGGTTAACCACGCTGGCGAAAGGCTTCTCTGATGAGATAAAAGAAGTCCGTATGGTCGAAATTGAAGGAGTAACAATCGAAGCCTGCGGCGGAACCCATGTAAAAAACACTGAGGAAATAAAGGGTATAAAGATCACAAAACTCCAGAACAAAGGGAAAAGCAATAGAAGAATGTACTTCACACTTGTGGATTAAGCTCTGAACTGAACCTTCACTTTTGGACTCTTTTTTCTTACTTTTCTCTTTTTTCCCCTTTATGTTTCTCTTCTCCCTATTTTTCCTTTTTTCCTTTTTTATCTCTTTATTTTTCTATTTTCTCTTGTCTCTTTTTTTACCTTTCTCGTTATTTTCTTCTCTTATTTTCTCCTTCTTCTGCTTTTTTCAATAGCTCAGTCTCAAGGAAAGCAGAGTCTATTAAGCAGGACGAATCAAGGCTGAAATAAGGATTTTTTGAGTCTGAATACGGTTATCTAATATAATCTATAATTTTTGAATTACGAACAAATCAGTGGGGGGGTTAGATTGCTTAAACTAGGATATAAAATTGCACCTGAACAGTTTCCTCCATCGGAAATGCTTGAGCAGGTTATAACTGCTGAGAAGGCAGGCTTTGAAAGCATTGCTGCCAGTGACCATTTCCATCCCTGGAGTGAGGATGGACAGTCCTGCTTTATCTGGAGCTGGCTTGGTGCGGCAGCTGCGCGTACTAAGAGTATAGAACTGGGAACAGGCCTGACCTGCCCTATTCTGCGTTATAACCCTGCTATTATTGCTCAGGCTGCAGCAACTGTGTCCTCGCTTGCCGGAGGGCGTACCTATCTTGCAGTTGGAACAGGGGAAGCTTTAAACGAGTATCCCGTAACCCTCGAATGGCCGGAATATGAGGAACGCCAGATACGAATGATTGAGGCAATCGGACTTATTCGTGACTTATGGACAGGGGAGAAAATCAGTTTTGACGGGTGTTACTACCGGACAAAGGAAGCCAAATTATATACGCTGCCTAAAAACGACATTCCGATCTATGTCTCTTCTCTTGTACCCGAAAGCGCTTATGTTGCAGGCTACTATGGGGATGGCCTTTTAACCGTAGGAGGAAAACCGGATACGCAGGTGTATGAGCAAATTCTTTCCGAGTTTGAAAAAGGGGCTAAAGACTCGGGTAAGAGCCCGGAAAACCTGCCAAAGGCAGTGGAGCTTTTTGTTGGCTATGGAACTGATCCTGAAGCTTCTATTAAGAACGTCATGAAGTACTGGGCTGGAGCGTTTATACCTGCCCTTTTCTTGAATAAAATCTACACTCCAGAAATGTCTGCTCAGAATGGGCAAGTTGTGGGTCCTGATATTATACGAAAACATACTTGCTTCTCGGAAGATCCTGTGGATCATATTAAATTTGCAAAAAAATATATTGACCTGGGTTTCACACACCTTTATTTCCATTCGGCAGCCTCAGACCAGATAGCTTTTCTTGAAGCCTATGGGAAAGATGTTTTACCTGCAATAAAAGAAATGGAATAAATTTCTTTTCCGTTTTTTCATTTTTCAAGGGAAAATGAATCTGAATTGAAAATCACCTGACGTTCCCTGTATCTGCAAGTCACTCATGAATCATATAAGAAGATAAGAAAGTACTCAGAGTGATTTAAAACGGGCTCGATACGCCATGATCTTTTCAGCATATTTTGGACTATTGCGATGTTTAAATTCAATGGCGCACACGATAAATGGCGGTAGACTTGCCGAGACACTCGACCAGAGTGGTGGATCTTGCAGTTTCCGCCAGTTAACCTTTTTTGTGCCCAGACGCCATTGATTCCAGACACGTACCGCTTCTTCCATACGTGACTTCTTTTCCAATGGGTCCATACCTTTGAGGCAAGATGCTTCTGCCTGTTTAAGGCTGTACGCCCCTGTGAACAACAATGCCCGCTTGTAGTGTTCGCCATCAAGCCAGCGCTCGGGACTTCCGTACTCTGCGGCGTACTGCAGCGCCTTGGCTACGGTTACCGGCCCTGCATTATAAGCCAGGGCGAGCAAACGAAGCTGCTCAGCTTCCGGAAGCTGGTCGTAACGCTGACCACGTTCTTTCAGCACATTCTCCATAATGATGCGAAAGTCACGGATTTTCTTTGTGCCTGAGTCAATGGACACCGCGGGCTGTTTGTAAATTTCACCCTTGTTTGACTGCATCAGGCCGGTATATCCACTCTTTGCGACGAGATCTTTGTTGCCTCCTGATTCAGCTGCGATAACTCCACGGATAAGCGCCGAATCTACACCATACTTCGCAGCCGCCGCCTCTACAAGCGGGCGATACCGCTCAACCATGGAGACCACTTTATCGCTCACCTTAATTCCACCTGCGGCTGCGTTCTTTGGATAGCTGGGTGCAGGAGGCGTCGGAGTCAGGCGCCGTGTCACTGCGTCAGCTAACGCCGCGCGTGTAGCCGCATCAATCGTCGCATTGAAACGAAGGACACATCTGTATCTATAGGGGTTGGTTTCTCCGTGTAGCCGCATCAATCGTCGCATTGAAACCAAGCCCACGTTCGGACTTGAACTTTGATAAGGTCTCTTTCGTGCGCGCATCTAAGAAGCCAAACTGGGCGAATATCGACTGCTGAGCAAGTTCTTCAAATGCCCTTTGGATAAGGGCAATTTCTGTCTTAGAATCGAGCACGCCACCAGTGCCAAGGCTGTATTTCCTGCGGAAGCGCTCGAGTGCGCCCCTTGTAAGAGGTCCAAGCTTCCCATCCGGGCTAAGCCGTTCTCCCTCGACTGTGTTCAGTATTCGCTGCGCGAATCGCACCAGCTCAGCGGCTAGTTTAGCTGCACTTTGTGACGGCTTTGGAACAGACGTTGCAGGAGCAGTTATTGCAGGAGTGGGCGTCACGGGTGTAACGGGTGTTGTAGAAGGTCTAATGTCTCCCTCCGAAATGCTTGCGCCGGGGGCAAGGTCAAGATGGAAGTGGAGGATTAGAGGGTCCGGTCCGTGCCAATTCAGGCCAATAACCCTGTTGTTTTTGCCCTTTACTGCCTTGCCTACAAAAATAACATTCTCACGACCGGTCTCCTGGTTAATAGCTTTTGCCACAGAAAAATCATTATAAATTACCCGCCATTCTGCCTGAATTGCCCTGGCAGCCTCTTTAACCGCCTTCAAGAACTCAATAGCCTCTTTATACGGGTAAAACTTTCTTTCATCTAAACCTTTAAGAAATAAATCAAGAGAATAGCCCCTATTTAGGAAACTTCCTCCGCCATGTCCCCGGTAATTGGATACACCCAAGGGTTTATGATAGCGCTGGCGTAACTCTTCCACAAATTTTACTGTAATAGGTGCTACTGGTGCCTTGCTGCTGCCACTGATCAGCTTACTGGAAACCATTGTAACCGAAACTGCAGGTGGTTTAAAGTTCATTAAAGGTTTAGTGCCACCGGACAAAGAAGAAATCTGAAATTTCATATTCTCCTGGCGACTTATGATCCAGGCCCGGCCAATAGCTTCAACCGTGTACTTTCCCTTATTATAGTTATCCTTCCACCTGAGACGGGCACCCTCCAGAGTGTCCTGGTAATCCTGCAGAAGCCACTTAGTTATTTCCCCTGCTGATGGCGAACCGTTCCTGAGCCTTGACCATTCTTTCCCCAAATTTGTGGCAAATTCTGTGATGTAAGCAGGTATTGCAGGACCCAGCTCAGACTCGAAACTCGGCCAATTTATACCTTCTTCCTCAGATTGAATAAAGAACTCTGCGTCCAGTAATGGTTCTTCTTTCCCGTATACTGTTTCTTCTAAAGGGTATGTTCCTTCTTCTTCCAGTTCTATCCAGGTTTCCTCTGGTTCGACCCACATCCGTTGCGGGATAAACAACTTCTCTTCGGGAAAACTCTCCCTATCTACTTCAGCATATGCACCTTCATCCGGGTAATAGAATTCATCAGTGCCATATTCAAGATCCGAAAATTCATTCTCACTGTAGATTTCATTTTCGTCCGCCGGATAATTGTCTGCGCCAGCCCGTTCTTCACTAAAGAGTTCATCTTCCAGTTCATCTGCCTCGGTGACCTCTAACTCTCTTGCGTAGGGTTGCTCTAAGGTATCATCCCACACTCTAAAATCTTCCTCTTGAGGTTCAGCCTCACGCTCGTAAAAGCTCTCTATCTCCGGCTCTTCTGTTTCTTCATAAATATCTTCCTCATAAATTTCTGGCTCAAAGATTTTCCATTGACTCTCTTCAAACGCGTGCGTAAATGGGCTCTCGCTAATTAGTGTTTCAAGGTGTGCTTCTAACTCTGGCTCAACTTCCTTGACAAAAAGCTCCCTGTCAAGAAAGGGAGTCTCAAGGTCGCCCTCTGAGAGGAAGGGCGAATCCTCGCGTTGCTTATCCTTTGAAGGCATGGCGAAGTTCCTCCGGATTGTCAGAGCTGGTCGGTCTTATGTTGTCGTAACTTTCCTGGCTTTCATTTCACGTCCGGTGATTATAGACCAGTGCCGGATAATAGTTTTCATGGCGTCCTGAAGGAACCCTTCTTTATAAAAAGCGGACGCGGCTGCTGGAGTATTGTAAGCTCCAGTCTCAATCAATATAAGAACCCTTGAAATAAAATCAGCAATATCGAAGTAGCTCTTGGAAAGGCCATGAGCCGGTAATCCAACCCGTTGTGCAATCTTGAAGAGCCTTTGTTCAGGACTTGAAGCTTCTGCCCTTAGTGATACAACGATTGGAGAATCAAACTCCACGGTCAGGTGGAACCAGGACATCATCGAGACAAAGACAAATTCTTCACGTGACAGATTACCATTTATCCTACGCGTAGTGAGCATGTCGTGCAGCTTCTCGGCAAGATCGGCGATTTTGGCATCGTCAGTAGGATTAGGCCCGATCCCGTTTTTTAAGTTTTCAATTCCGATCCAGACCTCTCTAAGGAACTCCTCGAATGTGGGAACAAACTCATTATTTGCTGCTTCGGCTCTGACATAGGGATATGGTTTGCCGTCTTCAGTACCGTGGTTCAGATCCATGCCAAACATCCGCTGATAGGCACTCCGTCGATAAGCGCGCAGGTCTCCCCGAATGTCACTGGTAATGCTGGTAATAAAGAATGACGGAGGATCTCTGTAGAATAACTCTTCGGTATTTCGTAGCCAATGATGTGCATCTGGCAATGGGACTCCCAGCTTTTCCCCATACAGGAACTCGTAAAGCACACGGCGGAAAATCTCATAAATCCTGGTATTCTCAACCATGTAGGCATAGATTAGGTGGTCCCACAGGACTGTACGGCGCTGCGTCGGATCCTGGGAGAAATTGAGAGCATTCCCCAGAGTCGTACCTGTTAAGGGATTTACTGGCGGCAAGGGTCCTATTACGGCTTCCGAACCGGTGGGAGGTTCGATGCTGGCTGTCCTACTCATCGGATTAAGCCAGAAATCGGGTACTGGAAGGATATCACTCCTGTGTCCTGGATGTCCTAAAACCTTTGCAGCATCGTGAACTCTGCTCTTCCAGGCTACTTCCAGTAACGTTGTCAACTCCAGCGGGTGACATTTAAAGAGGGCTAAAGCTCCCTCAGGGATTTTGCCTGCAAAACGTCTAAACATATTTTAATCCTCCATCTCTTTCTATTTCTCTATCAGAGCGGGCTGGATCTGCACAGCCCAATGGCTACGTTGTTTGTCAAATCGGATTCATTGATCTCAAATTTAGCATTGACAGTTATAATAAACAGGCAATTCGAACTGGAGCATCTTTGCATATCAAACTCGAGTTCAATGGATTTGCCTGCTGGAATTTCCGATGTAATTTTGTCGCTGGTCTCACTGATATTGAAGTTACTTAAGTCAACAAAGGTCACTCTGGTAGTAGATTGAGGTGCAGTCGCATTGCCTCTGTTCTCGACAGTAACCACCAGCAGCTTTTCTCCTTCCTCCCCCTCTCTCAGATTACAGAAACCCTCCAAGCCTTCTCTATCAGAAGGCGGCTTAACAGGCACTAAATCTGGAAGCCCTACAGGAATACATCCACTTCTCCACTTTCTGTGGCTGGGAAGTTCTTCATTCCTCAAATCCGGCTTTAATGGCACAAGCAATAAATCCCGAATCACGCTGAATTCTTTTTGGGCGATTTCTGTAGTACTTTCTGTCATAGTTTGGTCTCCTCAATTTATTATAAACCGTTAAGCGGCCTGCAAAGCGCCGCCAAGTCTTAGCATCCATTGTTCCTGTAACTTTATTGTCTCAGTTGTACGGTCAACCGATGTCGCTTTCCGCAAGCCCGTAAGAGCTAAGAGGCGCAGTGCCTCAGTCCAGATCCAGTGCATTGAGGTATACAGCGCAGCACCAAGCTGTTGCTCCAGTGCCAGAAGCGTCTCCGGTTTGACACGCTCGGGATTGATCAGGGCAACAAGCGGACGTCCACCGAAAGACCGCATGGGCTTGCGCAGCGTGATATTGACAATACTCGGGAGAAGAGGCACAGATTCCCTGAGTAACTGCCCGGATGTACCTGATGCTCTCTGCAGAGGATATTGTTGAGTCCAGGCAAGGGCAAGATCATCCCAGGGACCTGCTCCATAGAACTGCCGGCACATCTCCACACCAAGTAGCACTCGAAGGTAGCCTACGGGATGTGGGTCGCCTGGAGGGTGCCGAAAAACTACTGACTCTCCACCGTCCACCACGTCGTATAAAGAAGCCACACTTGCATAGCCGGTGTGTACAAAAGAGAAAGCATCCGCAGCAATTTCCGACGCCCAGCTCCCCCATGCCTCTGCAACTCCTGCTGGTGTATCTGTAAGGCCCGCTGTAAGAGCCTTAGAAAGTTCTTCACTCCAGCCTACAATATGTGCTACTTGATGACCAGCTTCATGAATCAGAGCAGTCGGACGGTGCAGGTTATGTCGGGTTATTTTGATGGCTGCAACCGGGTTTAAACTAGTCTCGTCCCAGAGGCGCAGACCGGCTTTCAGAATCGAGGCTCCCAAGCCTTTATCAATATAGGTGAGTGCTATCGGGGTCGGCTTTCCAAGCTGATCAAGAATTTGAGCCATACTCCGGTGCGCAAGGGTATCACAGGCTCTCAGAAGACCTGCCATTTTCGTACTTGTGCGGGTGCTAATTGCATCAGCATAAAAGTCCAGTGTCGCCTCAACGCGCAGGTACCGCCTGCGAAAGGTCAGTAATTGACGCCTTACGGTCGATAGATCGGCTATAGAGAAGGCTGAGTCAAGGGAAGTTTGCAACAAGATGGCTTCGCGTTTTAACTTCTCTACTACCATGGTTAGATGCTGCCGAATTGACAAACCGAGATAGCGCTCGAGGCTATTCCACGCAGAAGGCGATGCCAGATCGTCCAGATCTTGAAGCCGCATTGCAGCGGCAGTCCAGTGAGCTACCTGACGGGTGAGCTGAGTCCTGACCGCAGTATTTGGATCACTCATGCGAGTACCCCGGAGTAACTCTTATTTTCACAGTTGGTGTGCCATCTGACATTTTCAGGCTGGGGAGTGAGAGGCTTTCTCCTTTTAGAGCCTGACGAAGCTGTGGAAACCCTGGCGGATTTTCAACGGTAACTACAAGCGTCACGCCATCAGCAGTGTCTGAGGCAGCCTGGATGAACGCCTCTGAATGTTGCTTCAGATGGTCTGAAATCCCTTTAAGAACCCACTCATTCAGCTTGCCCAGGAGAATCATTGGAACCAAAGAAGGCAACCGCTGGAAGGCACTTGACCATTGATCCGGTGTTACGGCTTCGTGAATTATTTTCAGCCGCCCAGGCGAGCCTGAGAGTGCGCGGCGTAGCCCACGTTTAATAGGTTTCTGCAAGCGGGCTGTAACTGTGCCAATGTGTGTATGCTGTCGAAGTTTCACGGCAATTTCTTGAGCGCGGATCTCACTCAGGAAGAGGCGAACCTCTATTTCGTTTCTGGGAAAGTCGAGAATAACCCTTACGCTTGTTGCACGGCGCATTTTAGCCTGCCCTGGCGCCACTGGTGTCATGAGAGGACGCTTCCCGGGAATTTCAAGATAGTAAAACCGCTGCCCAACTGTGGTAGAGTAAGGGTCAATGAGATACCTGGGGTCTACATCCCTACCCAACTCTGGTTCCCCTAGCAGAAGTCCTGCTGCATCCGCTGTTAGTGGATGGAGTTGCTCATAAGCATCCTGAGTATTCAATCCAGTACTGTTTTCTTCCAGTCGGGAGATATCTGTCAGGCGTGTGCCTGGAATGCTCTCATAAAGATGAACAATTGCCTCGACTTCTTCACCGGGCGCAACTCCAAGTTTTTCTTCCAGGAACTCCTCCAGAGAGATACCCTCAAAGGTCTTGATAGCCGAAACTTTATGTGGTGAAAGCCTGGTCGGAATTTTGCGGCTGAACTTTTTATACCGTTTCCTTCTCCCAGAAGGCATTGTGATCCAGGTGCTGCGGAGTTTCCTTGCTTCTCCAAGGTCAGGGCGCTTTTGATAAATTTCCTCAGGAAGAACCTGTGGGAGATTTGTAGCTGCAGCCTGTTCAAAGGCTTCCAGCACAAAGCCTTCGAGAAGTTCCTGGTCATTAAGAATATAGTCCGGGAGTTCAGCCACACGGCGCACAGTTTCCTCAATGGTAGCAGCCACAGCCGAAGAAGCAGCACGCGACTCGTCTTCATATGTTGCTTCCAGATGGATGAGGCGCAAACCGGCATCTACAATAGCCTGTGAGAGTGCAGGGGTATGCTGCGGGCCGACGAATTTCTGTATGAGCTTGCCCAGAAATTTAGCCAGAAAATCCACGACTTTTTTACGCCCAATGAGTCTGATTCCAACCTTTAGAGCCGGAAGAATGGCAGGGATAAAATTTTCAACGTATGGAGTGGGATCTTCTCCTTCCTTCAGGTGTTGCAGTTTCTCAACAAAATCGTTCCTGGCATTGTCCAGCTCAGCCAGGGGATAAACATCAGGAATCTGCTGCTCAGTCAGTACCTGGGAAACTTCCAGATCCTGCTCAACTTCAGTGTGGGCGAAAAGTACATTTGCAACATGCTGGTCGAATTCATATTGAATCAGTGAGATCTCTGAAAGCTCGGTGTCCTCTGGTACAGGATAATTACCTTCTTCAAATTCCTTCAAAAAAGGAAGGCGCTCAGCCAATTTCTTAGCCATGGGTTGGAGTTGAACGGGTAATTTTCCAATTGCGGTCTGAACAACTCGCTTAAGTAGTGGTTTGATAAGCGCCTTGAGCTTGTTGAGTATTGGCCCAATGCCAAGCTTGGCTGCAGCGCTGATCCCCTTTTTTGCAAGGTCTACAGCCTTGCCGGCTACTTTCTTGACTGCCTTTTTAAGTCTTCCCAGAAAATTTTCAAAGTTGGGAGTGAGTTCAATCGAAGGCTTATACCTATCAACGATTTCTCCAATTTCATATTCTGAAAGGCTTTTAATATCTCGCTGGGAAAGTTCTGTTTCCAGGCTCCCAAGCATAGCTTCGGATTCTGTAATGAGCGGGGCAAAGTGCTGGTTGAGGAATCTTTCAGCTTCGTAGCCGATAATTCTAGAATCTCCGTTTTCATGTGTAAAGCGGACTTCATAAAGGGAAGCAGCTTCGCTTACCAGGCCGTATAGAGCTTCATCGAATTCCTCGTCGTAAAGTTCATTGAGAAATTGAACGTATTCTTCAGTCTCCGGATCAATCACGCCACCGGTTTCTTCAGATTCGTAAAGAGATAAAAATGGGGTGCTGGGAGGGGTTGAAGTCTCAAAAATTTCTTGAGTTACCTCCTCCACAGCGAAACTACTGATGTTCAGGAACGGTGCTTGATTCTTCATATCATTACCTCTTTAGGTTTTTCTCGTGACATTGCGAAGGTTTTTTCCGTCTTTCAAGTAATAGAGAGCATGAGCAGGCTGGAATCTGCGCGATCTGTCCGTTACTGGTTCACATCGTAGGAAGAAAAGCTGGGTCAGTCTGATGCAGCGCCTTTTTGATAACTTAACTTTTCTCAGGCTCACGCTGTCAAATCAGATCAACCCACAAACTTCTCGTATTTTTGGCGTTAAACTCTCGAGTAAAATGTCTCTAAGCTATTGACTGTTGGATTCTATTGTTTCCTAGCTGGCGAGCTTGATGTTCATCTTATTTGAGTAACACTGTTAACCAATACGCTTCAGCAATGCAAGAAGATCAGCCTCTAACTCTTCATGCTTTTGCGCGAATTTCACTGATCGCGTTTTTCTCCTGTAAAAAGCAGCAGCTAACAGAGCACAGAGGTCTTTAGTACTGGGTTGCCAGAGTCTGACATCTCAGCCAATAACCACACTCAAATAACCACACTCAAGTTACTATCAGCAATTACAAAATTACCTGAAGCAATTTGTGAGATTATTTAATGCCACGTCCCTGACTAACAATATTTTTAATATTGACCCCCTACAGCGATTCAGTGAATTTACCCATGTCCCCGATTGTTCACTTGTATAAGATAAATATTAATTTAATGCAATAGTATAAAACTATAATTGTATATAACTGTTATAAAATATATATTTTGAAGCTCGGTTTCCAGTTTTTCAGGCACATGGTTCTCCGATGTCGTTATCTAAAATTGGTTGAATAATGCCGATTTTATCGGCTTACCAGTCTGATTATTGACTGGCGGAGGAAGCAAAATTAAGTTAAGAAAAGCAGTTAAGGGAAATCAGTTAATTAAAATCTGCTCATCCGGACTTATATATCCAGACTTAATATAGACATTGATATTGTTTGCCCGGTTGAATAGTTATGGTTGAATAGTTATAAAAGACGAATCTCTTCTTAAAAAGGAGGAGGTCAGGTTAAAATTACCTAGCTTCCTCATTCTCTTCCCAGATCCCGAAGGGGTTATTTTCAGTATCCATGCAGATTGCAAGATATCCCATGCCTGGCACGGCGGTTTTTGCCATGAGCACCTTACCTCCGAGTTTTTCAATTTTCGCAAGGTACTCATCCACTGAGGGGACACCTATAAAATTCGTAATTTTCTGTTCTGCAGTTCCCCTTTTTCCAAGGCCTCCACCTGGCCCTTTTTTTCCTTCAAGGTCTTCTGTGTCAATCAGGTGATATTCCATTGTTTCTATGGGCTTTTCAAATTTCCAGCCAAACAGTTTTGAATAAAAACTCTTTGCTCGCTCAAGATCGTCTGCCGGAATGTCAAAGTGGACTATTGTTGGCATTTGTATTCCCCAACATTACTGGACGTTGAAGAATATAGATCTTGGGTACACAGATACCTTAAAGGTTTTCCAGTTTAAACCCTGGAGAAAATATGTTTTAGCATAGAGCCTCAGTATTTCTTCCCTGATAGTTGAGGCGAGTAACCGGATTTTGCATGATACAAAAATATAAATTTATTCCGTATATATTTATATATTTCAGAATATGTTTGTTTGTTGAGCAAAATTCCAGAGTATAAAGCTGTGTTTCAGTTCTTTATCTTTCGATTTTTAACTGGGGTTGGCCGATCGGTACCATACCAGTATCAGGTCAATGAAAAGTGATTCCATGGCAAATGAATACACCCAGAATTTAAAGTGCGATTACCTCGATAAAAGAGCCGTTCTTAAAGGCGAGGTTGAGCGCCAGTTAATACACTTGTCGACGGGTGTAATTTTAATTCTTTTAATTCGGGCAGCCGGAGATATGGCTCTGGCTCTCCTGCTGTTTCTGCTTGCTTCTCATATAGCTATCTCAGTAGCCATTCTCCTCGATAAGCTCCCTCTTTCATTATCTACTTCCCTGTGCAAGTGGGGAAGGGCTTCGAAGCAGACTATACCGCTTAAAGGGACTATTCTGCTTCTTTGCGGCATAATCCTCTCCTTTATATTATTCCCTGAGGAAATAGTGTATGCTTCCATTGCGATAGTTGCTTTCGGGGATTCGGTAGCAACTGCTGCAGGTGTACTGGCAGGCAAGCATAAACTGCCATATTCGAGGGAAAAAACCGTAGAAGGAACAGTCTCAGGTATAATATCAGCCTTTCTGGCGTCTTTGTTTTTTGTGACCCCTATTCAGGCTTTTGTCGGGGCTGCAGGTGGGATGCTGCTAGAAAGCGTTATAGGTTTGCAAACAATCCGGCAATTTGACTCGCAAATGATATTCAGGTTTTTCTTTAATGATAATCTTTTGATTCCTTTGTTTTCAGGTCTACTTATGTTTATTGTGGGTTTTCTTTAATGATAATCTTTTAATTCCTTTGTTTTCAGGTCTACCCATGCTTATTGTGGATTTAACAAACATCTGAGGAATTCCCTAGAGCATGCTCTAGAATTATATTATATGAAATCTATTTTTTATTTATTTATAAAAATAGGGGGTATATAAATTGGTAGTGGTAGGGATTTTAAGAATAATTCTTGGATTGATCATCCTGCTGTTTTTGATATGGCTACTGATGAGTTTACTTTGATTGGCAGGAGAGTAACAATGGCTGAACCGGTTTTTAATTTTTTCACAGGCTGGTTCTAACCGAATTTATTAGTTTGGAGTACTCTGGAAAACTGGAACGGTTAAAACGCCTGATTAGAGAATATAGTGAAAAGCTTGAAATTTTCCGTAAAGCAGGCACAAATTTTTACCTCTGGCTGTTTTCCAGAAATTTTTCAGTCCTCTATTTTCCTCAACCCATGCTGAGCAGCACCAGAAGAAAAGCTGCATAAAAAGCCATTAAAGCCACTCCTTCCCACCTTTTTATTTCCCAGCCAGTGCTGATAAACACGAGGAGTAACACGCTTATCAAAATCATAACCGGAGTTGTGAAGAATAGACTTATTTGATCGACAGCTATAGGATAGATCAACCCTGAAAGTCCAAGAATTAAAAATACGTTTGCGATGTTTGAGCCTATAATATTACCAAGGGCTATACTTCCGAAATCCTGCCTTGCTGCAGTTACTGTCACCACAAGCTCAGGGAGGGAAGTGCCCACTGCTACAAGAGTGGTACCTATTATGGTTTCGGGAATCCCAAGGAACTCTGCAAAAAAGATTGACTTCTCTACAAAATACCTTGCCCCGATTATAATTGCTGCACAACTGACTACCAGAATCAGAATATCTTTTGCGAAACCTTCTCTGGGCGCGAAATCCTCAGCTCCGGTGCTTTCATTTCTGATACTACCGAGCTTTTGCCTTGCTCTGACTATATATTCGAACTTAAAAAAGTATACTACGAACTCCTTGAAATGCAGCTTTCCCTCGTATTTCTCGGCTTCCTCAAACAGGAAAAATACATAGGCTATAAAGATAAGTATGAAAAAGGCTGATTCCAGTATCGAGAGTTCCCCGTTCAGGGCAAAAGCAAAGAAGAGTAAAGCTGCAAAAAGCATGATATAACCATCTCTCCTGAGCATCTCAATTTCGGTCTTCATTGGAGAGATAACTGCTGCCAGCCCGACAATGAACCCTATATTTACGATATTTGACCCAACGACATTTCCTATTACAATACCGCTTGCTTGCTGAAGAGCAGCAGCTATCGACGAAGCAAGTTCCGGAATCGATGTCCCGACTGCTACAAGGGTCAGCCCTATAACAAATTCGGAGACACCCAGTTTTTCCGCAATGGTCGAAGCTGATTTTACAAAGTAGTCTGAACCTTTGACCAGAAGAACGAGGCTAAGCATAAGGATTAGAAGATTTTCTGCAATCATAAAAATACGTCTGATCTATTCTTTCCTGAGTTTAGTGTTGGTGATCTGGATTTTTATCTAGAGAATATGTATTAAAGGTTTTCAGTTAAAAGGAGAAAACATACTTTCTATATGCCAGGCATCTTAAGATTTTTCATTAACAGGCGAATGCTCTGCCTGATCTTTTATAATATGTAAATAAATCCTGATATCTGGTTAGTAATAAAATTTTACACGCCTGCCCTCAGATAGGCTTATCATTAGTTTTATATTATAGAACTGAAGCCAGAATACAGATAAATTTATTTTAATTTATTAACTCTGAATCTCAGTAGCTTTCAAGAAAGTTTTTCTGTATATGTGATAAACTTATTTCCTGATGGAGTAGTTTTCCGGCAACATTAGCCGTTGTGATGGAGCTTTTCTCCTTAGTTCTCATGTTTTAAACCAAACTATCTTTAAGGGCACACCCTTCAATAGACGCTAACCAAAAACCTTTGTTTACAGGTATGTTTATTCTTTAATTATAAAAAAAAACGAAAAGCTTCCAGACTAAAATAATCATCTTCTACCAAACGTTTGAGTTGAATTCTTTTTTATATTATATCTTACATAATACTCCAATGGAGGGTGGGCAACTTATAGGGAAAGGTAATAGCTACCTGAATTCATGGAGGTGAACTTGTAAAAAGAAATCCGCGCCAGGTTTATGAGTTTATGACCGGCAGAGGAATGGGTTATCCTGCAAGCAGAGATGACCTTGTAAAGTTTGCCGAAGGTAAGCAGGCAAGCAGTGATGTTCTGGACCTTCTAAGGGGAATACCTGAAATTGAGTATAACACCCCTGATGATGTTACCAAGGAAATCGAACGTCTGGAAAGTGAACGTGTCAGACCTCCGAAACCAAAAGCACAGTGAATTTTCTGACCAGCAATTTAAGGTAGTTCATAAATATCCAGGCGTTATCCATGTAAAGGATAGTCTGCCGATGATATTATTGAATACCAGAAAATATGTGCCAGAACAAATGAAAACACCAGAAAGCCCTTCTGACAGGAAACAAACATGTAATGCCTGTTAGCAGGCAAACGAAACTGCGCAACAATGAGGAAAGTTATGCAAACGAGTCTGGATTCTGTTCAGAGGGTTTTTAAAAGATACAGAATATCCTGCAGAGAAGAGGGACCTTGTTAAGCACGCAAAGATGCATAATGCAGGCGAGGGTGTATTAGAAGACATCAGGAGTCTTCCGGACAAAGTATACACCAGCGCCTCAGATGTTAACAAGGAGTTAGAAAATAAGTAAACAAAACGTGGAGGAAACGTGGAGGAAAATTATGCAAACCAGTCCAATTGAAGTTCAAAAAGCTCTGAAGGATATAAATTATCCTGTAAGAAAGCAGGGCCTTATTGAGCATGCTAAAAAGCATAATGCCAGCAATGAGGTTATGCAGGTTCTTGAAAGTCTTCCAGACAAGGAATATACCAACGCTGCTGATGTTAGTAAAGAATTTTCTGGAAAGTAAAACCATTGTATAAGGGGGGAATATCAAAAATTCTCTGATAAGACCTGCGTCAGCGCCTTAGACATTAATAAAGAATCAGAAAACAAATAAACAAGAAATATGGGGGAAAATTTATGAGAACAAGTATGGCTGACATAGAACACGCACTGAAAGGCATCGATTTTCCTAAAAGCAAGAGCGAGATCGTTAGTTATGCTCAGAGTCACGGTGCAAGCGAACAGGTAATTACTGACTTGCAGCAGCTTCCAGACAGGTCATACACCAACGCTGCAGATGTAGCTCAGGAATTCAGCGGAAAACGTGTTGGTGGAGAAAGGTAAGGGATAAGATAATAAGAATACTGCAGACATTGATAGAAATTTAAACAAACTATATTTGAGTAACGGGGGAAAATTTATGAGAACAAGTATGGCTGACATAGAACACGCACTGAAAGGCATCGATTTTCCTAAAAGCAAGAGCGAGATTGTTAGTTATGCTCAGAGTCACGGTGCAAGCGAACAGATAATTACTGACTTGCAGCAGCTTCCAGACAGATCATACACCAACGCTGCGGATGTAGCTCAGGAATTCAGCGGAAAACGTGTTGGTGGAGAAAGGTAAGAACACAAATTCCAGCGGTGCAGATTTTACAGAGCTTAAAGGTGATTAAGCTTTAAAGGGGATAGTCTAGTACAAACCAATCCAGTTGGAGTTCAGTAAGCTCTAAAAGATATAGATTATCCCGTAATTAAGAAACAGTTTATTGAGAATGTTAAAAAGCATGACGCCAGCAGTGAGGTAATTGAATGTCTGGAAGATCTTCCGGACAAGGAGTGCACCAATGCTGCAGATGTCAGCGAGGAATTTGAAGAAAAATAACTCTACTTTAGAGCCAGTAAGGCATTAGAAGGGGAGCAGGTGAAAAAGCTCCCCCACTATACAGATAAAATGGGAGGCCACAATTAAACCTCCTTTCTTTCTAAATAACGCAGTATCTGAAAGGAATTTCCCTATTTTTATCAAAATTCCAGTGTTATAACTTTAACAAAGATATGCTGCAAAATAAAAATATAGGTTTTTAGGAAACACCCTACTCAAGACGAGAGATTTTTAAAACTTAATAAGATTTGGTGCAGTAAAAATAAATCATCATGCCAGATATTAATAATTCAATTAGTTCATCGAGATCCCCAGGCAATAAATCTCCATAAATGAGGCTTTATTATTCCTATTTCATTTTTTCTTATTCCTATTCCATTTTTTCTTATTCCTGTTCCTGTGTTTCGAGTTGTCTTTCTAATTGTGTTATATCCAGCAGTACCCTGAAGAGTGAATTCCTTCCTGTGTCCCTTAAATCGACTTCAACGGGCTGGGCCAATGTATCCTTTACAGCTCTCCATTCCTCCCTGAAGATGTCAACTATTTCCCATGGGCCTGCAGAGCTATCTTTTACCCTATCCCGGGCAAGTTGCAGAAGCAGGTGTTTCTTTTCCATAGGCGTGAGACTCTCTATCCCTTTGACTTCCAGCTCACTTACAGTCGCTTCACCCATTTTGGACCGGACTTCTATTGGCTCTCCTGGCTCATCTTTTATTTCATTTGTTACTTTTCTTTCCATCAGTTCGACCTCTTCACTATTTCAATCCGACTTTGAATACATGATCAGAGCACAGGTCTGAAGGTTCTGGGGTCCAGATGAATATTTTTCTGGCAGTAACTGCATTTTGTCTCAAGGTGGGTCCCTGCAAGAAGCGCTCTTTCTACCTCTTCCTGAGGTGAGATGTACTGCGTCATCTCCTCTCCACAATAGGGACACTTTATCTTCAGCCAGTCAAGCCTTGTCAGTTCTCTCAGGTTCTGTATCAATTTCCCCAGAGCATCTTCATAAGCTTCTGGAGAAAAGACAATGGGCTGTAGGTGATGTATCAGGACAGGCAATTCGACCCCTGCCTCTACCAGTGGGATTATAAGTTGATCTACCCCGACTGCAAAGCCGATTTCCTGATTTACTTCTTGCGACCCTGCCCCTTCCTTTGTGAGAATAGGGATAAAACAATCTGACTGACGAATCCCAAAACGTATCCTTTCACCAGGGGAAAGAATTCGAGCCTTCCTGTACAGGGATGAAAAGCTCTCCAGTTCCACAGCCCAGAGAGCTCTGGCAAGTTCCTGAGCAAGTGGTTCATCCTGCTCGCTGTGAGCTATATAAACTTTTGAGATCATAACTGTCGCATTTTATCGAAAATCCTTTATTTTCTTTGGTTTTTTATCGTGATCTATTTCCGGCTCGGGATGAGGTATCGGCTCAGGCGGAATAACAGGCTCAGGTTCAGGTTCAGGTATCGGTTCAGGCTGGAAAGATGGTTCTCTGTCTTTTTCTGGCAAAATGATTCCCCCTTTGTTCAATTGTGCCTTTTCGTGCCTTTTCGTGATTTCTCAAAAAGTTTATCTGGATTATCTGGTTTCTCAAAGATTACCTGTCTTCTTAAAGCTAGTTTTTTCAAGTTATTTTGTTATGGATTTACATGTAAAGGGTTGTAATTTCACAATACTGAAAGTCAATAGGTCAGTCCGAAGCTAGCATCACGCTTGTAGCCTTAATTACTGCGTATACCTCACTTCCTTCTTTCAAATCCAGGTTTTCTACTGAGTTTTTTGTAATAATGGAAATAATTTCTATACCACCCGGAAGTTCAACTACTACTTCAGAGTTAACAGATCCGTGTATTATTCTTTTAACTTTACCCTTCAGCACATTGCGTGCACTTATTTTCATTCTATCCTTCGAGTCCAGATACTTATCTTGTTATCAATATTATTTTGTTATCAATATTATTTTGTTATCAATAAGGTCAGCTTTGTCGGCTATAGAAACATAGGAATCTGGCTTTCTGAACTCAAATCACGTAATATAAGTTTCAATTACATCTTTAATTAGTTCTTAATTGATCCGTTTTCTATGTCTGCAGCTTAAATTGAAGTTTAAATAATGGGTGTACAAAAATATACTGAATTAAAAGTAAAAGGTACCTCAAAAATATCAATTACGGAATCAATTTGGGAGGGTATAATGAAAATAAAAATAGAAATAAGAAATAAGAGCAGAAGCCTGGTTTCTTTATCCTTTATTGCTGTAATCATAACCGTAGTTTTATTTTCATCAGGCTGTGCCGAGCAGGGAGACAGTTCTCCCGAGTCTGACGAGCAGGTAGTAAATTCTGATGGAATTTCGATTGAAAATTTGACAAATATTGAATGGCAGTGGATAGGTTTTCAGCAGTCCAGCAGCCCTGAAAATAGAACTGTAGTGCCGGATCCTGAGAATTATACGCTTGCTTTCTTCTCTGACAACACATACTATGTCAAAGCCGATTGTAATAGCGGCGGCGGGAACTATATTCTGGAGGGGGACAACCTAACCCTTGATCCGCCTGTGATGACGCTCATTGCATGCGGGCCTGAATCTCTGGACAGTCAATACCTGTCACTTTTAAGCAATGTAAGTTCGGCAACTCTTGAGAATGAACAGCTTGTACTACATTCAGGAAATACAGATCAGAGGATGTTCTTTATCAGCGGAGGGCGGACTGAACAGACTATTTAATCTAAAACTGACTGACCCTACCTTTCTTGTAAATGAGGAATTATGAGCTTATTTTGTGCTACTAAAAAACGTTTCCCGTTTAATTTTTCAGAATTAGTTTTTAACGACAAATTAATAAAATTATTTATATAAAAACAAATCGTTATACGATATGGCAGGCTATTTAAATTAATGTCTCTGGAAGAAGATGTGAAACTATGTGTGGTATCCATAGCCTGCACACTATTACTTGTTACAATACCAGAGAATCTAATTCATGTCCAGCTTGATTTTGCATCAAAATATGCGCCTTTATTGGTTTTTATATTCTATCTATTCTTAAGAGATGAAGAGAAAAATAGTCCTTTACCCTGGTACTTTTTAATGATTTATGCAACCGCTGGGATCCTGATTCTTAAAATGATTGATTCTTTTTCTAATGGTACGGTGTAAATTGATTATTGTAATGGACTTACTCTTTTCGCAGACAAGGATTTCCTGAGACGAGGATTCCCTGTATTCATAGCTTCCACCAATTCCAACAACTTTAAAAACAATGCCTATAATCAAAACTTTAATTTTAATGTCTGCAGGTCAGGGTTTACATTCCCCTGGTTTATACTAAAAACCGGGTTGATTTTTTCAGACTTTAACCTTAGAAACTTTATGAGAGATTAAAATGGAACTTGATGAAGTTATAATCACAAGGGCAATCTTTGATGAGTATTCCAGAACCTTCCTTGATTACACGGATATCGATGTGGCACTCGTAGGAGGAGGGCCTGCAAATCTGGTAGCTGCGAAGTATCTTGCAGATGCTGGGGCAAAGGTTGCTATTTACGAACAGAAATTGTCGCTAGGGGGCGGCATGTGGGCTGGTGGCATGATGTTTCCGCGCATAGTTGTGCAGGAGGAAGCTTGCCGCATTCTTGATGACTTCGAGATCAGGTACAGGGAGTACCAGCCCGGATATTATGTGGCAAACTCCGTAGAGTCTGTCGGAAAGCTGATTGCAGGCGCAACTTCAGCCGGGGCTGAGGTCTTCAACCTTGTGAGTTTTGAGGATGTTATTATCCGGAAAAACGACAGGGTTACCGGAATCGTCATAAACTGGGGACCTGTCATGGCACAGCGCCTGCATGTGGACCCTCTCATGATCCGGACAAAATTCGTAATTGATGGCACAGGGCATGATGCGGCTGTATGCAATACAATTCTCAGGAAGATTCCCAATGCAAAGATTGGAGAATTTGGGTCTCTTGGAGAAAAGCCCATGTGGTCAGAGGTTGGCGAGCGTCTGGCTGTCGATGCAACCCAGGAGATTTATCCGGGTCTGATCGTTGCGGGCATGGCTGCAAATGCCGCAACATGTGCCCCAAGGATGGGACCAATCTTCGGAGGTATGCTCCTCTCGGGAGAAAAGGCTGCAAAACTTGCCCTTGAGAAGCTTGAAAAACTCTGATGATTATTCAGGGAGAACATTTAGCTGGATCCGTACATCCCTGAGGCAAAAAAGCAGAGATCTTCCTTTCCCAGGGAATGGTCTCCTGCCTTTTCTGGCAAAAACTTTATATAAAAAAACTCCATCTATAGGTTGCTTCAATCTTAAGCACCAGACCCCTGTGGCCGGGGTAGGGTAGAGGTCCATCCTGTGGCCCTGTGGAGGCTACGACCCGAGTTCGATTCTCGGTCCCGGCCCTAATTATTTTTCTAAATCCTTCCTAACTTTTAACCAGTCCCTTTATTTTTGTGGTGATTTCGGTCATTACTGTCTTTACCTCCCTTTATATTCCTTGCATATCTCTTTAATACTATTTCTAAAACCTGTTCGTTTACCTGTATTATATCTGGCTGCACTCTATATTTTCGATTACCAAGCAAATGGAAGCAAGAATTGACATGAAAGCACTTATTATAGATGGCTATGTGGACGAACCTGCCTGCCTTGGGGTTCCTCCTTACCTTTCTCCCTACCCACGTTACATAGCAGGCGCTCTCAGGGAACGCGGACTTCCTGAAAAAGATATTCACTACCTGACCATTGACACCCTGCGGGAAAACCCGCCCGGAGCAGGGGAGCTTGCAGGAAAAGCGGATCTTGTTATCGTTATAGCAGGCATGACCGTTCCAGGTAAATATCTGAGGGCTTCTCCAATCACACTGGGGGAAATTGAGACAATTTTCCGGACTGCACATGGAGTAAAGGTTATAGGCGGTCCTATCAGGCTCGGTTTCAGCAGTGAAGGCGGAAGGGCTGCAAAAGGTACTGAAGGCAGAATAAACCTCTCGGGTGCAGTGCTTGCGAGAATGGATCTTGAAGCTTTTATTTATGATCTTTTTAAAGACGGTGCTAACCGGGTTTCTTCTGTAAAACTCAGAGATCCCGAGAATGTAGAGTACCGCTTCAGGACAACAGCCGAAATCGGGCGCTGGGGACCCGGTGGAGCTTTTCTTGTCAGGCAGCACCCTGATTTTCCTTACTGCATGTGCGAGCTTGAGACTTATAGGGGCTGTGGAAGAAAAGTCCATTGCTCCTTCTGCACGGAACCTTTTTACGGGGCTTCTGACTACCGTCCCATTGAGGATGTAATCTCCGAGGTTTCCTCCCTTTACTCCCACGGAGCCCGCTATTTCAGGATAGGTAGACAGCCTGACCTCTTTTCCTATCACGGCACGGATACCGGGGAACCTGTGCCAAAGCCCAATCCGGCTGCCATTGAGAGGCTCTACAGAGGAATCCGGAACTCAGCCCCGAAACTGTCGGTGCTCCATATGGACAATGCAAACCCGATAACCCTTGCAGCTTACCCTGAAGAGTCCGAGCAGATCCTGAAAACGATAATTAAATATCATACATCAGGAGATGTGGCGGCTTTTGGAATGGAGAGTGCTGACCAGGCAGTAATTGAGGCAAATTTCCTTAAGGCATCTTCTGAGGAAGTCTTTGAGGCAATCAAACTTGTTAACAGGTTTGGGGCAGTACGGGGAGCAAACGGGCTTCCGGAAATTCTTCCTGGCATTAATTTTGTGCATGGGCTGATGGGTGAATCCAGGAAAACCTTCCAGCTTAACTATGACTTCCTGAAGCAGGTGCTCGATTCTGGACTGCTCCTGCGCAGGATCAACATCCGCCAGGTCATGGCTTTTCCAGGAACTCCAATATATGGAAAAGACGGGGCTGCAAGGAAGCATAAAAAACTCTTTCTGGATTACAAGGAGCGGGTACGGAAAAATATTGACTTTCCTATGCTTCGGCGTATCGTGCCCGAAGGGACCGTACTCAGGGACGTAATGTGTGAGGTATATGAAAATGGAGTTACTTTCGGAAGACAGATTGGGTCTTATCCTCTATTGATAGGGATTCCTGCTCCCTTGCCTTTGCGGAAATTTACCGACGTAACGGTCACAGGACATGGGATGCGCTCGATTACCGGCATACCTTATCCTCTGCCTATCAACACAGCTTCTCCCAATCTCATTAGGGAACTCCCCGGGCTTGGCAGGAAAGCTGCGGATTGCATAATTGCTGGCGTTCCCTATACTGACAGAGCTGATTTTCTTAAGCGAGTGAGTGAAGGAGACAAATTGAGCCGGTTTATTGAAATTTAATAATTTATTAAAATTTGAATTGTTAACAGGCTATCGCAGTTGACGCACATATGAATTATATTAAAATGCAGATAATTCAAGCAGCTGCTTCAAATAAAGGAGATCTACAATTAAAAAATATTTGGATTAAATAAAGTAAATCCAATCAATAAAATAAACCCAATCAAATATACTGCCTTGATTATACGTACTGTCTTACGAAAACTCATTTCTTCTCTATGACCCCGCAGGCAATCCGCGCCCCACTGTTACCAGATGGATTCGTCATCTGGTCGTCAGGATCGGAATGGATGATTAGCGCAGTGCCATTAGCTGGGAATAGCGTGGTCGGTCCAGGTGACAGCGTCACAAGGTCTGTGGTGACGTTCATCTGTCCCCTGCCATCCTTGCCAACTTCGAGATTGGGCAGGTCACCGGCATGAGGGCCTTGAGGGTTATTGAGGCCATGTTCTTTGCCCAGAGGATTATAGTGTCCGCCAGCAGAGGTGAAGTCTGGTCCGGTACAGTCTCCTTTCTCGTGAATATGGATTCCATGCATGCCCGGTTCCAGGCATTTTACGTTGGCATTGATGCGGACAAGCCCATTGCACTCCTCGGTAAAAGTTGCCAGTCCTACAGTATTGCCCTTTGCATCCTTCATGACAGCTATGGCACTATTTGTGGTATTTTCACGGGCATAGACCGTAGTCGCAGATATCAGTGCTGCCGAGATGATCAGTATTATTATCAATCCAGCTCTCATAGTTTGTTCCCCCCAGGAAAATGATTATCTTGATGTAAAAGAAGTTTGCCTGTTAAAATCTCGGATGAGACAGATAATGGCTTCCTTTTCTGTAGCGGTTTATGCAGGACGCCCCGTCTCGATTCCAATCCATCGCATATGCCCCATCTCCGTTCAAGAATCGGTATAATAATACCTGCAATGATAATATACCATCTGCATACCGGATGTAGGCCATTCGAAGAATGTCTGTTAAGCATACGCCTAAGAAAAATAAATGTACGTATACTATAAATCTATTATTATAAAAACTAAATTTATACTCTAATTCCAATAAGTTTATACTCTAATTCCAGTAAGCGTTTTACTCATAATTTTTTGCCCTGATTGTGCCCCAGATCTCCAGATCTGTCATTCCGATAAACACTTATTTATTCAATCGAGAATCATTTTTATTCGGGATCTTTGGAGGGGTTCTTTGAGGGGGGATTTTGTTGAGCGAAAGCGAGGAGAATTTATACAGGGTAAGGATTGCTCTTCAGCTCAGTTTCATTGTCTGGGTAATGCTTGTAATTCTCATGTTTTATGCTACTTTTGAGGCAACGACCCGAGTGTATGGCACTTTTCTGTTACTATTTATAGTAGTCATTTTCGCTCCTTTCCTGCCAGATGGGGCAGGTTATGAGGAAGGAAAACCAGAGTAGTTGCAGGGCAGGATAAACCTGATTTTTTTCTGTCAATACAGCTGTTAGTGAAGGCAGCTCTCAAAATTTTATCTTTTTATAGAAAATTCTCTTTATTATCTCAACCGTAACTGAACTGCTCTGTACTTCCTGGCAGAAGGAAAAGCAGAACCTCTAAATTTTCTTCACATTTTCAGTTTGTTCTGTCCTTATTATCTGTTACTGTCTCTTATCACCTGACTGTTTTTTAGTCAAGCATCCGATACCCTTAAAAGTGCAGCAAGTTCTTTTCCTTCACTTCCGATGGTTGAAAGTTCCCTGTAAATCTCCGACTTCTTAAGGTATTTCTCTGTCCTGATCCCGCCTGGTTCTTCAATTTTTATGGTAATTTCCCCTTCGGTATATCCTCTCTCAAGGCACTCTGTTACCAGTTTTCCGTATATTGAGGCAATTAGTTTCAGGCAGTCAAAAATTTTATTCTCCTCAACGGCATTTCTCCCATCAATTGTTATACGTCTGAGCCTTTCCGATCCCACAGATTCCCTGAAAAAATTTTTTAGCTTTAATATGAATGCGTCGACCGAGTCCTTGTTTAATGCAGCTGCCAGATCTGCGTCCCGTGTAATCTCGTAATCTCTGCGCATAATCAGAAAGGCTTTCTCATCCGATGAGATAATGAACCTGTTTTCCGGGTCTTTGTCCTCAATAACAGCTCTCAGGTTATTTCCCTCATACTCGATATTCGTGATATAGAACTCGGATACATCGAAGCTCTTCACTTTTTTCTCTCTGGACAGAATTCCACTCTTTGACCAGACCGGCAAAGACAGGTTTTGCAGGTCTTTTACCTTCAGGGTGTCTTGTGTAAAAAGAAGGTCAAATTCATACTTCATGTTTTCAATGGAACCAATATGCTTTCCCCTCAGTACCTTATCCTCGATATACGCATAATATGTGTTTTGAGCTCCATATATGCTGTCTTCGAAAAACGGACCGAGAACTGAGAGCATCCTTGTATAAAGCTGCTGGGTCTCCATAAGATCCAGTTTATTCTGCCTGTCAAGCTCCGCAAGTTTTTCATTTTTCTTTTCCAGCGCCACGCTTGAGGAGGTTTCTAAAATCCTTTCCCTTATCTCAAGAATCTCAGCTGCATCTACTCCGGTTGTACGGCTTTCAATATAATCCCTGATATCCTTCTCTAATCTATCGATTTCTTGAATTCTCCTCTCGAAAACTCCAAGCTTTTCTCGGCTCTCATTTTTTATTGTGATAGCTGACTTTTCCAGAGGTATGACTTCCTTTGAAATCCTTATAAAATCCTGTAAGTCACGAATAAAATCTCTCTGGATAGGAAAATCCGTAGAATCCTGAAAAGTATATCGAATTTTAAGCCCCCCATTCCTTCCGCATAGAAAGTGTTTTTATTAAATTATGTTTTTTCCGGACTTTAAGCTTGTGAGTTTAAATTTTGAAAAAGGTATAGTGCAACTTCTTTATCTAAGAATTTAGGTGCCATAGAAGCTTTTTTCACTACTGAAGGACAGATTTAGCAAATTTTTACTCTCAATAAATCTTTACTCACTAACTTCATGCTCTCTAAGAACCCCTATATTTGTAAAATTTTACAATTATAAGGTAATTTATCCAGTTACAAGACATTCTAAGCTTTTCTATAAACTGGCATAATTATCGTCATTTCTACTTTTACAGTATAAATAATTTCTATTGAATGACCTAAAGTTTCTTTTTACAACTAACTAAATTTAATTACTCTATTCTGTTAGAAAGATTTATATCAGTTATCGTGTAATCTTAGCTATATTATCGTCGCAAGATAATATACAGAGATAAGTGCACTGCGCTAGGACGTTATGTTTACCGTTGGCGGAATTTCAATCTGTGACAGATTTATGCCTTGCGGTATTGGCACGTATCTCACGCACAGGCTGACTGGTCAGAACTGGCACAAAAACAGGTTTGAATAGCTTCCCTGTATGCAGCAAAACCCTTTGAGGTTACTGCTTGCCGCATCGGGATCTAAATGTTACCGCACTTCATCCAAAAACGAACTATGGAGAAGTGTTGAGTTCCTTGTCAATTGTACATATTAAACTATATCAACTCATTTATATTGAGGGGGTTTGGTTGAAAAATTGGGGGTAAAATATAAACTACAATTGCCAAATAGTCTTAACTTATTTATTAAATGAGTGTCCTACTAACTCATAATTTATATATTGTTTGGTGGAAACATTTTAATAGCTAAGATCTGCTATATCTTTAAACATAAAAATGTTATTTAAAAAGATATAATATTCAATGTTTAATCTGGAACAAAATGGATATTTGCGGAATCTAGGTGAAAGTATGAAACAAAAATTGATACTATTTAGTGCGCTGCTAATTATGTCTCTTTTAATAGGGGCAGCAAGTGCAGCTGAAGAAGACACAGAGGTTATTGTCACATATGACAAAACCAATGTTATACCGGGAGATATTGTAAATATCACCGTTGATTTCAATGCATCTGTCGATCACGCCACTATATCGATCTTTAACAGCTCCGATTCACTTTTGGGCAGTTCTGCGGAGATGGATGTATTAAATGCTGATGATAACTTCTTTGGTTATAACTATACCATCCCGATGGACATAGTAAGTGGTCCTCTGGCTGTAGACATCGATGCGTTTGATGCAGATGGCAATCAGCTGCTGGATGGTGAGCCTGCAAAAGACCCCGAAGCATTTAGATTTGATCCTGAGAGCTATTTAACCATTGAGATCGGACTCAACGAAACTGGTCCTTTCATACCGGGGAAAACTGTAAACATCACTGCTGATTTCAGCAGGCCTGTCGATAACGCCAAAATATCGATTAAAGACAGTAGTAGTTCACCCAATGCCAGTAATGCAAACCTGGTGGGCGCTAGCCCAATCGAAAATGAACCGATGACAAAGGTGGATGATGATACATTTGCCTATGACTATACAATTCCACAGGACATAAGTGGTCCTCTAGACATAGATGTTTCTGGCTTTGACGAGTTCGATAATTTACTGGGCGATAAATCTTTCCCTGGCGGGATTAATTTTGATCCGAGCTTTGATTACTGGAGCCCACAATTTAAACTGGTTACACCTGAGTCAGAGTTTGCCAATAAGAAATGTGTAAAGTTCAATTTCAGTGCTTTTTACTATGACTACAGGTCTAATGATATTACCTACACTTTCGAGCTCAATGGTATCCAGAAGTTTAACGGGGTTTTGAAACCCGGGTCATATAAGCAGTTTGAGCTTGATCTGGCTGACGGCAAATACACCTGGGAAGTCAAACTGAGGGACGAACAAGGAAACATAGGTGGCAGTGGTCTCAGAACTCTGTATGTTGACACAAAATGCCCCACTGTGAAACTTGTTTCTCCTGCAGACTGCTACAAAGAGGTAATAGGCCCTGAAACTAAATTCAACTTCATTTGTGAAGATGAATTAGCTGCTCAATATAAAGAGGATCTTAAGCTCAGATACACACTGTTCATAGATGGAAAACCTGCTGGAGTATATGATCAAATTCCTGGCCATATTCCTGGATATAATTATGAGGATGAATATGGGCAGATTCCCTGGGATGAACTATTCCCCGAGGGTATTCCCTGGGATGAACTATTCCCTGGTATGTCCTGGGATGAACTATTCCCTGGTATTCCTGAAGGTGAAATCCCTGAGAATGGTATTCCTGAGAGTGGTATTCCTGAAGAATATTGGGATGACCTGTTCCCAGATGATGTAATCTCCGAGGCAGTTGTATCTGGAGATTCAGTCACCGAGAAAATCCACCTTGCAGATGGCGCTCACAACTGGTCGGTTGAAGTTGAGGACGCAGCCGGAAACAAAGCTAAAAGCGAAGTCCGGAAATTCTATGTCAGCCTCGACGGACTTGTAGTCACTCTCGAGAAACCTGACGGAGGATACGTCACCTCAACCCCGACATTCACATTCAGAGTTGAAGGAAAGAATGGAGAAGGAGCAGGACTGCCTTTCCACTACAAGCTTCTTATTAACAACACACAGGTAGACTCAAGCTGCGATGAAAAAGATAAGAATGTCTGCAGTGGAGTCTCCTGTGAAGGAGGCGCTTGCGACGAATGCGATTTCCTTGTTGGTGAAGACAACTATTCAGTAAAAGCGTCGGTGAAAGACGGGCAGCAGGTATCCTGGACGGTACTTATTACTGACTGTACAAGCGGCAGAACTTACCAGCCTGATGTAAAGTATTTCTCAGTTGACAGCAAGTGCCCGGCTCCAGTAGCAAACCTGAATGTTGAAGATGCATTCGGCCTTACTGACTGGGTCTCTGTGAGAGATTATCCTGGGTTGATGGTTAGCTGGAATGCAAGCACCGATGAAGATCTTGACTCTGACGAGCCATATGAAGTTTACATCAGCACATCTAAGCCGACTTGCATTGAAGACATGAAAAAGGTAAGGATAGACGGGAAAGAGACTCACACAGATGGCACAGACACTCCAAATCAGAAATTAAAGAGTTCAGAAGATAAGAGTGTGTACTATCTGTGTATTGAAGCAGTCGAAGGTAAGGACCTTGTCTTCGGCAAGGACTACTGGGTAGCTGTTATTGCTCGTGATAAAGCCGGCAACTACGATCCTAAGTTTTCCATGTGCGGTCCTGTACAGACATATGAAGATATGACCATCACGCTCGAACAGGGCTGGAACCTTAAATCCGTGCCGAAGAGACTTATTGATTCAAAGGCATGTCCTGAAGATGTCTTTGGCGCTGGTAACTATGTTATCTACTGGAACGGCTCATGCTGGGAAATTCCAAAAACAATTGAACCTTGCAAGGGCTACTGGGTCTACGCTAAACAGCCTTGCATGACCAATGTTAAGTTCAAGGGAATGGCTTCTGAAGGCGCTAACCCAGATGTTCCAGCTTCTCTGACTCTGAGCCGTGGATGGCACATGATAGGTCACACCTCTTCATACCCTGCACTCTGGTCAACAACTCTGGCTTCGCTCAATGAGTTCAACACCGATAATGCTCAAAACTACAAGTTCTCCAACCTCATAACTTTCCAAAATAATGAAGGTTGGGGCGGCATAATCCCTGGTGCGAGCGCTGTAAGCGGAATTGCTAAGTACGTCGGTGAATCTGATCCCAGGCCAGTCGGAGCACTTGAGACTGATAACTGTATGGTTCCCGGACAGGGCTACTGGATCTTCATGAAGAGTGAAGGTACCTACGCATCCATAGAAAACTCGTACAAACCGAATTTAGGTCAGGATGAGGGAGGTTTTAATCCGTTTGATCCGTCTACATGGCCAGAAGACTTTGACCTGAATGATCCATCTACTTGGCCAGATGGCTTTGATTTGACGGACCCATCCACCTGGGAATCTTCTAAGTGGGTGTAATTTCAGAACAACTGACTGTTCAGCCTCTTCAGGCTGAACGGTTTTTTTCTTTTTGTTGTTCACGTATATTTGGAGGTCTACAATGGATAAAAAATTAAAAAGCTGCCTGGTAACAACATCCGTATTATTGTTGTTTTTCCTAGCATTACCCCAGGGATGTATGGCGGCAGCGGATGTTCCTCCCTCTCCCCCAATACTTCCGATGACAGTAACAGGGGTAGCTCTCATTAACGGCACTTCTGCTCCCGACGGGACTGTCGTTGCAGCTTATCTTAATGAAAAGGAGTATCTTGCAAATACTTCCTCAGGAAATTACTCTCTCTTTATTCCTGGTACTGCCGAAGATGTAGGAAAACTGGTTACTTTTAAGGTGGATGGAAAGGCTGCTTCAAGCAGCGTTGCCTGGGAATCCGGCGGTATGGTTACCCTCGAGCTGCCTGATGGTGAGGCAATTTATTCCACGATTGCTGAAAGTGATTCAAGTAGTGGTTTAAACAGCAATTCAAACAGCAATTCAAACAGCAATTCAAATACAAATTCAAATAGCAATTCGAATACAAATTCAAACAGCAATTCAAATTCAAAAATAGGTTCAAAACCCCTGGTAGATGATGAAGAACAGGAAGATTCCGCAGAAGGCTCCAAAGCCGATACCGTTGAAAGTTCAGTCCATGAGCCGAACATGACGGCATTGAAAAATACGAGCGCAAACTCCGAAGATTATGAGGCAGCTGAATCTTCCGAAAGTTCCTCTAGACCAGAGAGTGCTCCAGGTTTCCTTATTGTTTTTGCGGTTGCAGGCATACTTCTGCTCGCTTTCGGATTCAATTTCGGGAGGGGATCCAGAAAGAATCCCTGAAGGACTTTTAAAAAGAGTCTGCATGAGTAATGGTAAAATTTCAAGGTGACAAGATGACGATCAAGGACAAATACTTAAAAATTTTATCATGCCTGGTTATTCTACTACTGGGCATGTCCCTTGTTCCGGCTGCATCTGCCAATAGTGATTCCTCTACTATTCCTTCTCTCCCCAATGTGTTTGGAGGAAATCTGAAAGGAGATGCTGCAAATGCGGGTTCCGGACTTGTAATCTCTGCGTACATAGATTCAAAGCTTGTTGGCTCGAACACTATTGACGGAAATGGAAGGTATCTGGTGACAGTTGACGGCACGAAGCAAGATAATGGAAAAGCGATAACTTTCAAGCTGGCAGGTGTCCCATCCGAACCAGTTTCAGTGACCTATAAGCACGGAGCTGAGCCAGTAGAAATTGACCTGACGTTCAATGGAGACTTTGAACCCCCAACTATAGAAAGTTTATCTGCGTTCCCTCTATACATCCTGAATGATGGAAAGGACTTCTCAACTGTAAGGGCAAAAGTTGTGGGTCGGCCTTCTGGAGAACCTTCAGTGACTATTGACCTTAATGGCATAGAACAGGGTGTTGTCTCATTGAAGCCAGAGAGTGGAGACCTCTATTTCTATGATATAAAAAGTACTAAAACAGGTAAATTCAAATTCTCCTTTACGGCTGCGAACCCTTCAGGAAGCAGTGTTACAGATAAAGAGAGTATCTCTATCAGTATACTGAGTGAAGGTGAACTCGAAACTGAGTTCGGAAACGCTGACGGCGCTTTCTCCCCTGAAGAAATTATGAATCTTGTAAGTAACAACGATGTATCCAGCGGAATCAAATATGCAGCTCTGGGTATATACTTTGCTGATGGGTGGGATAGAATATGAGACGGCCTGAATTTAAGTTCATTATTATACTGCTCCTAGCCCTGACTTTGTGTACTGCCCCGGCTTCTGCAGGAAGTGCAAATAGGGCTGTCCCTGCTACGGTCAATCCCAGCCAGGAGTTCCAGGTAACAGTCACTGTAGATGAGTACGGTGCTGCCGGGCAGGTTCTTGAAAAGCTTCCAGCTGGCTTCACCTTTGTTAAATCTTCCCTGCCGGAGAGAGCTGTAACTGTAAACGGTGATAAAGTTTCTTTCCTGCTCATGGGTGAAAAAAGCTTCACTTACACTCTGAAAGCTCCGGCATCAACCGGCACGTACAAATTTACGGGAATTTTAAGGGATATCAACAAAGCTGAGTTCGCTATCACTCCTGCCGACTCTTCCATCACTGTCATTCAACCTCCCAGTGGAGGCGGCGGAGGCGGTAAACGCAGTGGAGGCGGCGGAGGCGGAGCAGGAGCTTCCCAGGAGCCTCAGAGCAATGTAGAGGCTAAGGAACTGTCCCAGAAAACAGTTACCGCAGGGAAACACGTTAAATTCGAGTTCCCGAAGGGTGCAACCTGCGTAAGATATGTGGAGTTTGATGCCAAGAAGAGTCTTGGAAAGGTTACTACCATTGTCGAGATGCTGAAAGGCCAGTCCAAGCTGGTTTCCAGCCTGCCTGAGGGTTCGGTCTATAAGAACATTAACATCTGGGTAGGTTCAGGAGGAATCGCAAACTCCAACAATATCGAAAACGCTGTTGTCGGCTTCAGAGTCGAGAAGGCATGGCTTGAGGAACGCGAAGTTGATGAGTCGTCTGTGGCTCTCTGGCACTACAACAAAGGCTGGAGTAAGCTCGAAACCGAAAAGGTTGGTGAGGATAACACCTACGTCTTCTTCGATGCCAAGACCTCAGGCTTCGGCTGCTTCACAATTGTAGTACCTGAGAAGGTAATAGAGCCTATCGATGAAGACACCAGCGATTCCGATGGTTTTAATGGTACAGAACCCCCGAAGTCTGAGGTACCGAAACCCTCTAAGTCGAGAATTCCAGGTTTTGAGTCTGTAATAGCTGTCGGAGTCCTCGGAGCTGTATATCTGGTTCTGAGAAGGAAGTAAAAAGTATCGAATTAAAAACAAATTTCAATTTAAAGCAGCCTCCAAAGCTGCTTTTCTTTCTTTTTTATCCTGCTTTTTTTCCTGCCCACCAGCAGTCTCCTGTTTTTCAAATGCATCTCTTCTGAAATTTTCATAACTGAGGTAACGATCTTGAATACTGAAAAACTTAAAATAAATATATTCGTCCAAAATCTCAAAATTAACTTCTTAAGGATAGAAAACAGCTTATTTTGACTACAAATAGCCCTCTTGAGCGAAGCGAAAAGGGCACCGTCCTCCCGAGACGGGACTCGGGCGAAACGGGACTCGGGTAATACATCAGCCGGGATTCGAACCCGGGTTCGAGCGTTGGCAACGCCCGGTGATAACCGCTACACTACTGATGTTCGAAGCTTACAGGATGCCCTGCCGCTTTTTTATTGTATATATTTTCTCATTAATTAATTTGACCCCTGATAGATCTTCGGGGCATGTGTTTTATATCACATATATTCTTAAGGGAGCCATATATTTTTCGTTTATTCTATTAAAGTTATTTTTTAATCAGTTTAAAAAATTTTCCTGGTAGAGTATAAAAGAAATAGTTTTTTTGAACTTGATATTTTATAAAGATAAAAAATTCTCCAGAGTTTTCTATCCTGAGTTATGAAGTGTGATGTAGATCTCCCAAAAAAGACTCATGTCAAATTCCATCCTTTTCTAAGACCTACATGAACTAAAATATCTGAATTTGGATTAAAAGTTGTATGTCGATTGCGATATTTAAATGTGATATATGAACCATCAACGTTTCCGATTGCGTTACAGTTAAAAAACGCTTTTAGGCATTTATTAACATCAACTGATTTGAATCTCAAGTCGGTGTTTTTAATCCTATCAATATGATCCATATTGAATCTAGATCTCCCAATTAAACTTATAATTTCAATCATCAAGTCTATTTCTTCTGACTTTAAAAAACCGTCCAATTCGTCTCTAACTTCACCCACAAAATAATCAGTAGAGTATGTTCTAACAGCATTAGCAATATTAGCTTTAGAAGGGTTATCTTTGGAGTGTTTTTGTATTTCATTTAATAATTGAATAATATCCCTTGGAGTATGACGAGTGTGCTCTAATAGGTATTTTCTAATTTCTCTATCTTTCACCTCTTTAGGGAAAAATTCCTAAAATATGTCTATTTTTCTTCCTAATGAAAGTTCTGCACGTAGATTAACAAGCTTAATAATATTCGTAGATTTTAAATCGTTTACATCTTGAAACCAATCTAATAAGATTCCAGAATCTCTTCTCACTTTATTTTTATTAGGCCCTCCTAATTTATCAAAAATGTCAGTGCGACATAAAACTATAATTCTGGCATTAACTTTATTGGTTTTGAACTTGTCGTTCATTCTATCTGCGGCTAAAATAAGTGCAGACAATGATTGATATTGAATACTTCTTTGAGTTAATGCATCATCTAGCCCATCAATAATTATGTAGTGCATAAATTTCATTTGAAGTGAATAACATAGACTTTGTAAAGTCGCAAATAATTTTTCAATATTAAACGGGACTTTCTCACTTTGAGAAGACTTTTGACCGCTAATAATACTCTTTAAATTCACCATAAATTGTTTATTCGAGCTAATTTTGACAATTTGAGCTAAATCCTCGCTTGGTAAGATTCCTTCATTTTTTAACGCATTTATAACCGCATCAATTTTATGATTTCTATGATATTTGCAAGTGGGATCTTCTATGAAACTATTTAATGAAGCAATTAAGAGAATAAATTCCCAATTAATAGGAAGTTTAGTTTCTGGAGCTTCAGAACTTAATGCGATCGACGAAAATGGTTTATAAGGAAAACTAGTCAAATAATATTGCTTTGTGAAAAACATTTTATTAGAATCGGACAATAATTCTAGCCTTGCTCCAATAGCAGATTTACCCGAACCTTTAGGACCAAGTATTAAGAATTTATTCATTCCAATTATTTCGCTTATATAACCGTAAGCATCGAAAAATCCCTGCATAAGGAGCTGAGGAGAATCTGATTTTTCTTTTTCGGCTGCAGCAAATCCAAATTTAATTTCTTTGAAGCTCATTAATGAAATCCTTCTAGTTGATCAATTAAAATTTTCATGATACACACTTTTCAAAAAAATTTCCGTTTTTAAATACTATTATAAGTATTAAGTAATGATAAAACTTTCGAACATTTTAAGTAATTTATATTTTTATAATTGGTCAACGAATTCATACACAATTTTGAATGTTAAATAGAACAATTCCCCAATTTGAATATAACGAAACCCCTCGATATTTACATACACAAGTTTTTGCATACTGTTATTTAATACATATAGAGTTTTTACATGATTACCTGAGAAGCCTGAATGTTGAGAAGGTTTTATAACTCAAAATAGTTTATAAAACCAATAATAATGTAATTATTTTCTTCCTAGATTGTAAGATGGGAAAAATACCCTATTTTTGGGGTTAAAATTTATATTATCAAGCAGGTATAGTCTGACATCC
>FZPS01000227.1_pt127 | contig 61421 bp, 68 predicted proteins | sample 1817821 | NCBI WGS metagenome assembly FZPS01 (sample SAMEA104158645, study PRJEB21678) | metagenome | place: Germany | collected 2015-04-21 | reverse complement strand
TAGAGCAACGGACTGAAAATCCGTGTGTCGCCGGTTCAATTCCGGCCTGAGCCACCACTGGCTAGCTAAAACAACAGCTTCGGCTGTTTTTTTATTTATGTAATTCCGACAAAGCATACATTGAAAAGTTGACAAAACATACATTGAAAACATGACAAAACATACATTGAAACATTGACAAAACATACATTATATAATATAATAGCATTGTGAGGTGGTTTTGTGAGTACTAAAAAAATATATTTACCACGATTAATTGAAAAAAATATAGAAACATCAATGTTAACTAATGGATGTATAGTTATTGAAGGTCCAAAATGGAGTGGCAAGTCGACAACTGCAGAAAGATTTGCTAAAAAAGTCGTTAAATTACAAAGGCCGGCAACTTTCAATCAATATAAGTTGTTATCAGATGTTGGTGATTCAAAATTATTTGATGGTGAGAAACCACTTTTATTTGATGAGTGGCAAAAAATTCCAGAATTATGGGATTATATTCGTGCTGAGATAGATGATACAGGAGGTAAAGGTTTATTTATCTTAACAGGATCTGCTAAACCAATTGATGATAAGAATAGACATAGTGGAATCGGTCGATTTAAAAAAATTACTATGAGAACAATGAGTTTATGGGAAAGCAATGAAAGCAGCGGGGAAGTATCTTTAGAAAAACTATTCAATAATGACGATAATATAACCGGAACTAACGTTCATTCTCTAGAAGATATAGCATATTTGATTTGTCGTGGAGGATTTCCAGAATCAATTACTGAACAAAATAAAGAACTAGCACTTAATTATTCCAAAGACTATGTTGAATCATTAGTTGAAAGTGATATAGTTAATGTTGATGGAATAAAAAGAAATCCGACAAGAGCTAGAAATATACTAAGATCTTATGCAAGAAATATTTCAACATCAAATGCACTAACAAAAATTCAAAAAGATATTGAATCAAATTTTGAAATAGAAGATATGAGAACCATTTACTCATATGTTAATGCTTTAACCAAATTATTTGTGATTGAGGAAACAGAAAGTTGGACTCCAAGGTTAAGAAGCAAAACAACAATAAGAACAACCAATACTAGACATTTTGTTGATCCATCAATTGCTACTTCGATATTACATGCAAGCCCAAATGATTTAATGAATGATTTAAACACTTTAGGATTACTATTTGAAAATTTAGTAATTCGAGATTTAAGAGTATATGCTCAAACACTACATGGCTCAGTCTTTAACTATCGTGATCGAGATGGATTAGAAGCGGACGCTGTAGTCCACTTAAATGATGGAAGATGGGGGTTAATAGAAATAAAGTTAGGCGGAGAATCTCTAATTAACGAAGGAGCTAAAAGCTTAATTAAATTAAGTGAGAAAATTAATCATGAGAAAATGAATAAACCATCATTTCTTGCTGTTATTACAGCTGTTGATAAATTTGCATATAAAAGAAAAGATGGTGTGTTAGTAATTCCAATTGGATGCTTAAAACCATAAATCACTTATGATTGTAGAAACTACAAACATTTGAAAATTTATGATAAAATAGATACAGTAATTAAGAAATTGGTGATACACATGAAAGGTTATTATTTTGGTGTCGATGTAGGTGGAACTGAAATTAAGTTTGGTTTGTTTGATGACTTACAAAGATTAATTGATACTCATAAAGTTAAAACTCCTAAAGAAGATGTAAGAAAAGAAATAGTAGAAACTATTTTTAATGTTGTTATGGAGAAATTAGATGAACAAGAAGCTAGCTTAAATGCTTTACTTGGAATTGGAGTAGCAATTCCAGGTCCAGTCATTGATGGTATTATTTCAACATGTGCTAATTTAGATATTGGAACTAACTTTGATATTGCAACAAAAATTAAAGAAAGATTTCAAAAATCTCACTTAAAAGTAGTAGTTGGAAATGATGCTAATTTAGCAGCTTATGGAGAATATAAATATTTAAATAACAATAAAATTAAAGATGCATTATTTATAACTTTAGGTACTGGTATTGGCGGCGGAGTTATTATTAATCGCCAATTAGTAACTGGTTATACTGGTTCAGCTGGTGAAATTGGTCACATCCCTTATGATCTTAACAACAAACGCTTATGCGGTTGTGGTAAGTTTGGTTGTGTTGAGACTGTTGCTGGAACTAGTGGTATGATCCAAACAGCTGAAGAGTTAATGAAAAAAGAAAAAAGTGTAATGGAAAAGCAAACCATTACACCCAAACTTATTTTTGATAGTGCTAAAGCCGGAGACTTTGTTGGTATTAAAGTAGTAGACTCAGTTGCAAAAGCAATTGGAGAAATGGCAGTTGCAGTTAGTTTAGTATATGATCCTGAAGTAATTATTATTGGCGGAGGGGTTGCTAGAGCGGGAGAGTTTTTATTATCAAAAATAAACTATCACTTCCAAAAAGAAGCAAGATTTGGAACAGTTAATGCTAAATTTGAAATGGCAAAATTAGGTAATGATGCAGGCTTTTACGGGGCATATTACTTATTATTAGAATAATAATCAAATTTAACAAATTACCGGCTTTGAGCCGGTTTTTTAATAAATTTAGTTGATATTTCAATTTGAGAGTATAAATAATAAGAATGGCGAAGAATAGTTAAAATATTAAAATTAACGAAATATAAACCAAAAACAGAGTAAAAATTGCTAGTTGGGAAAAAGGTGCTAATTTTTCTTATTATATATAATAAGTAGGTCAAAAAGTGTTGTTTTTTATTAATTTTAAAATAAATGATTAAATTGTTTGCATTGCATATTATATTATTATATAATAAACACGCTGTGCAAATTTTGTAGCACAAAAGGCTTAGATGTGGAAGGTTATTGGAACGCCGATAGCCGTTGTCGAGTTTCAAACAATTTCCACGGAGCAAGTCTAGACTAGAGATAGGCGAAAGGAGAATAAAAAATGGCAAAGAAAAACGTAATCAAAATTAGACTTAAATCATACGATCATAAATTAATCGATGATGCAGCTAAAAGAATTGTGGATAGCGTAGTAAAAACAGGAGCAGAAATCGTAGGTCCAGTTCCACTACCAACTAAAAAAGAAATCTTCACAGTATTACGTTCACCACACGTTAACAAAACAAGTCGTGAACAATTCGAAAGAAGAACCCACAAAAGACTAATTGAAATCGTTAATCCATCAAGAAGAACAATTGAAGCATTAATGCACATTGACCTTCCAAGTGGAATTGACATTATGCTAAGACAATAACGAAATAATAAAAAGAAAGGAAAATAGTTATGAGCAAAGGAATCTTAGGTAGAAAAATTGGAATGACTCAAATCTTCAATGAAAACGGTCAATTAATTCCAGTAACTGTCGTTGATGTCGCTGATAACGTTGTATTGCAACAAAAAACAATTGAAAAAGACGGATATGTTGCAACTCAAGTTGGATATGACACTAAACGAGAAACACTAGCGAACAAACCAGAAATGGGACATGTTGCTAAAGCTAACTCAGCACCTAAGCGCTTCGTTAGAGAAATACGCTTTAAAGAAGGGCAAAACGAATTAGCAGAGTTAGAAGTAGGAGCTGTAATCAGCCCTGATATATTTTCTGAAGGAGAAGTTGTTGATGTAACAGGAACTTCTAAAGGTAAAGGTTTTCAAGGAAACATTAAAAGACATAACCAAAGAATGGGTTTTAAATCACATGGTTCTAGATACCATCGTGGTCCAGGATCAATGGGAGCAGTTAAAGGTAACTTAAAAGGTAAACCACTTCCAGGTCAAATGGGACATGAAAGAGTAACAATCCAAAACTTAGTTATTGCTAAAGTTGACGTTGAAAAACAAGTAATTTTAATTAGTGGCTCAATCCCTGGACCTAAAAAAGGTTTAGTTATGATTAAGTCAGCTGTTAAATAGGAGGTCAGAACATGAAAGTACAAGTATTAAATCAACAAGGTGCTAAAGTTAGTGACCTAGTATTAAATGAATTAGTATTCGGAATTGAACCACATCAAGGTGCAATCTATGAAGTAGTAAAAGCACAACGTGCGGCTATGCGTCAAGGTACACACGATGTTAAAGGTCGTTCTGAAGTAAGAGGTGGAGGAAGAAAACCTTGGAGACAAAAGGGAACAGGACGTGCCCGTCAAGGTTCAATTAGATCACCACAATGGGTAGGCGGAGGAGTAGTCTTCGGTCCTACACCAAGAAGCTACCGTGTAAAAGTTAATCAAAAAGTAAGAAACTTAGCACTACGTTCAGCATTATCACACCACGCTAGTGAAGGTTCACTAATCGTTGTTGATAAAATTGAATTTGCTGCACCAAAGACAAAAGATTTTACACAAACATTAGAAGCTTTAAAAGTTAACAAAAAAGTATTAGTAGTTGATACTAAACTTGAACAAAATTTAGTGTTATCATCAAGAAACATTAACACAGTTCAAGTTGGACTTGCTAATCACGTAAGTGTTTATGATATTTTAAACGCTCACCAATTACTGTTAACAGTTGAAGCAGTTAAATATTTTGAGGAGGCCCTACAATAATGAGACATTTTGATATTATTAGAAAGCCAATTATTACTGAAAAATCAATGCAATTAGTTGAATCTAACAACTCATATACATTTGAAGTTGATAGAAAAGCTAATAAAGTAGAAATTAAAAAAGCTATTGAAGAGATTTTTGGAGTAACAGTTGTGTCTGTAAAAACAATTAATGTTCGTCCTAAAAAGAAAAGAATGGGCCAATATGAAGGATATACATCCGCATACAAAAAAGCTATTGTTAAATTGATCGATACTGATTCAATTGAAGCATTCGCTATTTAGTATGAAAGTGAAAATTAGAGGAGGTTTTAACTATGGCGGTTAAAAAATACAAAGCAACGACGCCAGGACGTCGTAACATGAGTGTCTTAACTAACGAAGAAATTACAACGACTACTCCTGAAAAATCACTACTTGCGCCAATCACTCGCACAGGCGGCCGTAATAATCAAGGAACTACAACAGTAAGATTCCGTGGTGGCGGTGCGAAGAGAAAATATAGAATCATTGATTTTAAAAGAAACAAGGATGATATTCCAGCACGAGTAGCAACAATTGAGTACGATCCAAATCGTACTGCAAACATCGCCCTACTACATTATGTTGATGGTGAGAAAAGATATATCTTAGCACCACAAGGATTAAAAGTAGGAATGATGGTAGAATCGGGTACAACTGCAGATATTAAAGTAGGTAATGCATTACCACTAGCTAATATTCCAGTTGGTACTATTGTACACAACATTGAACTTCGCCCTGGACGCGGTGGACAAATCGCAAGAAGCGCTGGAACAAGTGCTCAAATTCTAGGTCGTGAAGAAAAATATGTATTAATCAGATTACAATCTGGTGAAGTAAGAAAGTTTTTAAACACTTGCCGTGCCACAGTTGGTAGTGTTGGTAATGAATCACACGAACTTGTGACAATCGGTAAAGCCGGTCGTGTTAGACATATGGGATTTAAACCACATGTAAGAGGTTCAGCGATGAACCCAGTTGATCACCCACACGGTGGTGGTGAAGGTAGAGCGCCAATTGGCCGTCCTGCACCAATGACTCCTTGGGGTAAGAAAACTCGTGGTGTTAAAACAAGAGATTCGAAGAAACAATCTAATGATATGATTGTTCGTCGTCGCACGAAATAATAGGAGGGATTAACAATGAGTCGTTCACTTAAAAAAGGACCATTTCAACATCATAAATTAGTTCGCAAAATTCGTGAATTAAATAAAAATAATGAGAAACGCGTTGTTCAAACATGGTCACGCGCAACTGTGATTTCTCCTGAGTTCGTTAGTCATACGATTGGAGTTCACAATGGTAAAACTCACGTTCCAATTTACATAACTGAAGATATGGTTGGTCACAAATTAGGCGAATTTGCACCAACAAGAACTTATTATGGTCATTCAAAAGATGATAAAAGGGCGGTTAGAAAATAATGGAAGCAAGAGCAACAGCCAAAACAGTAAGAATTACACCACGTAAAGCAAGATTAGTAATTGATCTAATTCGTGGTCGTGATGTTAAAGAAGCACAAGCCGTATTAATGTTTACACCACGCGGTGCTTCACCAATTATTTTAAAAGTATTAAATAGCGCTATCGCCAACGCTGAAAATAATTATAACTTAAACGTAGATAACTTATATGTTAAAGAATGCTACGTTAATGAAGGTGTAAGATTAAAAAGATTATTACCTCGTGCTAAGGGCCAAGGTGATATTATTCAAAAAAGAACAAGCCATATTACAGTAGTAGTGGCAGAAAGAGAGTAGAGGTGAGAAACTATGGGTCAAAAAGTTAATCCAATTGGTTTGCGTATTGGAATTATCCGTAATTGGGATTCTAGATGGTACGCTGATTCTAATGAAGTAGCTGCTTTAGTAAAAGAAGACTATGAAATTAGAGATTATTTAACTACAGTTTATCGTGACGGATCAGTTTCTCATGTTGAAATTGAACGTTTAAAAGGCAAAGAAAAAAATAGAGTAAGAATTAGACTTCACACTGCTAAGCCAGGTGTTGTTATTGGTAGAGATGCTGAAACTAAGAAAAAAGTAGAAGCAGCTTTAGAAAAAATGACAGATAAAGAAGTTATTCTTAACGTAATTGAAGTAAAAAGACCAGAAGCAAACGCTCAAATCGTTGCTGATTCAATTGCTAGACAACTTGAAAGTAGAGCATCTTTCCGTCGTGTTCAAAAGATCGCGATTCAAAGAGCACTACGTAGCGGCGCAAGAGGAGTTAGAACTTTAGTTTCTGGACGTTTAGGTGGTGCAGAAATGGCTCGATCAGAAGGTTATTCAGAAGGTCAAGTTCCACTTCACACCCTAAGAGCTGACATTGATTATGCAACTAGTGAAGCTCATACTACGTACGGGATTTTAGGTGTTAAAGTTTGGATTTACCATGGTGAAGTATTACCAGGCCAAACAAGAGAAGATAACTTAAAGAAATTAGAAGAAAGATTTTCACAAAAAAGAGGTGGACGTCGTCCACACCGTAACACTAGAAGACCACGTACTCAAGGAGGCGAATAATTATGTTAATGCCAAAAAGAACAAAATATCGTCGTCCACATCGTATTTCATACGAAGGGGTAGCGAAAGGTAGAAACCTAGTAAATAACGGTGAGTATGCGTTAGTAGCTTTAGAGGGTAACTATATTACTGCTCGTCAAATTGAAGCTGCAAGAATCGCGATGACTCGTCACATGAGAAGATTAGGAAAAGTTTGGATCAATATCTTCCCTCACTTATCAAGAACTAAAAAACCTTTAGAAGTGAGAATGGGTAGTGGTAAAGGTGCTCCTGATCATTGGGTAGCAGTCGTTAAAAAGGAAAAAGTTATGTTTGAAGTTGCAGGAGTTCCTGAAGCAGTAGCTAAAGAAGCTCTACGTTTAGCATCACATAAACTTCCAATTAAAACGAAGATAGTAACAAGAGGTGAGCATAATGAAGGCCGCTGAATTAAGAAAATTTAGTAATGAAGAATTAACTGATAGAATTGGACAATTAAAAGAAGAATTATTCAACTTAAGATTCCAATTAGCAGTTGGTCAACTTGAAGATACTGCACGTATTAAAAAGGTGAGAAAAACAATTGCTCAAATGTACACTATCATTACAGAAAGACAAGCATAATAGGAGGAAACAGCAATGGAAAGAAATAAACGTAAAGTATACCGTGGTGTAGTTACATCAGATAAAATGGATAAAACTATAACTGTCGCTGTTGACACTTATAAAGTCGCACGCTTATATGGTAAAAGAATTAGAAAAACTAAAAAGTTTCATGTTCATGATGAAAACAATATCGCTGGTATCGGTGATAGAGTAGCAATTATGGAAACAAGACCACTTTCTAGAACTAAAAGATTCCGTCTTTTAACAGTTATAGAAAAGTCTGAACTAGCACAATAATAAAAGGAGGCAATAAAAATGATACAACAAGAATCAAGATTACTTGTCGCCGACAACAGTGGTGCTAGAGAAGTTCTAGTAATTAAAGTTCCAGGTGGAAGCGGTAGAAAATACGCTAACATCGGCGACGTAGTAATTTGTACAGTTAAAAAAGCAACACCAGGTGGAGCTGTTAAAAAAGGCGACATCGTTAACGCAGTTATCGTTAGAACAAAAACAGGTGTTAGAAGAAAAGACGGTTCATACATCAAATTTGATGAAAATGCCGTTGTTATTATTAAAGAGGATTTAAACCCACGTGGTACCAGAATCTTTGGACCAGTGGCCAGAGAGTTAAGAGAGAAAAATTTCATGAGAATTTTATCACTAGCTCCTGAAGTATTATAAGGAGGGCGACTAAGATGAGAATTAAAACTGGAGATACAGTTGCAATTATCGCTGGTAGGGATCAATTTACTACTGATAAAAAGGGCAACAAAGTACGCACAACAGGTCGCGTTCTAAGAGTTTACCCTAAAACAAATCGCGTGTTAGTTGAAGGAGTTAATATTGTTATTAAACACCAAGCCCCTTCACAAGCAAACGAAAAGGGTGGAATTATTGAAAAAGAAGCGCCAATTCACGTTTCTAACGTAGCATTAATTGATCCAAAAACTAAAACTCCAACAAGAGTTGGAATTAAAGAAGTAGATGGTAAAAAAGTACGCTACGCTAAAAAATCAGGCGAAGTCCTAGACAAATAAGGAGGGAACATAAATGTCAAGAATAAAAGATAAATATCAAACGGCTATTGTTCCTGAATTAATGAAGGAATTCGGCTATACATCAGTAATGCAAGTTCCAAAAATTGAAAAAATAGTAGTTAACATGGGACTTGGAGATGCAGTATTAAACCCTAAAGTGGTTGAAGATGCTGTTAATGAATTAACATTAATTACTGGTCAAAAACCAGTTATTACTAAAGCTCGTAAATCAATTTCTAACTTTAAATTAAGAGAAGGAATGGTTGTAGGAGCTAAAGTTACTCTAAGAGGAGAAAAAATGTATTACTTCTTAGATAAATTAGTATCAATCGTCTTACCACGTGTAAGAGACTTTAGAGGAACTTCTAAAGACTCATTTGATGGAAGAGGAAATTATACTCTAGGTCTTAGAGAACAATTAATTTTCCCTGAAATTAAATATGACGATGTTAAAAAGGTCCGCGGAATGGACATTGTTGTTGTTACTACTGCTAAGACTGACCAAGAGGGTAGAGCACTGTTAACTCATCTTGGAATGCCGTTTAGAAAGTAAGGAGGATATCATGGCTAAAAAATCAAAAATCATGAAAAATGAAAAACGTAAAGAAGTTTACTTAAGATACCGTGATAAAGTCGAACAACTTAAAAAAGAAGGTCGTTATAACGAACTTCAAAAGTTGCCACGCGACGCTTCAAGAACTAGAATCCGTAACCGTGATTCAATCGATGGCCGTCCAAGAGGATATATTTCTAAATTCGGTATCTCAAGAGTAAAATTTAGAGAAATGGCTAACAAAGGCGAACTACCAGGCGTCAAAAAGTCAAGCTGGTAAGAAGGAGGAAGCAAAATGGTTATGACTGATCCAATTGCTGATATGCTAACGCGTATTAGAAACGCAAATAAAATGCGTCATGAAGTAGTATCAATCCCTCAGTCTAAATTAAAAGAAGAAATTGCTAAAATTTTAGTAAAAGAAGGATTTATTATTTCATATGAAGTAGAAAGCGCAGAAGTTCAAGGAAATATTTTATTAACTTTAAAATATACTGATTCTCGCGAAAGAGTAATTAAAGGTTTAAAAAGGATATCGAAACCAGGACTTCGAGTTTATGCTAAAGTCGAAGAACTTCCTAGAGTATTAAATGGTTTAGGAATTGCCTTAATTTCAACATCTAAAGGTGTAATGACTGATAAAGAAGCTAGATTAAACCAAGTTGGCGGCGAAGTGCTTGCTTACGTGTGGTAATAAGGAGGAATTAATATGTCACGTATTGGTAATAAAGTGATTGTAATTCCAGAAGGCGTCACAGTTGAACTTTTAGAAGGAAACGTTGTAAAAGTTAAAGGACCTAACGGTGAATTAGAATCACAATTTAATGAATTAATAGATATTAAAATGGAAAACGGCGAAATTTCATTAAGCCGTCCAAATAATGAACGCTTTACTCGTCAAATTCATGGTACTACTAGATCACTATTTGACAATATGGTACAAGGTGTAAAAGAAGGATTTTCTAAAAAACTAATTATTATTGGTGTTGGTTATAGAGCCGCAGTTCAAGGTAATAAATTAGTGTTAACAATGGGTTATTCACACCCAGTAGAATTAGAAATTCCAGAAGGTATTACAGTTACTGTTGAGAAAAACACTGAAATTACTATTAAAGGTGCAGATCGTTATTTAGTAGGAGAATTTGCAGCAAGCGTTAGAAAAGTAAGAAAACCTGAACCTTATAAAGGAAAAGGTATTCGTTATGAAGACGAACATGTACGTCGTAAAGCAGGTAAGACTGCTAAATAAGGAGGGAAAGTAAAATGATTAAAAAAGAGTCACGTAATCAATTAAGACAAAAACGTCATCTTAGAATTAGAAATCACTTAGCTGGAACTCCAGAACGTCCACGTTTAAGTGTTTATCGTTCTAATAAAGCGATTTATGTTCAACTTATTGACGACGTTAACGGTGTAACTCTAGTTAGCGCTCGTAGTCAGGAATTAAATCTATCAGGTAATAATAAAGAAGTTGCTAAAAAAGTCGGTACATTAATTGCCGAAAAAGCACTAAAAGCTAATATTAAAGAAGTAGTCTTTGATCGTAGCGGTTATTTATACCACGGTAGAATTAAAGAATTAGCCGATGCTGCAAGAGAAGCTGGCTTACAATTCTAAGGAGGAACAACATTATGCAAAGAGACAGAAGACAACAAGAAGAAAATCAATTTGAAGAAAGAGTTGTTCATATCAACCGTGTTACTAAAGTTGTTAAAGGTGGACGTCGTTTTCGCTTTTCAGCATTAGTAATCGTTGGAGATAAGCAAGGAAATGTTGGCTTTGGTACAGGTAAAGCTCAAGAAGTACCTGATGCAATTAGAAAAGCAGTCGAAACAGCAAAAGCTAATATGATTTTTGTTCCAATGGTTGGAACTACACTTCCACACGAAGCATTAGGTGTATTCGGTGCCGGTCGCGTTATTATGAGACCAGCTTCTGAAGGTACTGGTATTGTTGCTGGTGGGGCAGTAAGAACAATTTTTGAATTAGCTGGTATTAATGACGTACTAGCAAAATCACTTGGAACATCAACTCCAATTAATATGGTCCGTGCTACATTCGAAGGCTTAAAGAGCATTCGTACAGTTGAAGAAGTAGCAGCACTTAGAGGACTATCTGTGGAGGATATTCTATGAGATTACAAATTACATTAACAAGAAGTTTAATCGGAAGAAAACCTAATCAAGTTAGTACAGCTAAAGCATTAGGTCTTCATAAAGTAGGTCACACTGTGACAATAGTTAAAAACGAAGCAACTTTAGGAATGGTTAATCGTATTGGCCATTTAGTAGAAGTTGTAGAAGTAGAATAAGGAGGTTAGGAAGATGTTATCAAAATTACAACCAAACACTCCTCGTAAAGATCGTAAAAGAATTGGTAGAGGTATCGGTAGCGGTACTGGTAAAACTGCCGGTAAAGGTCACAAAGGACAATTAGCACGTTCAGGTGGACGTACTAGACCAGGCTTTGAAGGTGGACAAATTCCATTCTTCCAACGTTTACCAAAACGCGGATTTAAAAATGTTAACCACAAAGAATACGCGATCGTAAACTTAAAAGATCTAAACGTATTTTCTGATGGCGACGTAGTAACACCAGAAGTATTATTAGAAAGAAGAATTATTTCTAAACGTCAAGATGGAGTTAAAATACTAGGTCATGGTACTTTAACTAAAAAGATTACAATAAAAGCCAATTTATTTTCTAAAACAGCAGAAGAAGCAATTAAATCAGTTGGTGGAACAGTTGAGGTGATTTAAAATGTGGGCGCGCATAAAACGACTACTGTCTAATAAGACAATTATGTTAAGATTTGCCTTTACATTAGTTATTTTATTAGTATTTAGAATCGTTTCCTACATTCCAGTACCACTTTATAACACTGCAGCTATCAATCAAATGTTAGCTCAAAGTGAAGGATTCTTTGCAATATTAAATAGCTTTACAGGGCAAGCCCTTGAAAGATTTTCAATATTAGCATTAGGGATCTCACCTTACATTACAGCATCAATTGTTATTCAACTTTTACAAATGGTTTTACCATCAGTAAAAGAAATTGCTGAAACTGGCGAAGCCGGAAAAGCTAAATTAAACCGCTGGACTAGAATTTTAGCGGTTATTCTAGCCTTTATCCAAGGTTATGCATTAATTTTAGGTACATCAAGCGGCCCAGGTTCAGTCTTTTATCCAAGATATGCAGGTAGCGATGTTGTAGGTCATTTATATATGGCACTTACAATTGCTGCAGGTACTGCATTTTCAATTTTTATTGCCGATATGGTTACAAAAAGAGGAATTGGTAATGGTACATCACTACTAATTGTAGCGGGCATTGTTACAAGTATTCCAACAATGTTTTCTGTAATGTGGCAATACTATATTGTTGATAAAACAAATGGAAACTGGTCATATGCATGGTTTGTAATAATTACACTACTATATTTTGCTATTTTACTAGCGGTAGTATTTATGGAATCTGCACAACGTAAAATTCCAATTCAATACGCTAACCGTCAAGGTAAAAGTGATGCTAACGTACCAATTAAGCTAAATAGTGCGGGCGTAATTCCAGTAATTTTTGCCTCAACTATTTTATCAATTCCAATGACTGTGGCAGGATTTTTCAGTCAATCTGTAGATTCTGGTGCTGGTTATTGGGTAAACCAAGTATTTGGTTACACTAATCCAATTGGATTTATTCTATATGTTATTTTAATAGTAATATTTTCATTCTTCTATGCATTCTTACAAATTGATCCAGGCAAGATTGCCGATAACTTATCGAAATCACATGCCTTTATTCCAGGCGTAAGACCAGGAGAAGATACAAAAAACTTTATTGCTAAACTTTTATTTAAAGTAACAATTATAGGAACAATTTATTTAGTAATATTAGCCGTATTACCAATTTTAACTAGCGCAATCTTTGGATTAAAAGGAGCAGCTGGTCAAGCAATCATCTTAGGTGGTACTTCACTACTTATTGTTGTTGGTGTAGCAATTGAAACAGCACAACAATTAGAAAGTGATGCTGAACAAGATGAATACAAAGGGATTTTTTAGGTGATAAAAAATGATTATTATTTTACTAGGAGCACCAGGAGCCGGTAAAGGCTCACAAGCTGAGTTATTAGTTAAAAGATATAATATTCCGCACATTTCTACAGGAGACATCTTTAGAGATAATTTTAAAAATGAAACTCCAATTGGAAAATTAGCAAAAGAATATATCGATAAAGGACAATTAGTTCCTGACTCACTAACTAATGACATTGTTAGAGAACGCTTAAGTGCAAAAGATGTTTCAAATGGATTTATTCTTGATGGATATCCAAGAAATATCAATCAAGCTGAAGCTTTAGATAAAATCTTAAAACGCTTCGGTTGGGAAATAACAAGAGTTATTAATATTGCAACACCACTTGACTTATTAGTTAAAAGAATTAGTGGTCGTCGCGTTTGTTCAAACTGCGGGGCAGTTTATCACATTGAAAACAAAAAAACTAAACACGAAGGAATTTGTGATATTTGCTTTAACCCAGTTGTACAAAGAGAAGACGATAATGAACAAACAGTACTAACAAGAATTAAAATCTACGAAGAACAAACAAAAGACTTAATCGATTATTATAACGAAAAAGGACTTTTATCAAATGTTTCAGGAATTACAATTCCTCAAACTGATAAAGAAGTCGTAGAGATTCTAGGAGAATAATAGTGATTTACTATAAATCCAAACGCGAAATTAATTTAATGAAAGAAGCCGGTTTAATTCTAGCCGCTACAAGGCTAGAATTAGAACGACATCTTAAACCTGGTATTTCTACTTGGGAATTAGATAAGATCGCTGAAAAATTTATAAAAGAACGCGGAGCAACCGCGTCATTTAAAAACTATGAAGGATTTCCAGCTTCAATTTGCGCATCAGTAAATGAAGAAGTAATACATGGAATTCCATCGAAGAAAAGAATTTTAAAAGACGGAGATATTATTTCAATTGATCTAGGCGTTAACTATCAAGGTTATCATGCTGATAGCGCTTGGACTTATGCAATTGGGAATGTTTCTAACGAAGTTTTAGAATTGATGAAAGTCACCGAAGAAGCACTCTATAGAGGTTTAGAGGCTGCAAAGCCTGGAAACCAAGTAGGTGATATTTCATACGCAATCGAATCTTATGTTAATAAATTCGGATATGGAATTGTTCGAGAATTTACCGGTCATGGTATTGGGAAAAGCCTTCATGAACCGCCATATGTTCCAAATTATGGCGAGCCTCATACAGGTCCCATCCTCGCTGAGGGCATGACAATATGTATAGAGCCAATGATAAATTTAGGTACTGAAGAAATAAGAGTACTTGGTGATGGTTGGACCGTTATAACAAGGGACAAAAAACCAAGTGCCCACTTTGAACATATGATAGTAATAACAAAGGACGGGTATGAAATATTAACACCTAAACTAGAAAAAAAGGAGTGAATCTATGGCACGAGAAGAAATTATTGAAGTAGAAGCAAAAGTTATTGAGATATTACCAAACACACAATTTATTGTAGAATTAAAAAATGGACATCGAGTATTAGCCCACGTCTCTGGTAAAATCCGTATGCACAACATACGCATTTTACCTGGTGACACCGTAGTTTTAGAGTTGTCACCATATGACTTAACTAAAGGGCGAATTACGTATAGAAGAAAATAGGAGGTATGATGAAATGAAAGTAAGATCATCTGTGAAACCAATTTGTGACAAATGTAAAGTTATTAAACGTAAGGGCCGTGTTAGAGTGATTTGTGAAAATCCAAGACACAACCAACGTCAAGGTTAAGGAGAATATAAGTTATGGCAAGAATAGCAAACGTTGACATTCCTAATAATAAAAGAATAGTTATTTCACTTACTTATATTTATGGAATCGGTTTACCAACATCAAAACAAATTTTAAAAGACGCTCAAGTCGACGAAAATACAAGAGTACACGCACTAACTGATGAAGAATTAGGTAGAATTAGAGCGGAAGTCGCTAAGTATAAAGTCGAAGGAGATTTACGTAGAGATGTTTCAAAATCTATTCAAGATCTAATGGATATTGGATCTTATCGTGGAATGAGACATCGCCGCGGACTACCTGTTCGTGGTCAAAATACCAGAAATAATGCACGTACTCGTAAGGGTAAAAAGCAAGCACCTGGTAAGAAAAGATAATTAAAGGAGGAATATAAAATGGCAAGAAAAAGAACAACTAGACGTAGAGTCAGAAAAAACGTTCCTCTAGGAATAGCTCATATTCACACTACATTTAATAACACTATTGTAACAATTACAGATACAAATGGAAATGCAATATCATGGTCAAGCGCTGGTGCCATGGGCTTTAAAGGTAGTCGTAAATCGACTGCATTTGCTGCTCAAGTTACAGCAGAAGCTGCTACTAAAGCTGCTATTGACAATGGTATGATTAAAGTTGAGGTATACGTTAAAGGAACAGGTCCTGGACGTGAAGCCGCAATTAGATCTATCCAAGCAGCCGGTTTAGAAATCACAGCGATTAAAGATTCGACACCAGTTCCACATAACGGTTGTCGTCCACCAAAACGTCCGCGTGGATAGAAAGGGGAGAATAATAAATGAGAGATTTACTATTTGAACTACCAACGTCTGTTGAAGAAATATCAAAAGACGGTAATAAAGCCAAGTTTACTATTAAACCACTACAACGTGGTTATGGAATAACACTTGGTAACGCACTAAGAAGAGTATTATTATCTTCAATGCCAGGAGCAGCAATTGTAAACGTTGAAATCGATGGAGTCCAACATGAATTTTCAACTATTCCTGGAGTATATGAAGATGTGATGGGTATTATCTTAAATTTAAAAGAAGTAATTTTTAGAGTTGATTCTCTAGATCAAGACTTTGAACAAAAATTATATTTAAACATAGCTGGTCCAGCTGTAGTAACAGCCGGAGACTTTGGTCAAGTTACAGGAGTTGAAATTGTCAATCCTGATTTGATTATTGCTAACTTAAACGAAACTGCAACATTATCAATGACTGTTACAGTTCGTAGAGGTGTTGGTTATGTTTCTGCTGATGAAAATAAAATATTTTCAGGCAATCAAGTTGGATTAATCGCAATCGATTCACTATATTCACCAATTTTAAGAGTTGCATATCATATTGAAAAAACTCGTGGTGATGATGATGAGTTAACATTAGAAGTTGAAACTAATGGTGCAATTGAAGCAAAAGATGCTATTGCTATGGCTTCTAAAGTTTTAATTGATCACTTTAACGTAATCATTCAAATTAGTGAAAATGCTGGTCAAATTGACTTTATTAAAGAAGAAGAAGTTGATGAAACTAATCACATTTATGAAAAGAAAATTGACGATCTTAACGTCTCAGTTAGATTATTTAACGCATTAAAACGTGCAGGCATTTACAAAATCGGCGATTTAATGAAACTTAAAGAAGAAGATATAATTAAATTTAGAAATTTAGGTCGTAAGTCATTAAAAGAGTTAAAAGAGTGTCTAGCTGAATATGGTTTAGAGCTCCAATCTAGCTACAACCAAGATGATGATAATGACGACTACGATGAATAGAAAGGAAAATTTATATGGCAAGTAAACTAGGAAGAAGAACTTCAGCCCGTAAAGCCTTACTAAGAGATTTAGTAACAGACATTATTATTAATGATCGCATTACAACAACTGAAGGTAAAGCAAAAGAATTAAAGAAACTAGCCGATAAAATGGTTACCTTAGCGAAAAAAGGTGATTTAGCCTCTCGTCGTCAAGCCGCAAAATGGGTTCGTCCAGAACAAGCAAATGACGGACAAGATGCACTTCAAAAACTATTTAATGAAATCGGTCCAAGATATCAAGATCGCAATGGTGGATATACAAGAATTATCAAAACTGTTCCTCGTAGAGGAGATGCAGCACCAATGGCGATTATCGAATTTGTTTAATTAATTATTAAAAATGAGTGGAAAGTTTCCACTCATTTTTTTATTTTTGTGATCAGTTGGAAACAATAATATTAAAAGAAGGAGTTGAATCATCAAACAATTCATATAGAAAATGTATTGCACTAAAAACAATCACCATCCCTAAATCATTTAAGCAATTTATGTTTGTTCCATTTAATGGTTGTACTCATCTTGAAGAAATAATTGTTCATCAAGATAATCCTAATTTTAAATCAATAGAAGGCGTTTTATACAGTAAAGATGAAACAATATTAATTAAATATCCACAAGGAAAACAAGAAAATGAATTTACTATTCCTGCTTCAGTTATTCAAGTAAATAACAATGCATTTTATAATTTATTAATACTTGAAAATGTAATAGTGCCTTTAAATGTCACTAAAGTACAACCAAAAGCATTCCAAAGCGAAAGACTTACTATATTTGTTAGAGCTTCAGATAAACCAGCCGGATGGGACGACGAGTGGTATTTTAATTGTCTTAATGTAATTTGGAATTATTCGGGCTAATTGCATATTAAGGCGATTATCAGCAATTTTATAAATAAATAATAATTTATTTTAATAAAAATAAATACTATTGTTTTTATGCCTCCAAAGTATACATATAAAATAATAAATGAAAAATTTTATTATTTATTGTTATATACAAGGAGGTATTTTTTTATATATAAGTTTATTAAAATATCTATTTATACCTATTCTATATTGTTTAACAAAACACTAATAAATTGATATAATAAATAATATAAGGAGAGGAAAGATAATATGAAATTTAAAGATTTTGAATATGTTCGCCCTGATCTTGATAAACTAAGAGCTGAAGTTTCAGCTTTAATTGAAAAGCTATCAGATGAACATACTGTTGATGAAGTATTAAAAGCTTACTTTGATTTAAACGATATACTTGAAGATTACAGAACAATGGCAACTCTTGCAAGTATTCGTCACTCAATTAATACTAAAGATGAGTTCTATATTAAAGAAAGAGACTTTTTTAACGTTGAAGGACCAGCATTAATGCCATTATTCCAACAAATCTCATTAAGATTAGTTGCATCTAAACACAGAGCAGAGTTAGAAGAAAAATTAGGAAAATTGATGTTTGAACAAACTGAATTATCACTAAAAACATTTAAACCAGAAATTGTTCCACACTTACAAAAAGAAAATCAACTTTCAACTGAGTACTCTAAACTTCTAGCAAGTGCTGAGATTGAATTTGATGGTAAAATTTTAAACTTAAGTCAAATGGCACCATATACTACACACATTGATCGTGAAGTTAGAAAATCTGCACAACTTGCAGTATCTGGATGGTTAGAAGGACAAGAAGCTGAAATAGATCGTATCTATGATGAACTTGTAAAACTAAGACATCAAATCGCCCTAGATTTAGGTTATGAGAACTTCGTTCAACTTGGTTATGACCGCATGGGAAGAACTGACTACGGTCCAAAAGAAGTAAAAGCTTACCGCGATCAAATTTATAAAGAAGTAGTTCCAGTAGTTAACGAACTACAAGAAAGAAAAGCTAAAAGATTAGGAATTAAAGATCCTAAATCATATGACTTAGCAATCTCTTTCTTATCAGGAAACCCTACTCCAAAAGGAGATAGACCTTGGATGGTAGAAAGAGCTAAACAAATGTATGAAGAAATGTCACCAGAAACTGGTGAGTTCATCAACTTCATGTTAAAACACGATTTATTAGATCTAGATGCAAAACCAGGTAAAGCTGGTGGTGGATATTGTACATATATTCCTAAATATCGTGCGCCATTTATTTTTGCTAACTTTAATGGTACAGCAGGAGATGTTGATGTATTAACTCATGAAGCGGGACACGCTTTTCAAGTTTACTCATCAAGAGATTTAATTGCATCATATCGCTGGCCAACTATGGAAGCAGCTGAAATTCATTCTATGTCAATGGAATTTTTTGCATGGCCATGGATTGACAAGTTTTTCTTAGAAGATACTGAAAAATATAAATTCTCACACTTAGCAGGTGGAATTTCATTCCTTCCATACGGTGTAACAGTAGATGAATTCCAACACTGGGTATATGAAAATCCACAAGCTACACCAGATGAAAGAAAAGCGGCATGGAGAAGAATTGAACTAAAATATAACCCATCAAGAGATTATGGTGTTGATGAGTTTTTAAACAAAGGAACATACTGGTTCCGTCAAGGTCACATCTTTGGATCACCATTTTACTATATTGACTACACACTAGCTCAAGTAGTAGCATTCCAATACTGGATCTTAGATCAACAAGATCACACTAAGGCTTGGAACAATTATGTCTCACTTTGTAAATTAGGCGGCTCTAAATCTTTCTTAGGTTTAATTGATGAAGTTGGACTTAAAAATCCATTTATCGATGGAACGGTAAAAAGCATAGTTAAGCCACTTAAAGCCTATTTAGACAGCGTAGATGATACTAAGTTTTAATAACTAATCAGTATAAAAAAACTCGTTTTCAAAACGAGTTTTTTCTTTATATAAGCTAAATTAATTAATTATTAAAATATTTTAAGTGATTTTTTTAATAAGTAATATTCAAAGGTTTCTTCATTTTGAATTCCTACAAAACGATTAATTTCTTTTTTACCATCCATTACTACAAAAGTCATAGGAGCAACAATTTTAAACTTCTTAGTTAAGTATTTACTCTTTGAAGTATCACATACTTTAAAATCAAAGTCAGTATATTTTTTACTCCATTTGGTAAATGTTGGTAAAAAAGCATCACAACTACGACACCAAGGCATTCCAAAAAGAATAACTACCTTTTTCTTATTTTGTACAACTTCTCGATTAAAATTAAAATAATTTAAACTCACAAGCATAATATCCCTCTATTTATATTATACACTATATTTAGCGTTTCAAGTGCGATTATATGGTATAATATCATAGATATGATATTGGTTGGTGATGAGATTGATAAGAGTAGAAAATTTATCATTTAAATATAGTGAAAAATACGAAACATTAAAAAATGTATCACTTGATATCCCAAAAGGAACTTGGGTTTCTATTTTGGGGCATAATGGTAGTGGAAAATCAACACTAGCAAAATTATTGATTGGCTTATTAGAAGCTGATGAAGGTAGCATTTATATTGGTGAAGATGAAACATTACTTACAAGCGAAACATTACAAGATATAAGAAAGAAAATAGGAATCGTATTCCAAAATCCAGATAATCAATTTGTTGGTGTCACGGTAAAACATGACATCGCTTTTGGTATGGAAAATCAACGTATACCACGCCAAGAAATGATTGAAAAAGTAAACTATTATGCTGATTTAGTTGGAATGAAAGATTATCTACATAAAGGACCACACGAATTATCGGGTGGTCAAAAACAAAGAGTAGCCATTGCTGGAGCACTGGCGATGAATTTAGATATAATGATTTTTGATGAAGCAACTTCAATGTTAGATCCAGATGGGACTAAAGAAATAGTTGATTTAATTAAAAAATTAAACGAAGAAATGGGTAAAACTATTATAACAATTACTCATGATTTAGAATTTGCTAATTTAAGTGATCGTTTAATAGTTATGAGAAAAGGTGAAATAATTCTTGATGGAACTCCTGAAGAAATTTTTGATGAAGAAGAATTATTAAAATCATCAAGTTTAGAACTACCTTATTCAATTAAAGTTCAAAAAGATTTACAAAAAGCCAACTTTAATGGCAAAGAAGAGTTAGTGGAGGCATTATGGAAATACGGTTTAAAAAAGTAAACTTTAAATATAAAGGTTTGTCTGACATTACTCACGCACTAAAAGAAGTTAGCTTAACAATCAATCATAAAAATGAATTTATTGCAGTTGTTGGACAAACAGGTAGTGGAAAATCTACATTAGTACAGTTAATGAATGGTCTTTTGATACCAGATAGTGGTACAGTGGACGTTTTTGGTTTTAAGTTACCACCAAAAAGAAGACAAAAAATTAACCAACTTCGTCAAGAGGTTGGTTTAGTATTCCAATTTCCTGAATATCAACTATTTGAAGAAACAGTAATTAAAGATATTATGTTTGGACCAAAGAACTTCAAAAAAACTGCCAAAGATGCAGAAACTAGAGCACTAGAAGCAGCTAAGATGGTAGGTCTAGAAGGAGATATTTTAAAATCTTCGCCATTTAAAATTAGTGGTGGACAAATGAGAAGAGCGGCTATTGCTGGAATTCTTGCTATGGATCCAAGAGTATTAGTATTAGATGAACCAACAAGAGGACTAGACCCACAAGGTCGCACCGAGATGATGGAACTATTTAAAGAAATTCATGAAAATACTAAAAAAACAATTATTTTAATTACTCATGATATGGACTTAGTAAGTGAATATGCTAAAAGAGTAATCGTATTAAAAGACGGTGAAGTTGTTTTTGATGGTAAAAAAGAAGAGTTATTTGAAGATCCTAATTTCAAGAGTTATCATTTAAGTCTACCAACACCACTTAAAATCTTAAAATACTTAGAAGAAGAATGTGGAATTATTTATAAACCACAATATACATATGACGATTTAATTAAATACTTAAAGGAGGGTAAAAAATGAACAATATTGTAATTGGTCAATATATCCCTCGAGATTCTTGGCTTCATAAATTAGATCCAAGATATAAAATTATGGGACTAATATTTTTATTAGTAGCATTATTTATTATCCCAATTAGAACTGAGTGGCCTTACCTTGCGATGCTTGGAAGTTTGACAGTATTAATATTTCTATTAATTATTACTTCCAAGGTACCAATCTTAAAAGTAATACGGGGATTTAGACCGGTAATGTTTTTATTAACATTTACGTTTATAATCCAAATATTTTATTATAATGTTGGTGCTGATGCTAATTTACTAGCAAGTATTGACCTATATTTCACATGGGCCTCACTTGGAGCAATGATATTAATTTTAGTGTTTTATTTTATAACTAAAAAATATATTAAACTAGGTTTCTTATATTTCTTAGTTGTTGTGTTTGGACTGTTTGCAGTCCAACACTTTATGCCTTCAAATTGGGGGTTAATTGCTTCATATAAGGCTAATTTATATGATGAAGCATTAATTAGAAGTGGATTTTTAATCTTAAGAATTTTAAATGTCATTATGTTAACATCACTTTTAACACTAACTACTATGACAACTGATTTAAATCATGGGATTGAGTCACTACTTAGACCTTTTAAAGTAATTAAGTTTCCTGTTGATACACTAGCGATGATGTTATCACTAACACTTAGATATATTCCTACATTACTTGAAGAAACTAATAAAATTATGAAAGCACAAGCTTCGCGCGGTGTTGATTTTAATGAAGGCAAATTAAAAGATAAAATTGGACAAATGATTTCGCTTTTAATACCAATTTTTATTATTTCATTTAAACGAGCTGAAGACTTAAGTAACGCTATGGAAGCAAGAGGCTATGAAATAGGCGCTAGAAGAACTAAAATTGATGCTTATAAAACAACGTTTACTGATGTTTTCTCACTATTAGTAGCAATATTAATATTTGGAGCTATTTTAGCTTCTAGATTTGTAATACCACTATACTTATGATTAGATATTTTGCAGTAGTATCATATGATGGTAGTGACTATTATGGTTTTCAAAGACTAAACGATAGACCTAACATTCAACAAACAATTGAAAAAGCATTAAAAAATATGACCCAGCAAGAAATACTTATCTTTGTATCAGGAAGAACCGACAAAGGAGTACACGCTAAAGGTCAAGTTATTCATTTTGATACTGAAATTGATTTAGAAGGTGATGTCTGGGTTAATGGAATTAACCGAAGACTTCCTGATTCTATTAGAATTAAAAGTGTTAAAAAAGTTAATTTTAATATGCACGCTAGACATTCAGCTAAATCTAAGATTTATGAATATAAAATTAGTAAAAAAGAATCTAGCCCATTTACATCAAGATATGAAAACTATTTTCCAAACATTGATGTAGATAAGTTAACCAAAGCTTCAGAGTTATTAGAAGGAATGCATGATTTTGGTGGATTTAGTGTTTATATTAAAGATAAACCAACTGTTAAAACGATCTATTCTGTTAAAGTTAAAGAAACTAAAAACCACATTACAATCCAATTTCACGGAGACAGTTTCTTAAGATATATGATTAGAAGAATGGTTGGGTTATTAGTTGAGATATCAACTGGAAAAAGAGATATATCAGATGTTTTAAAAATTTTAAAAACTCAAGACCGGAGGATTGCTAATAAAACAGCACCTGCTAAAGGTCTATACTTAGTAAAAGTATTTTACTAACTACAAAATATATGCGATAATAGTAATAGGAGGACATAGTATGTTTATTACATTTGAAGGTGGAGAAGGAAGCGGAAAAACTTCTGTTATTAAAAGAATTGAAGAAAAACTAATAAAGATGAATTATGAAGTTTTAGTAACAAGAGAACCAGGCGGATCGGTTGTTGCTGAACAAATTAGAAAAATAATTCTTGATTCAAAAAACACTTCAATAACTGATGAGACTGAAGCATTACTTTTTGCTGCATCAAGAACTCAGCATCTAGAAGAAATTGTCCTGCCAGCCTTAAAAGAAGGCAAGATTGTACTATGTGATCGTTATGTTGACTCATCACTTGCGTATCAAGCATACGCAAGAGATTTAGGTTTTGATTTTGTTTTAAGTGCAAATAGTTATGCGCTTAAACATTTACCTGATTTAACATTTTATTTAGATGTTCTGCCTGAAATTGGTTTAAAAAGAATATCAGAAAGAGACGATTTAAATCGTTTAGATAAAGAAAGAAAATCATTCCATGAAAAAGTAAGACAAGGTTATTTAAAGGTCTTAGAGATGTATCCCGAAAGAGTTATTAAAATTGACTCTAACGGCACAATTGATCAAATGGAAGAAGATATAATGAAGGTGTTACAAGAAAGACTATGAAACGAGCGTTAAGTTTTTTCCAATCAACAATTAAGAAAAACCGAATGGCCCATCTTTATTTAATAGATGGCCCTAAAGGAGCAGGAAAGTTAACTCTTTCTTATTTAGTGAGTGCGGAACTACTTAAACGAAAAGGTGAAGATGAACAAAGATTATTAAATCAAATTAAAAATCAAATTCATCCTAACGTAATTGTAATAAGTCCAGATGGAAATGTTATTAAAAAAGAACAAATACTAGTTTTACAAACTGAGTTTTCTAAAACTAGTTTAGTAGCAGGAGCAAGAGTTTATATTATTTGTGATATAGAAAAGATCTCATCTGCTGCTGCTAATAGTTTGTTAAAGTTTTTAGAAGAACCAGAAGGAAAACAAACATATGGCTTTTTACTTACCGAAAATAGAGATGCGGTACTTCAAACGATAAGTTCAAGAAGTCAGCACATCCATCTAGTCGGTATTGATAAAAAAGAAATTAAAGAATCACTTCTAAACAAAGGAATTAATCCGTTAATTTCTGAAATATTACCAGAATTAACTAACAATACCGATGAAGCGTTAGAGTTAGTTGATCATAGTAGCGTTATTGAAATTTCTAAATTTTTAAATAAATTAGCAAGTGATTGGTTAAATCAAGATATAGTCTTTAGAATAGACTATATTAATTTACTACCTCAAACGACTCAAAGTCGTAATTGGTATTTATCATTTAATAATATATTATTAGTATTTTTTACTGACATAATTAGATATAAAGTTCATCGTGAAATTACTTTTGAATCACTTAGAAGTGAAATTCAAAAGATAAGCGCGAAAATAAGCTTATTACAATTAGAAGGTATTACTTCTTTTATTGAAACACATATCAACCGTCAGGGAGCATACATTGATATATTACTCTACTATCAAAAACTACTTCAAGACTTAGACGAAGGGAGAATATTATGAGAGTAAGTTTAGTCCAGTTTAGAAGAGCTGGTAAAAAATATTATTTTGGATTAAACAACCTTGATATTAATAATCAAGATGATGTTGTTGTTGAAACAATTAGAGGAATTGAAGTCGGAAAAGTTGTCGGCTTTAAAGATATAGATGAATCAGAAATAATTGGTGAATTAAAACCAATAATTAGAACTGCAACTGAAGAAGATTTAGTTCAAAAAGAGAAAAATCTAGCTGATGTTGTTGAGGTTGTCATTACAACTAAAGACTTAGTTAAGCAACATTCGCTTGATATGAGCATTTTAGATGCTGAGTATACACTAGATAGAAAAAGACTACTTATATATTTTGAAGCTGACGAAAGAGTAGACTTTCGTGAGCTTGTAAAAGATTTATCTAGTATTTATCAAACAAGAATTGAATTAAGACAAATCGGATCACGTGATGGTGCTAAATTAGTAGGTGGCATTGGTCCTTGTGGGTTAATATTATGTTGTAATACATTTTTAGGAGAATTTGATGTTATTACAATCAAAATGGCTAAAAACCAAAACATATCTCTTAACCCAAGTAAAATATCAGGAGCTTGTGATAAACTTTTATGTTGTATTAAGTATGAAAATGATGCCTATACACACTTAAAAGAAATTATGCCTGATATTGGTGATCAAATTATATATGAAAAAGAAAAGTATGAAGTTAGAGGAATTAACTTATTAAAAGAAAAAATCTTAATCTTTGTTGGCGAAGACCAAGAAAGATTATGGCTTAAAAAAGATCAATATGAAAGGGTGAAGTAAATGTTACTACAATCATTAAACAGAAAAGAAAAGCTTAAGTTTTTAGACTTAGCACTACAAATGGTTTCTATTGATGGGGAACCATCAAACTATGAAGATAGAATCCTAAACTTAATGTTAGAAGAAATTGGTGAAGAAGTAGCTGGTGAATATACTTTTAAATTAAGTGATGATTATGAAAAAACAATTATCTTTTTTGAAGATGCTCCAATTACAGTTAAAAATATTGTTTTTCTAAACTTATCAAGATTACCACTGTTTGACGATTTATATAACACTAGACAACACTTTTTCTTAGAAGAAATCCGTCTTCGCTTTGGAATAACTGAAGCTAAGAAAAAACAATTAATGCGCTTAGTTTATGACGAAAGAGATTTAATTGAAAAAGCTAAAAGAGCAGTTAACTCATAAGGATGAAAATAACACAAAACTTTGAAAATAATAATCCAACCTTATATTTAGTAGCTACACCAATTGGTAACTTAGAAGATATTACCCTAAGAGCTATTAATATATTAAAAGAAGTAGACTATATCTTTTGTGAGGACACAAGACATAGTCGCATTCTTTTAAATCACTACAACATAACTACAAAAGTAGATAGTTACTTTGAACATAATAAAGATATTAAAGGAAAAAGAATAATAGATTTATTACATGCAGGCAATAATATTGCTTTAATAAGTGATGCCGGAACACCAGGAATAAGTGATCCAGGTTATGAAATTGTTAAGTTAACTATTGAAAATGATTTTAATGTTGTACCAATACCAGGAGCAAGCGCAGTCTTATCAGCGCTAATTGTATCTGGTTTAATAATTCAACCATTTACATTTTTAGGATTTTTGCCAAGGCAAGAATCCAAACAACAAGAAATATTTAAAGATTATTTATTTAGAGCGGAAACATTAGTTATTTATGAAGCGGCTAACAGAGTATTAAAAACACTTAAAAATGCCTTTGATATTTTAGGTTCTAGAAAAGTAGTAATAGCTAAAGAATTAACTAAAAAGTTTGAAACAATTATAAGAACTGATTTAGAAACAATATCTAATAGTGATATTGAACTAAAGGGTGAGTATGTTATTATAATTGAAGGTGGAAATCCAACGGATTTTTTCAAAAGATTTACAATCATAGAACACGTAAATTACTATATTAATAAAGGACAATCAGAAAACGACGCAATGAAAAGCGTCGCTCGTGATTTAGGAGTAACTAAATCAGATATATACAAAGAGTTTAAAATAAGGAGATAACAACATGAAAAAACCATACTACATAACAACCGCTATTCCATATAGCTCAGCGATTCCTCATATTGGAAACGTCTATGAAATAATACTTACGGATTCAATCGCTAGGTTTAAAAGATTGGATGGTTTTGAAGTATATTTTCAAACAGGAACCGATGAGCACGGACAGAAAATAGAAAAAAGTGCTAAAGAAAACAATATGGATCCAAAATCATATGTTGATATGATTTCAGGACAAATTAGAGAAATATTTGATCTTGTTAATATTAGCTATGATTCTTTTGTTAGAACAACTGATGATCGTCATGTTAAATCAGTTCAACAAATATTTGAAAAACTATTACAACAAGATGATATCTATTTAGGTCATTATGAAGGCTGGTATTCATTATCTGAAGAAGCGTTTGTTGCAGAAAAAGACTTAATAGACGGAAAAACTCCAAATGGTGATACACCAATTTGGATGAGTGAAGAAGCATACTTTATTAAGTTAAGCAAATATCAAGATAAACTTGTAGAACATATTAAAAATAACCCTAATTTTATTATGCCAGACTCAAGAAGAAATGAAATGATTCGTAACTTTTTAGAAGAACCACTTCTTGATATTTCTATTACAAGAACGGCCTTTGATTGGGGAATTCCAATTACATCTAATCCAAAACATGTCGCATATGTTTGGATTGATGCCCTATTTAATTATATTACTGGGCTAGATTATGATCCTAGTATGCCAAAAAGTGAGCAGTTTAAAAAATACTGGCCAGCAGATTTACACGTAATTGGAAAAGATGTTATGAGGTTTCATGTTATCTTTTGGCCAATACTACTTTTAGCATTAGGACTAGAACTACCAAAAACTATTTTTGGTCACCCTTGGGTTTTAATTGATCGTAATAAAATGAGTAAGTCAACAGGAAATGTTATGTATACAGAAGATCTAGTTAGACAATTTGGTGTTGATACAATTAGATATTACTGTTTGCATGAAATACCATATGCAACCGATGGTAATATGACATATGAATTAATTATTGAAAGAAATAACAGTGATCTAGCAAATACATTAGGTAACTTAGTTAACAGAACATTAGGTATGATTAAAAAGTATCGTAGCGGTAATGTTAAAAAAGTTATTTTAGATGATGAGCATTCAACTAATTTAAGAAATGAAGCGCTAAATACTCTTCCTAACATCAGAAAGTTAATGGAAACATATCATGTTGGAGATGCTTTAGAAGAAGTAATGAAATTAGCACGAAGTGCTAATAAATATATTGATTTAATGGAACCATGGAAATTAGTAAAAGATGAATCTAAACAAGATGAATTAGATAATCTTTTATATCATCTAATTGAAACAATTAGATTTTTATCGGTTTTAATTTATCCATTTTTACCTGAAACAGCCGAAAAAATTGCTAAACAAATTAATCATGTTGATTTAACATTTGAATCACTTAATAAGTTTGGTAATTATGAAAGTGGCACTACTGGTCAGGCAGAAGTATTGTTTACTAGATATGATCTTGAAAAGAAGATGGAAGAGATATTACAAGAGGGAAATGAAAAAGAATAATGAACTATCACAAGTAGAAACTAACCAAAAAGAAAAAGTAAAAAAAGTTAGATTTCCATTTTTAAAAACTGAAAAGTTTAAACAAACAATTAGACCCGAAGCATTTCGTATTTTTATTGTTGTTATAGCAACTTTAATATACGGAGTTGGACTTAGCTGGTTTATTGAAGTTAGTGCTGTTAGATTATATGCTGGTGGTATACCGGGTGTTGCTCAGTTAATAGTAGATTTTTTTAGAGTTACTCACTTAATACCTGATGTTGAAGCAGCAACGGGAACAATAATGTTTATTACAATTATTGTATTAAATATTCCAATTATATTATTAGGATGGTTTGGAGTATCAAAAAGATTTACAATATATTCAATTATTTCAGTTATTCTGCAAGCAACCATAATCGGATATATTAAAGTTCCAATCTTCGAAGGTGTTGATGCGATGGTTTTAGCTGTATTTGGCGGGGCACTAGTAGGAGTTGGAGTAGGTATATCAATGAAGTTTGGAACTTCAACTGGTGGTTTTGATATTATTAGTCAATATCTATCACTTCGTAGAGGTCGAAGTGTTGGTCAAATATCAACGATATTTAACTTTGTTTTAATGTTAGTTGGGGCAATTATGCTAGGATACTTTGAAGGGAAAGCTGTTGGTAATTACGGAGAAGGAGCAAACTTTGCTGGTGAAGTATTTTTATACTCAACAGTCAGACTATTTGCAACTATGATCTTAACTGATAGAATTCATACTTCATATAATTATACTGAGTTTAATATTATTACTGATTATGCTGAGGAGATCTCTCAAGGTATAGTTAAAGAATTAAACCGCGGAGCAACAATATTTGATGCTAGAGGCGGATATGCATTTAATGAAAAAAGCATGGTTTATTTAATAGTTATGAATTTTGAGCGAGCAAAGCTACTCCGAGTAGTTAAAGAACACGATCCAGATGCGTTTATTGTGATGAAACCAGTTAGCTCAATTCACGGGAATTTCTTAAAAAGAACGGTGGCCTAAATTGGCCGCTTTTTTGTGAAATCGTTTACATTCACAAAGTTTCCTTATTTCATTTACAATGTATAATTATTTTGGTACAATAAGTTTGAAATCAATATCGTATAATAGGCTGAATGTGGCAGCCAAGTCTCTACCATGATTCCGTGAAAATCATGACTACGGTATGAAAACATTTTTTAACGCTGTTTTCATATGCCACTATTCAGTTAGTGGCATTTTTTATTATCTGATGTTGATAAAAAATCTAAGGGGAGGAAAATAGTGGAAAAGAGAGATTTTTTGAAAGAAGAGCAACACAAGGGATCACAAGAACCAAATAACAGTTCATCGTTTTTGGGGAAGATGGACAAATTCTTTAAGGTCACTGAGCGTGGGTCTAACTGGAGAAGGGAAATAATCGGGGGATTAGTAACATTCTTAGCTATGGTTTACATCTTAGTAGTAAACCCAGATATCTTAGCAGCAGCAGGCATGCCAATGGGCGGTACTTTTTTAGCAACCGCACTAATTGCAGGGGCTGCAACTATTGCGATGGGGGTATTTGCTAAACTACCTTTTGGGCTAGCGCCTGGTATGGGAACAAACGCATTCTTTGCTTTTGTTATTGTTAATGTAATGGGGTATTCTTGGCAAGAAGCTCTAGCTGCAGGTGTAATTGCAGGGGTTATATTTTTAGTCATATCTATTACGCCAGCGCGGAGAATTATTATGGAGGCAATTCCAGCAAGCTTAAGATTAGCTATTGGTGCGGGAATTGGCTTTTTTATTGCCTTTATTGGACTTCAAGGCGCTGGTATTATTGAAGGAAGTGCAGATACTCTAGTAACACTTACTAACTTTAAAGATCCACTAGTTTTACTAGGACTATTTGGTATTACACTAGCATTAATACTTCATACAATGAAGTTTAGATTCTCAATTATTGTTTCAATTATTGCAACAGCAACACTTGGTGTAATCTTAGGTTTAATTTGGCCAGATTTAGGTTTTCCAGAGTTTGGAAAATTTGATTATTCAGGCTTAGGAGAAATCAAAGTAACAGCAAGTGGATTTGTTCAAGGATTTAAAACAGTTTGGCGTTGGGATTTAATCTTAGTAGTTATCTCATTAGTATTCTTAGATTTATTTGATACAATGGGTACATTCCTTGCTACTGCAGGTCCTGCTGGATTAATTGATGAAAACGGAAAAATTGAAAATATGGAAAAAGGATTACTTGTTGACAGTGGTGCAACAGTTGTTGGTAACATGTTAGGTACTCCAGTAGTTACTACATATGTTGAATCATCTACTGGTATATCAGCGGGCGCGCGTACAGGCTTTGCGTCAGTTATAACTGGTTTACTATTCTTTTTATCAATTGCATTATTCCCAATTTTTAAAGTCTTTAGTTATCCATATGTAACAGCAAGTGCACTTGTATTAGTTGGGGTCTTAATGGCAATGCAACTTAAAAATATTGAATGGGGCGAAATTGATACAGCTATTATGGCTTTTATGACAATTATTATTATGGTATTGTCATATTCAATTACTAATGGTATTGCTTTTGGTATTATCTTTTATGTAATTACTAAACTAGCAGCTAGAAAGTGGAAAGAGATCCACCCAGTAATGTTGTCGTTGGCCGTAATATTTATTGCCTATTACGCTTTAATGGCGGTGTTTTAGATTTTAATAAATAACCCTTCGGGGTTATTTTTTTAAATAAATGTAAAGGGGAGAAAAAATATGAATTCAAAAAACTTAGTATTAGATGTATGGGAAAGACCAAAATGGTATCGTTGGATACTACTTAGTTTACAACACGTATTTGCAATGTTTGGAGCAACCGTATTAGTACCAATTTTAACCGGATTAGATATTGGGGTTGCTTTAATAGGTTCAGGAGTTGGAACACTTATTTATATTGCAATAACAAAAGGAAAAGCGCCAATGTATCTTGGATCATCGTTTGCATATATTTCAGCAATTGGTGCTGCAAAAGGTGCTGGTGGAGAATTTGATGCAGCATTTACAGGAATTATTTTAGTTGGTGTTATTTATGTAATTGTAGCTGTTATTATTAGATTCTTTGGTGTCAAATGGTTAAAGTGGTTACTACCAAGTGTTATAGTTGGACCAATGATCATGGTAATTGGTCTAAGCTTAGCACCAGTTGCGGTTGGACAAATAACAACTATAAAAGTTAATGGTATTGATACTGCAACAGATTGGCGCTATTATGTAGTTGCACTTGTAACATTTCTAACGATTGTAATCGTTGCAGTTAAAGCAAAAGGATTTTTAAAGATTATTCCATTTTTAATTGGAATTGTCGCAGGCTATTTAATGTCACTTGCTGTTGGACTTGTTGATTTTGAAATATTTAAAGACATTACATTTTTCTCAATACCAAAATTCCAATTTGTATTTCAATATAAACCAAACTTTAGTGCCGCTGTGATATTTGCACCGCTAGCGTTTGTTACCATTATGGAACATATTGGAGATCACCAAGTGTTAGGAAGCATAATGGAACGGGACTTACTAGAAGAGCCTGGTTTAGCTAAAACATTAGCTGGTGATGGAGTAGCAACTTTATTTGCCGGTTTAATCGGTGCACCAGCTAATACTTCATATGGTGAGAATACTGGTGTAGTTGCAATGACTAAAGTTGGTTCAGTTTGGGTAACAGGTGGAGCTGCGGTAGTAGCAATCTTACTTGCTTTTATAAGTCCAATTAACTTATTTATTAGAAGTATTCCAGCACCAGTATTAGGTGCAATGTCACTAGTATTATTTGGAATGATCGCAGCTAACGGGTTAAAAGTAATTGTTCAAGATAAAGTAGATTTAACTGATATGAGAAATATTATAATTATTTCAACAATGTTAGTTGTTGGATTAGGAGGATTAGTAATTGCCTTTACTGATGTTATTAAAATTGAAACAATGGCAATCGCCGCAGTAATCGGCATCTTGTTAAATCTATTCTTTAAATTACTTGATTTAATGACAGTTAATAACTTTAGAAAGCTCTTTAGACTACCAGTTAAAGAAGAAGCTTCTGAAGATATCGAAGAAGTAGAAGAATAATCCCACTATTTAATATATATTATTAAACAATATACAAAAAACTCCTTCCAAAAAGGAGTTTTTATTAATCTAAACAACCATTATTGACTAAGTATATAAAGGTTGTTAAAATAGACTTAAGTTATTTCATTACTAAATAGGAGGAGATAACTATGAAATTAAGAAATATATTGTTAATATTAATCTTGATATTTACAGTAGTTTTTTTAACAAGCTGTCAAAATAAAGAAGTATCTATTAAATTTGATACAGGAGATCAAGAAATAGTTGTAAATCCAATCGTAGGTAAACCTGGAGAAACAGTGATTCAACCCCGTAACCCAAACCGAATTGGACATAGATTTCTTTATTGGTCTTTTAACGGAGAAAAGTATGAATTTTCAGTTTTACCTAAAAAATCAATTACACTTGTTGCAGTGTGGGAAGCGCCACACTACATCACATTTGAAACAGATGAAGAAATAAAACCAATTAGATTATATAAAGGTGAGAGTTTAGATAACTTAATACCAACACTTGATACAAAAATTGATGAAGATGGAAAAGGCTATCGTTTTCTGTACTGGGAGTTAGATGGAGATGAGTTTAATTTAACTGAAATGCCAGATCGAGACATAACCTTAAGGCCTGCTTGGAAGCAAGGTTTAGTATTAAGATATGATCTTGGTGATGATAATCAAGAATTAAATCCTGATGTTTATTTTGAAGGAGAAACACTAGCTTTAAAAATACCTAGAAGCAAAGTAAATGAACAAGGTGTTAGTTTTAGGTTTGAAGGTTGGCTTTTAAATGACGAAGAATTTACTTTAACAAAAATGCCAAGCCATGACATAACAATAAGTGCTAAATGGGAAGATAAAATAGCAATTCATTTTAACACAGGCCAATCAACTGTAGAAGTTCCATCGTTATATGCTGAACCTGGAGATAAGATTGAAGCTCCTTTAGTGAATCCAACTTTAGAAAATCATTTATTTGTGGGTTGGTTTAAAAATGGTTCTCCTTATATATTTAATAAAATGCCTAACGAAACAATTGATCTAGTAGCACACTTTCAAGAAACTACAAGTGAGTATCATAGCATATCAACCCTACCTAAAATGTATATTAATTTAGAAAATAACTTCCCACTTTCTTATGTTGACAGGGAAATATATAGAAACGCACAAATTACCTTACAAAGCAATAATCCTTTAGAGCCAATTATTAGTAAATCAGCTGAGTTTAGAGGTAGAGGCCACGGTTCTTGGGAAGAGAGTAAAAAAGGTTATCGTATTAAATTTTATAATAAAACAGAGATGATGGGCAGCCCATCATCGAGACACTGGGTATTATTAGCCGGAGCTAACTTCAATGATGAAACACTTTATAAAAACGTAACAGCTTTTAATATGGCAAGAGATGTTATGAGTCATATTGAATATACAACATCAACACATTGGGTTGAGCTCTATGTAAATAGAGAATACCGAGGTGTTTATATGGTAATGGAGCATGTTCGAGTAGCAAAAGAACGTGTTAATATTGAATCAAAACACGGAATAATAGATACCGGTTATTTAATTGAATTAGATGCTTATGCTAGAGAAGATGGACCGGAAGGAATATATTGGTTTACAATACCAGGTGTTAAGCATCCGTTCGCTGTTAAATCACCAGATCCAGATGACTATTTAGATGAAGGCCTAACAGAAGCTGAATTTAGAGAACAAGTTAACTTTATTAAAAATTACACCGAACAAGTTTTTAATGCGGCACTTGGAAAAGATTTAAATGCTTTTAGGCAACTAGCTGATATCAACTCATTTATTGATATGTATTTATTACATGAAATATTTAAAAACACTGATACAGGCTGGAGTTCATTTTATATGTATAAAAAGCCAGGAGGCAAACTATTTGCAGGTCCAGCATGGGACTTTGACGCAACAGCTGGATCATCAAGAGGTGAGACATCACCTACAGGTTGGTATGTATCAGATACTGTTAGACAACACTCAGACTATACTGCAAGTGAGTTATTTATTAGTTTAATGGAAATACCAGAATTTAGACAAATGACTAGAAGTAGATGGCTTGAAATATCAGAGCCATCAAGAGTCTTTTTAAATAATTTAATTTCAGATGAAAAGTTAGAAGAGAATCAATTCGCATTTGGTAGAAACTTTCAATTTTGGGCTCATGATGAAAGTTATGGTGGATCAAAAGATCTACTTGTAAGACAACAAAAATGGATCGATGACACTAAAAAATTAAGAACTTGGTTACTAACAAGGTTTGACTGGTTAGATGAAGAATCTAATTGGTAATAATTAAAAAACAAAAAGGCTTTGAAGCATTAAACTTCAAAGCCTTTATCTTTTAGTATTAAAATTAATTACTCAACTCTTAAAGCATCTACTGGATCTTTATTAGCCGCCATTCGAGATGGAATTAATCCAGCAATAAATGCTAAAAATGTACTAATTGCAACAAGAGCTATTACATGAATAAAGTTTACTTGAGAGATATTTTTAACATTTGCGTAATGGTGAACAATAATGTTTAATGGAAATGTTAGTATAAATGTAATAAGCATTCCAAATACACCAGATGCAAAGCCAATGATTAAGTTTTCACTATTAAATGTTCTAGAGACATCTTTCTTTCTTGCGCCTAGTGCTCTCATTAATCCAATTTCTTTTGTTCGCTCAATTACTGATGTATAAGTAATAATGGCAATCATTATTGATGATACTACTAAGCTTACAGAAGTAAGTGCAATTAAAACAATAGAAACGGAATCAATAATATTTTTAGATAGTCTTGAAAATAAAATTGATTCATCAACATATACAATTGGTTTATCTAGAATATCTTTATTAGTTTCGTTATATAAATCAAGATGAGCTTTTACTTCATCTTTTTGTTTGAAATTTTCAGGAAATATATGAATATAATCAACAACTCCAAAAATATCATTATGATTTTCTCTTAAATAATTTATCAAATCAGAATCATAACCGATACCCTTTACAAATAATGTAAATCCTTCAGGAACTTTTAATCTAACAATTCCTGATATTCTTAACTCTATCGCCTCATTTACATCAAAATTATTCTCATCATACGTTCCAGGATATAAGTATAAGCTTCTTCCGATAAATTCTGAATATGGAATATTTTTTCCAAGTTCAGGATCAAATCCTAAACCTTTTAAAATATCCATTTCAATCCGGTTATATTCATCAACCGTTAAATAAACTTCAAAAATCTTATTAGCTGGATCATGAACTGGTCTAGTTCCAGCAACAATATCATAAACAGTATCAAACATATCACCATCTGGTAGAAGAGTTGCGCTAGAATTTGAAACTGGTAGTGGCATTGTTGGAACAGGCGTTTTATTTTCATTATAAAATTTATTATATGTAATAGTACCATCAGCATCTTCTTTTTTATTTAAGATAGTATATTCCATAAAATATTTAATGGTAAGTGCTGAGATGTTATCTTTTCCTTCTCCGTTATAATAATCTTTAACGTAATTAACATAATCTTCAGTAATATCATTTCTTTCCATTAATCCTGAAATACTTGGTGGTTCATAAGGGATAACTTCTTGGATATCTGGTTTTGTTGGTAAGTCATCAGGTCGATAATTCATTATCTTTTCAAAGTTAGTATATTGATAAGAAACTTTGAGTGGATAATTTCCTAAAGTATCTCTTTGGAAATTATCAATTTCTCGATTCATCCCTTGAGACAATGCTAATATTAAAGCAATTCCAATAATACCAATAGAAGAAGCAAAGGCTGTTAGGAAGGTTCTTCCTAACTTAGTTTTCAAGTTTTTTAAAGCCCCTAAAAAAGAAGTAGCAAAACTCATTGCTGTTTTATTTAAGATTAAATCTTTAGTAACCTTATCGCCTTCTCCGCTGTCATATGGATTAGTATCTTCAATTACGCGGCCATCATTTAATCTAACAATTCTTGTTGCATACTGATCGGCAAGTTCGGTATCATGAGTAACCATGATAACTAACTTGTCTTTAGCAACTTCTTTAAGTAGATTCATGATTTGAATGCTAGTTGTTGAATCAACAGAACCAGTTGGTTCATCAGCTAAAATAATATCAGGATCATTAGCAAGCGCTCTTGCGATTGCAATTCTTTGACTTTGACCAACCGATAATTGGTTAGGTTTTTTATTTATATGATCAATTAGTCCGACTTGCTCAAGAAGTTCTAGTGCACGCTCGCGTCTTTCTTTTGGACCAACGCCAGCAAGAGTCATACCCATTTCTACGTTTTCAACAATACTTAAATGAGGAACTAAATTATGAGTTTGAAAAATAAAACCAAGCGAGTGGTTTCGATACATATCTAAATCTTTAGAACTAAATTCATTTAGTGAATTTCCATATAAACTTATCTCTCCACTATCTGGACGATCTAGGGCGCCAATAATGTTTAGTAAAGTGGTTTTCCCGCATCCAGACGGGCCTAAAATAGCTACAAATTCTTGTTGTCGAAATTCAATAGATATTCCATCAACAGCATTTGTAACAAAGTCTCCAACGGTATAAGTTTTCTTTAAATTAGTTAGTTTTAGCATACATAAATCAGCTTCTTTCTTTGTTTGCACTATGTATTACTATAATATCATAAATTATGATAATGTTATATCAATTAGTCTTTATTTATCAATCATTATTTCAAATTTAATTGTAATAAATGAGCTAAAAAAGGAAGTATATAAAAATTAATTTTTAAATTAAGTGATATTGGTTGACTAATTTAAATGATTATTGTAATATATTATTCGGTACGTTTTATCCACTTAGCCCTTTATATACATAAAGGAATAGGAGAATTTATTATGAAAACATTTCAAGCAAAAAAAGAAAACATTGAAAGAAAATGGTTCGTAGTCGATGCTGAAGGAAAAACTTTAGGTCGTCTTGCAACCGAAGTTGCATCTGTATTACGCGGTAAACACAAACCAATCTACACTCCTCATGTAGACTGTGGTGATTATGTTATCGTTGTTAATGCTGACAAAGTAGTTCTAACTGGGAAAAAATGGCAAGATAAAATTTATTACAGCCATAGCGGATATCCAGGCGGGTTAAAGGAAACTAACGCTGCTGAAATGATGTCTAAACACCCAACAAGAATGGTAGAAAAAGCAGTCAAAGGCATGTTACCTAAAACTAAATTAGGTGCAGACATGTATCGTAAGCTTTTTGTTTATGCTGGTCCAGACCACAAACACGAAGCACAACAACCAGAGGCATTGGAGGTATAACATGAGTAGAGTTCAATATTTTGGTACAGGTCGTAGAAAAAGCTCAGTTGCTAGAGTTATTTTAACTTTAGGAAATGGCCAATTCGTGATCAACGGTAGAGAATTTGAAGATTATATTCCATCTGCAGCTACACGCTTAGACGTATTACAACCACTAGAATTAACAGAATCAATGGGTAAATATGATATCCAAGTTAATGTTAATGGTGGTGGAATTACAGGACAAGCTGGAGCCATTCGTTTAGGAATTACTAGAGCTTTATTAGAAATTGATCCAGAATTAAGAAAGCTATTAAAACCAGCTGGAATGATTACAAGAGATCCTCGCAAGAAAGAACGTAAAAAATACGGTCTTAGAAAAGCTCGTCGTGCACCTCAATTTTCTAAGAGATAAACTACTTTTAAAGAGCCGTTTGGCTCTTTTTTTTATCTTTTGATAATTTAGAGTATCAATTATTGATACTCGATTTTCTATTCTAATTGTAAATATATAATTATTAGTATATAATATACTAATGTGAAGGAGCGATACAAAATGAAAGAAGTAAGAGTAAGATACGCACCAAGTCCAACTGGACTATTACATATTGGTAATGCGAGAACCGCACTATTTAATTATTTATTTGCACGGCATCATGGTGGCAAATTTATTATTAGAATTGAAGATACCGATGTGGCAAGAAACGTTGAAGGTGGCGTTGAATCGCAATTAAAATATTTAGACTGGTTAGGAATTGATTGGGACGAAGGACCAGACATTGGTGGACCTTTTGGACCATACTTCCAACTTGAAAGATTAGATTTATACCGTGAGTACGCTCAAAAATTAATTGATATGGGACTTGCCTATCATGAATATCGTGAAGGTTCGGATGAACCAGGAATTAGAATGAGAGTACCAAAAGACCGTACATTTAAGTTTAAAGATATGGTTAGAGGAGAGTTAAGTTTTGACTCTAACGAAGTTGAAGATTGGATTTTAGTTAAAGATAACGGAATTCCTACTTATAACTTTGCTGTAGTTATTGATGATCATTTCATGGAAATAACTCACGTTATGCGTGGTGAAGAACACATCACAAACACCCCAAAACAAGTAATGTTATATGAAGCATTCGGTTGGGATGTTCCAGTTTTTGGGCATATGACATTAATTGTTAATGAAGAAAAGAAAAAACTATCAAAACGTGATGTTACAGTTATGCAATTTATTTCTCAGTACGCAGAACTTGGTTACTTACCAGAAGCAATGTTAAACTTTATTACACTTCTAGGTTGGTCACCAGCAGGTGAAGAAGAAATATTATCAAAAGATGAAATTATTTCTCTATTTGATGAAACAAGATTATCAAAAGCACCATCAATGTTTGATAAAGACAAACTAACATATATTAACTCAAGACATATTAAAAATATGGATCCAGTAGTATTTATGGAATTTTGTCGTCCGTTTTTAGAAGAAGCTAATATTGAAATTAAAAACGATGAGTGGTTAAAAGATTTAACTGATCTTTTCCATGACCGCATGAGTTATGGTGCTGAGATTGTTAAGTTATACCAAGAGTTTTTCAAAGATGACTTTGAAATAGGCGAAGAAGAATTAAACTTCTTAAAAGAAGCAAACTCAAAAGAGTTAATTATTAAATTTAGGGAAGAAATAGAAAACATTGAATTTAATCCAGAAGAAATTCAAGAATTAATTAAAAGAGTAGGTAAGGAAGTTGGAGCTAAAGGTAGATTTTTATTTATGCCAATTAGAATTGCAACAACTGGACAAATGCATGGACCAAGCTTACCACACGCTATTTATTTACTAGAAAAAGAAAAAATATCAAGAAGATTAGAACACGCTATTAGCTTGTTATAGGAGTGATAATTATGAAAAGAAAAATACTATTATTTGGGCTTACAATGCTATTTGCACTATTCTTAGTTGCATGTGGTAATACTAAGCCACCACACGATATTAAAATTGAAGAAGTATCAAGTGATGTCCAGTGGACAACATTTGAATATGTATTTAAAGTAGTTGGTGAAGATGATACTTATAAGATTGCTACTGGTTCTTTAGAAGGAACATTATATGATAATGATGGTAAAAAAGTATTATCTAGAACAGCGACATCAGTATCAAATTCAGACAACAAAAAATTTAACTTTACGGGACTAAAATATGGAACTGATTATGAATTAATTATTACAGCCAGCATTAGTCAAAAGAAATATGAATTATTTAAAGTTAGTATTAAAACCTTAATTGACGGTGGCAGTATTGATGATCCAATTATTATTAATACTGTTGAAGATTGGAACAATATTACAACTCTTAATGCATACTACAAATTAGGTGCCGATATTGACTTTAACGGAGAGGCAATAAAAGAAGTATTTAGAAACGGATTAAAAGGTGGATTTGATGGAGATGGTCATAAACTAACTAACTTTACTATCGGTTATAAAAACTTTTACGGAATATTCGGTAATATGAGTAGCGGTAGCGGATTTATCCAAAACTTAGTTATTGATAATATTACAATTGATAATCATGAATTTGCAGAAACCAAAGAAACAACAGATAGTTATTTTGGCTTACTAGCCAAAACACTAGCTGTTTCTACTAAGGTAAGTAATGTTACATTTACAAACATTGATGTTAACTTAATTACAACAAGACTTTATGGTATTAGATATTTTGGATTAATAGCTCCAAATCATGGTGGTTTAATTGAAGATATTAAACTAACTAATACTAACGTTACAATTACTCATGATAACTATGAAGAAGTTATTATTGGTGGACTTGTTGGTAAGTTAGTAGACGGCGGTAAAATTAACAGAGTGAATTATGAATCTGGAAACTTTAATATTATTTCAAGTGAATACACATACACCGGAAAAAGCGTTAAGCCTTCATACTTTGGTACAATAGCTGGTGAAGGGTTTGGTCACTTAACTGATATTGTAAGTAAGGCTAATGTTAATTTAGAAGACTTAAATGCAGTAAAAGATGGACACACTCTAACAATTGAAGGAGACAATGTTGAAGTTAAGGCACCAAGTTTAGGTGAAGACTTTGTAAAAACTAACTTTACTTTTGTTAAAGAAGAAAATGTAGAAATCAAGTTTATTCCAAAATCTGGAGAAGAAATTAAAGAAGTTTATGTTGACGGAGTTGGTAAAACTCTAGATTTAGTAGATTTTCCGGGAACACAAGGAGCTAAAACACTAACTTTAGAAAATGTTACTAAAAACACACATGTCGTTGTTTATTATAAAGTGAAAGATGAAACTACGACAAAACTAACAGTTAGTGGAACCAACTTTAACATTATCACTGATGAAGAGGAAACGCCTACAGAATGGGCTTTTGGAGCGGAGATAACTATTAAACCTAATGAGATATCAGGTGATATTCAAGGTGTTAAAATTAATGGTATCTTTCATCCGGTAGTAGACGGAGTAGTTAAGTTTAATATTGAAAGAAATACAACTATTGTAGTTTTATCAAGAGCTAGACAAAGTATCTTTGTGGGCGGAGTTGTTGGTGCAACAACAACACTCAAAGATATTGCCTATAGCGGAACTATTACCCTAAACAAACAAGTTCCATTCCAATATCCAGAAAGATTTGTGGTTGGAGGCATTGCAGCAGATCTTTATAAGAGTGCTGATAACATCTTTTTATATAATGCGGAAATTAAACTTGAAAGTAACGATTTACAAAATGTAGTGCTTACTGGTAAGCGATTAATCACTAATCCAGGTAGCTTAAAGGTAGATGGATTTGTCATAAATTCTAACTTAACAATCAACGATGAATTAATTGTTGAACAAATTCCAGTTAAAACTGAATTAACTAGCGAAGATGTTAGTGAATTTGTTTATAATCTACTAAAATAAATAAATATTTAAGGGGCTTAGGCCTCTTTTTTATTTTATGTGCGTAATAATATAATTTAATATTATTACCTCAAAAAAATCACATAACATCATATTTTCTTTATATTAAGCCGTTTTATATAATATTTACTTGTCATTTATAGTTAAATAAACTATAATGTATTAAGATAACGAGGTGTTTTAATGCTTAAAATATATAATTCTAAGACTAATAAAATTGAAGACTTTAAACCAATTAATCCGCCAGAAGTATTAATGTATGTCTGTGGACCAACAGTTTATGATCATATCCATATTGGTAATGCTAGACCAATAATCTTTTTTGATATGCTAAAAAGATATCTTCATGCAATTGGTTATAAAGTTAAATATGCAACTAATATTACTGATGTTGATGATAGAATTATTAATAAAGCAATCGAAGAAAATAAACAGGAGTCTGAAATTACAAAACATTATATAGACGAAACATTAAAACTTTTTCCAAAGTTAAATATTAAAAAACCTGACATCATGCCAAAAGCAACAGAATATATCGATAAAATGATTACATATATCGATACCTTAATTGAAAAAGGATTTGCTTATGAGCTAAATGGAGATGTCTATTTTCGAGTTTCCAAAGTCAAAGAGTACGGCGAGATAAGTAATCAAGAGATTGATAAACTCGTTGAAGGAGCAAGAATTGATGTTAACTTAAAAAAAGAAGATCCAAAAGATTTCAATTTATGGAAAGCAACAGATCTTGGAGTAAAATATGAAAGTAAATGGAGCAAAGGAAGACCAGGCTGGCACACTGAGTGTGCTGTTATGAATCATGAGATATTTGGCCGCGAGCTTGATATTCATGGTGGTGGAATTGATTTAAAATTCCCACACCATGAAAATGAAAACGCGCAATCAATTGCTCATAATGATCATGGTCTAGCTAAATACTGGATTCATTCAGCTTTTATTAATTTAACTAATACCAAAATGAGTAAATCGCTAGGTAACGTCATTTCTGTTAAAAATTTAGAAAGTGATTATAATTTGTTAGCATATAGACTATTAATTGTTTCACATCACTATCAACAACCAATTAACTATAGTGATGAATTAATGGAACAATACAGTTCGGAATATAAAAGAATAGAGCGCACACTTAAAAATGCCTTTTTAAAGTTTGAACTTGAAAACTATAAGTTGAGCGAAGATAAATTAGATAATAAATCATTAATTAATTTTTATAATGAAATGAACAATAACTTAAATACACCAAACGCAATGACTGTCGTTTATGAACTTATAAAAAGTATTAACCGTGAATCAAATCTAGAAAATCTAGAAAAATATTTTAACTCACTAGTTATGATATTAAAAATACTTGGATTTGAGTTTAACTTTCCAAGTATTTCATCATTTGACCGTAAACTTTATAAAGACTGGCAATTAGCTAGAGAAAATAAAGATTATAATAAAGCTGATGAGCTAAGATCAATACTTCAAAAGAAGGGGTTAATTTAATGGCTGTAAAAACTACCAAAAAAATTGAAAAGGAAGTTGCTAAGGTTGAAAAAGATCTAGATCTTAAAAAAGATGTAGAAGAAAATAAAACTAAACCAAAAGCAAAAAAGGTTAAAAGAGCAAAGCCTAATGAAAAGAAGGCTGAAGAACCTGAAAAAATATCTAGAACTAGAAAAGTTAAAGATGTTAAAGTAGTAATTAAAGAAGAGCCTCTGGCTACCCCAGAGGATTTTACTGCGCCTTTTGAAACTGTTGAAAAAGAAGAACCAGTTGCTAAAAAAGATAAAAAAGAAATAGTAGTTCATCGTTATAATCCAGATCATAATATCGGACTTACTCACGATGAAGTAGAAGCAAGAAGAGCAGCCGGGCTTTATAATAAAATAAAAAAAGGAAGTTCAAAAAGTATCGTAGGTATTTTATTTACTAATATATTTACGTTTTTTAATATGTTAATGATTGGACTAGCTGTTTGGTTAATAACAGCTGGAGCCCCAATTACTAACTTTTTCTTCTTAGGAACAATTACCGCTAATATCTTAATCGGTATTATTCAAGAAATTAAAGCTAAAAATATTATTGATAAACTATCAATCGTCTCAGCTCCTACCGCGATTGTTGTAAGAGAAGGAGAAGAAAGAGAAGTATCATTAAGTGAAGTAGTTATTGATGATATTTTAGTTTTAAAAAGCGGAAAACAAATTCCAGCTGATGCAATAATGAGATCAACAGATGCTGTTGAAGTAAATGAAGCTTTACTAACTGGTGAGGCTGATCCGGTTGTAAAACATGAAGGAGATTTACTATACTCAGGATCATTTGTAGTAGCAGGAACAGTAAGGGCTCAAGTCTCAGCAGTTGGTGAAGATATATTTATTGAAAAATTAAGTGATCAAGCAAGAAAGTATCGTAAGCCACAATCACAATTATTAAAATCACTTAGAATTTTAATTAAAGTTTTAGCAGTTTTAATTGTTCCAATTGGAGCAATACTATTCTACATTACAACTGAATCACCAATTGGGATTGGTTCAACAGTTTATGCAACATCAGTTATTAGTACTGCGGGAGCCATGATCGGAATGGTCCCAGCAGGGCTATTCTTACTTACCAGTATGGCACTAGCAGTAGGGGTTATTCGCCTTGCTGACAACAATACCTTAGTTCAAGAATTATATTGTATTGAGATGTTAGCAAGAATTGATACTTTATGTTTAGATAAAACAGGAACAATCACTGATGGTTCAATGAATGTTCAAAGTGTTATTGAAATTAAGAGTGATTCAAAACTAGCAGTAAAAGATATTATACCAGCCATGATGAATGCTTTTAAAGATGAAAACCAAACATCAAAAGCATTAATTGAAAGATTTGGTAAAGGTAGAAACTATAAATATACAAAATCAATTCCATTTTCAAGTGCTAGAAAATATAGTGCTGTTGAATTTGAAAAATATGGTGTTTACTTACTAGGAGCACCAGAGTATGTATTAAAAGACAAATACGAACAAGTATCATCACAAGTAGAAAGATATTCAAAAGAAGGACTAAGAGTATTAGCAGTTGGATTTTCTAAAGGTTCAATTAAAGAATCAGACCATATTACAGGCGTAGTTTGGCCGGTTGCATTAATTGTAATGGAAGACTCCATTAGAATTGATGCCAGAGAAACAATTGAATACTTTAAAGAATCTGGCGTTGATATTAAAGTTATCTCAGGGGATAACCCAATTACGGTTTCAAGAATTGCCGAAAGAGCTGGCGTTGATAATTATCATAAATATATTAGTTTAGAAGGAGCCAGCGAAAAAGAAGTAATTAGAGCAGCCGAAGAATATACAATCTTTGGCAGAGTTTCTCCAGTTCAAAAGAAAATCTTAGTTCAAACGATGAAAGCAAACGGTAGAACCGTTGCCATGACTGGTGATGGTGTTAATGATATTTTAGCTCTAAGAGAAGCAGATACATCAATTGCAATGGCATCAGGTAGTGATGCTGCAAGAAATGTATCGCACTTAGTATTATTAGATTCTAATTTCTCATCAATGCCTAAAGTAGTTAGTGAAGGTAGAAGAGTTATTAATAACGTTCAAAAAGTTGCAACATTATTTTTAACAAAAACAATATTTTCAATCATGTTGTCGTTTATTACAATTTATTTAGGAATTGTTACTAAAAGTGCTGCTTATCCAATTTCACCAGCCCAATTAATTCCAATTGATTGGTTTGTAATTGGAATACCATCATTTTTCTTAGCATTAGAGTTTAATAATAACAGAATTAAGTCGGGTAACTTTTTAACTAATATTATTAGATCAGCCCTTCCAGGGTCACTAGCAGTTATTGTTACAAGCATTTTAATATATTGGTTGAAAACACCACTTGGAATAACTGATCAAAGAGTTATTTCAACGCTTATTGTCTTAAGCGCAACTACAATATCACTTACGGTGTTATACCGCGTTTCTAAGCCACTTAACGTGCCTAGAAGGATATTGTTTGTATCAATGTTTGCACTGTTTTTATTAAGTGTATTATTTATACCTGAGTTTTTCCAAATTGCTCCTGTATGGCGCTTTGGATATTACTCTGGTCCAACCTTATCGGTTGTTGAAATACTATTTTTAGTAGTACTACTGCAGGCGGGCTTCCCAATTATATATTTAGTATCAAACTTGGGTGGTTGGATTAAGAAAATATTTAATACAATTATTTCATTTTTCAAAAATTATACTTAGGAGTAAATAATGATTATAATACACGGGAAAAATCCAATTAGAGAAGCTATCTATCAAAATCGCATGATTTATAAACTTTATATTGATAATAAATTTAATGACCGTCAATATTTAAAGTTTTTAGACGATAAAAATATTAAATATGAAAGATTAGCCAAAGATAAATTAAATGAACTTACTAACAACGCACTTCATCAAGGAGTGGTTGCCCAAGTTGATGATTATAAATACTTTGAATTTGAAGAAGTATTTAAAGAAAATAAAATAAATAGATTTGTTATATTAGATGAAATAACTGATCCTCATAACTTGGGAGCAATCTTAAGAACTGCAGAAGCAGCTGGAATAGATGGAATTATAGTCTCTAAAAGACAACAAGCTCCACTTAACGCCACTGTTGCCAAAGTTTCAAGCGGCGCAATTGAGCATGTTCCAGTTATTGCGGTATCTAATATTAATAATATGATTTTATCTTTAAAAAAGCTTAACTTCTTAATAGTAGGTACAGACGGTAATGCAACCTATGATTACCGCGAGATACCTAAAGATCAAAATATCGCTGTTATTTTAGGTAGTGAAGGTAGTGGCATAAGACCACTAGTTAAAAGTAATTGCGACATATTAGTAAAAATACCGATGCACGGTAAAATTAACTCACTTAACGTATCGGTTGCAGGTGCCCTGTTAATGTATGAAATGATAAAGTAAGGAAAGGGTAATAAAATATGAATGATTATGAATTAATTTATTTAGTTCAAAATCATCAAGACGGGATTGCCTTAGAATTTCTTTTCGATAAATACAAATTATTAATATGGAAATATATCCATCAATATGAAGTACCATATTACGAAAGAGAAGACTTCTTTCAAGAAGGTTTGATTATGCTTCATAAAGCGGTATTACGCTTTGATGAGGCAAAAAACAAAACATTTACTAGATACTTTGAATTAATTTTAAAAAGAAGATTTTGGGCGCTTCTTAAAAAGCTTCCAAAATATGTAATTAAAGAAATTCCTGATATATCTGGCAGTTATATTATCGAAGAGGAACCGGTAATATCAATCGATTTAAAAAGCGATTTAGAAAAAACGATTTTCAAGATGTATTTTCTAAATCAAGAAAAAGTTAAAACAATTTCTAAAAAGACCGGATATACAAGAAAACAAATCTATAATGCAATTTATCGAATTAAAGATAAGTATCAAGCTATAATAAGTAGTAAATAATATATTTGACTAAGTCATTTAAAAGTGATACAATAACACTTGCAAATGACCACAAAGGTGGTTTTTTAATGAGAGAGAAAATTATATTGGTGTGCAGTGAGTGCTTGTCTAGAAACTATCAAGTTACTAAAAATAAACAAACTGCCACAGAGCGTTTAGAAATAAATAAATATTGTAAATCGTGTAACAAGCACACTTTGCATAAAGAGAGTAAATAGGAGGTCACTATGGCAATTAGAGAACGTGACAAACAAGAAAAGTCAAAATTAATGGAAGTTTTAACAACCGAATATAAATGGGAAAATTTATTATTAGGTTTTCTAGCTATTGCATCTGCTGCATTAGCTGCAATGATTATTAATAAAACCTTAAGAATCGATTCTTCATTTCCAATCTTAGGAGCAGGAAATAATGGAATTATCTTTGCATGGTTTTTACTAGCAATATCGTTAATCGGATTATTTTTAGTAATATTTCCGTTCTTACAAGCAGCATTTCCTGAAATAAGAAAGATTGCTTGGCCAACACCAAAGAAATTTTTAGAAAACAGTGTAAAAACAATTATCTATTTAGTTGTTCTAACATTAATTATCTTCCTATTTAACTTTGTAATTGTTGAAACACTCGGCCGAATTATAGGTAGTTAATATGAGTGGACAAATTCGCTGGTATATCGTACAAACTTATTCTGGTGATGAGAACACCGTTAAAGTTGACTTAGAAAGAAGAATCGAGAGTATGGGAATGACAGACTATATATTTAGAGTCTTAGTTCCAGAAATTATTATTCCGGCTACTGAAGAGAAAAAAGAAACTGTTGAAAGATTATATCCTGGTTATGTATTTGTTGAAATGATCGTAACCGATGAATCTTGGTTTGTTGTAAGAAACACACCAGGAGTTACTGGTTTCTTAGGATCTAGTGGTGGTGGAACGAAACCAATTCCAGTTTTAAGAGATGAAATGGATTCAATTTTACTTCGAATTGGTGAAAAACAAAAACCATCATTTGACAATTTAGTTGGTAAGACAGTTATCGTTACTAAAGGCGTTATGGAAGGAACAACTGGCCGTGTTATCTCAGTTGATAATGAGCAAGAAATTGCGATTGTATCAATTGATATTTTCCAACAAGCTACACCAACTGAATTTAGTGTCTACGACATTAAAGAATTTAAATAATTTAACAGGGGATTTCCCCTGTTTTTATTTAAAAACAATAATATGATTATATTGCTTGTATTTATAATACAATAATGATAAAATAAATAAGCGTGTAAAAAACACACCGTAGTGGAAGGAAATTTACGTTTCCGTAAAACCACATACTTATCACACTTTTGAAGGAGGATGTGTTATGGCAAAAAAAGTAGTACGCGAACTTAAATTACAAATACCTGCCGGAAGAGCAACGCCAGCTCCACCAGTTGGACCTGCGTTAGGACAAGCACAAGTTAACATTCCGCAGTTTGTACAACAATTTAACGACGCAACAAGAGACCAAATGGGGTATATCATTCCTGTTGTTATTTATGTATATGACGACAGAACTTTTAGCTTTGTTACTAAAACCCCACCTGCAAGTGACTTGTTAAAGAAAGCTGCTAAGATAGATAAAGGATCAGGCGAACCTAACAAAAAACAAGTAGCCACTATCACTAAAGCTGAATTAGCAAAAATTGCAGAAATGAAGATGCCAGATTTAAATGCGTATACTGTTGAACAAGCAATGAAAATTATTGCTGGAACAGCACGCCAAATGGGTATCAAAATCGTAGACTAAAAAAATAAATGGTTCTTAATTGTGGGAGGAATTCCCGCTATGACCACATTTAGGAGGAAGAAGAATATGAAAAAAGGCAAAAAACATGTTGATGCTTTACAACAAGTAGACCGCACTAATCTTTATTCGATCCAGGAAGCTGTTGCATTAATGAAAAAAGTTAACTATGTTAAATTTGATGCAACTGTTGAGGTTTCATTTAGATTAAACCTTGATCCTAGAAAAGCTGAACAAAACTTACGTGGAGCATTAGTATTGCCACACGGAACTGGTAAAGAAGCAAGAGTTGTTGTTATCGCTCAAGGCGAAAAAGCAAAAGAAGCTTTAGATGCTGGTGCAGATTTTGTCGGTGACGATGAATTAATTAATAAAATTGCCGGCGGTTGGTTTGAATTTGATGTAATGGTAGCAACTCCAGATATGATGGCTAAATTGGGTCGTCATGGTAAGTTATTAGGACCAAGAGGCCTAATGCCAAATCCAAGAACTGGAACAGTTACTCAAGACATTGCAAATGCTGTTAAAGAGATTAAAGCTGGTAAAGTTGAATATCGCGTAGACAGATTTGGTAATATTCATACTGCAGTTGGAAAAGTGTCATTTACTGATGAACAATTAGTTGAAAACGTTAGAGCAGTTGCTCAAACAATTTTAAGAATTAGACCTCAAACAGTTAGAGGTGTATATGTTCAAAATATAACTATTTCATCAACAATGGGACCTGGGATTCGTGTTGACCTAGAAACCCTTAAATAAAAACACAATAATAAATTAAAATTAATAGCCAAAGACAGTAGGGACCCTAGGTTTAATGATCCTACCGAGGTACATTTCTAATTAAAGTAAGAATTGTCTCTTTTGTCATGTTGGCTAAAAGAGACTTTTTATTACACGGAGGTAATTAAATGAGAGAATCAGTCGCAAAAAAAGCCAAAGCAGTTGAAGAATTAACTGCAAAATTTAATGAAGCGAAAACGATTGTTGCTTTTGATTATCCAGGATTAACAGTAGAACAATTCACTAAGTTAAGAGTATTACTTAGAGAAGCAGGTTGTGAAGTTGGAGTTTATAAAAACAACATCTCACGCCGTGCATCAGAAGCTGCTGGTATTGGAGAATTAGCATCAGACTTAGTTGGTGCAAAAGCAATTGTTATGGGATTTGACGATGTCGTAGCCCCAGCAAAAATCGTAGTAGACTTTGCAAAGGCTAACAAGAAGATTAAAGTTCAAGCTGGTGTAATCGAAGGAAAAGTAGTAGACGCAGCTGGTATTATTGCGCTTGCAAACTTACCATCAAGAGAAACTTTATTAACTATGTTAGCAGCAGGAATGTTAGCTCCAGTAAGAGATATTGCTATTGGACTTAACATGCTAGTAGAACAAGAAAACAATTAATTTAGGAGGAAATTAAAATGGCAAAATTAACAAAAGAACAATTTGTAGAAGCATTAAAAGAAATGACTTTACTTGAAATTAAAGAATTAGTAGACGGATTAAAAGAAGAATTTGGAATCGATCCAACTGCAGTTGCAGTTGCCGGACCAGCTGCAGCAGCTGAAGAAGCAGAAGAAAAAACAGAATTCGATGTTATCTTAAAAGACTTCGGAGCAAACAAAATTGCAGTTATTAAAGTAGTTAGAGAAATTACAGGACTTGGATTAGCAGATGCTAAGAAAGTTACTGAAACTCCAAACTCAGTATTAAAAGAAAAAATTAACAAAGATGACGCACAAGCATACAAAGAACAATTAGAAGCCGCTGGTGCATCAGTTGAAGTTAAATAATCTAGTAACTAACTAATTTAAATGAAAGCCTATTTTATAGGCTTTTTGTCATTATAATAACTATTAAGAATAAAAAGGAGGAAAATATTATGAGTCATTATTTCAAAAACGACCCAAACTTAAAATCAGACATTAAAGAAATTGAAATAGAAATCTTAAATAACTCCTTTTTCTTTTTAGTTGATCATGGTGTATTTAGTAAAAAAAGACTTGACTTTGGAACTAAAGTTTTAATTGAAAGTGTTGATATAAAAGATGACAAGCACACTGTAATAGACATGGGTTGTGGGTATGGACCTATTGCAATAGCGATGGCTTATAAATACCCTAATAAAGCGATTTTAGCTTATGACATAAATAGACGGGCAGTCGATTTAACAAGAAGAAATGCATGGAAAAACAATGTTAAAATTGAAGTCTTTGAATCTAATTTATTTGAAAATGTAAAAGTAAATGCAGACGTTATTATTACTAACCCACCAATTAGAACAGGAAAAGAAAATATTTTCAAACTTTACCAAGATGCATATGATAACTTAAATGTAAATGGAGATTTATATGTCGTTATTAGGATGCAACAAGGAGCCGAATCAACTAAGAAGAAATTAGAAGAAATTTTTGCAAATATTACTACTCTTTATGGTAAAAAAGGTTACCGAGTTTATAAATGCACTAAACTTGCATAAAAGTTAAGATATTTTACTAATTTTAGCTAAATGTTAATAATACCATAGGTATTTATTAATTTCATTTGACTTACAATGTCTGTTGTGCTATTATAAGATAATGTGCGATTATTTGAAAAATTGCAGAAATAATATGTATATATTATTACCCCAAAAATCAGTTAGGAGTGAGAAATATGGGATACAAAACCGTCACATACGGTAAAAGAGCGTCGCGTCGTAATTACTCAAAGATGTTATATGATATCGACTTGCCTAACTTAATTGAGATTCAAACAAGTTCCTTTCAAAACTTTATAGATGAATCTATTGGAGAACTATTAAGAGATGTTTCACCGATTGAAGGACACAACGGTGATATGAAACTACATTTCGTTAATTATTATTTAGAAAAACCTAAACATTCACTTAACCAAGCAAAAATGTATGACGTTAGTTATACAAGACAATTGTTTGCTGATGTAAAATTAGAAAATGCCGTTACAGGAGAAATTAGAGAAGCCCAAGTTAGACTTGCTGAGCTTCCTTTTATGACTCCAACCGGTACTTTTATAATTAATGGTGCTGAACGTGTAATTGTTTCACAAATTATTCGTTCTGCTGGAGTTTATTTTACAGCTGAAAGTGATCCTAGATTATCGTATCCAAAATATTCAGGCCAAATTATTCCAACAAGAGGTGCTTGGGTTGAATTTGAATTAGGTTCAAGGAATTTATTTTATTCAAAATTAGACCGTTCTAAGAAAATTTATTTAACAACGTTAATTAAAGTCTTAGGCTTAAACAGTGATAAAGACATTACTAAGTACTACTCAAAAGCACTACTTAGGGACACATTAGAAAAAGACGACACTAAAAACTCTGATGAAGCAGTAATTGAGCTATATGCTAAATTAAGACAAGGTGAAAACTCACCTGCAAATGCGGCAAGAGAGTATATTAGAGCTCGTCTATTTGATCGTAGAAGATATGATCTAGCTTCAGTCGGTCGTTATAAATATAACAAAAAGTTATGTTTATTTAACCGTATCATTGGTAACTATATCGCAAGTGATATTACACTTCCAGATGGAGAAGTTATTTCAAAAGATACATATATCGATTACGATTTAGCTAACAAACTAAAAGAACACCGTCATATCTTTAGAAAAGAAATGATTAACGTTAATGATTCATTACAAAACGAACCAGCTGAAGAAATCTTAGCAGAGTTCGATTTTGAAAGCGGAGAATTATTATACACTAAAGAAAAAATTATTAACAACCGTACTGGTGAAGTATTAGCTAAAAAAAATACAGTTGTTGATGAAGAATTAATTTCTCTACTTAGAAGAAATAGAAACACACTTGATGAAAAAGTTGTTAAGTATTTCTTACTTTCAGATCCATATGAAACTCAAAGACAACGCGAAGGCGTTATTGTTGAGTTTTTAGAAGTAACTCACCGCAACCCAATTACTGGTAAATCGACTTTAGTTAAAGTAGTCGGTAATAACCCAGATGAAACAAGAGAACACATTACTGTTTCTGATATGGCAGCGGGAATTAGTTACTACTTAAACTTATTTGAAGGAATTGGTGAAACTGATGATATCGACCATTTAGGTAATCGTAGATTACGCTTAATTGGTGAGTTATTATCTAACCAATTTAGAGTTGGACTTGCTAGAACAGAGAAAAATATTAAAGATAGAATGTCAACAACAACATTTAATGATGCGACAATTCCATCAATTATTAATACAACACCACTATCAAGTGCCATTAACTCGTTTTTTGGTTCATCACAGTTATCACAATTCATGGATCAAATTAACCCACTTGCTGAACTTACTCAAAAACGTAGAGTATCAGCATTAGGTGTTGGTGGTCTATCAAGAGATAGAGCCGGAATTGAAGTTCGTGACGTTCACAACTCTCACTACGGTAGAATTTGTCCAATTGAAACACCAGAAGGTCAATCCATTGGTTTAATTTCATCACTTGCATCTTATTCTAAGGTTGACCAATATGGATTTATTCAAACTCCGTATTTAGTAGTTGACCGCAGTGGAATTAAAGACGGAGAAGTAGTTCCAAGAGTCACTAATGAGTTTGTCTTCTTAACTGCAAGTCAAGAAGAAAGACAATTTATTGCCTCAGCTGCAACACCAATTGATGAAAATGGCTTTTTCTTAGAAGACAAAGTTATTGGTAGATTAAATGGTGAAACTACAATTGTAGAAAAATCACAAGTATCATACATGGACGTTTCGCCTAGACAAATTGTTTCGGTTGCTACTGCAACAATTCCGTTCTTAGAGCATGACGAAGCGTCACGTGCCCTAATGGGTGCCAACATGCAGCGCCAAGCGGTACCACTAATGAGACCAGAGTCACCAATTGTAGGTACAGGTATTGAACACCGTGCCGCTAAAGACTCAGGTGCAACAGTTATCGCCCAACAAGGGGGATATGTAACATATGTTGATGCTAATGTTATTAAAATTACTGAGTTTCCAAATGAAAGAGTTGAATATGAAGGCGAAGTATTATTTGACTTCAATCAAGAATTTACATTTGCGCAAGCTTTACAATTAAGTGAACACAATCTAACAAGAGAAGGTGTTTATGAACTTACTAAGTTTGATCGTTCAAACCAAAACACTTGTATCCTTCAAACACCACTAGTTAAATATGGTGATTGGGTTGATGCAGGAGATGTAATTGCGGATGGACCATCAACTGATAAAGGCGAGTTAGCTCTAGGTCGTAACGTAACTGTTGCATTTATGATGTGGGAAGGTTACAACTATGAAGACGCCGTTATTATGTGTGAAGACTTAGTTAAACATGATGTTTATACATCAGTTCACATTGAAGAATATGAAATCTTTAACCGCGAATTAAAAGCTGGTCAAGGAAAAGAAGAAATTACTCGTGAAATTCCTTACGTATCACCAGAAGCGGTTAGAAACTTAGATGAAAATGGTATTATCGTTGTTGGTTCTGAAGTATCAGAAGGAGATATTTTAGTTGGTAAAATTACACCTAAAGGCTCAACTGATCCACAACCAGCTGAAAAACTAATCCAAGCTATTATTGGAGAAAAGTCAAGAGAATACCGCAATACATCACTTAAAGTTCAACACGGTGGTGGAGGGGTAGTTCAAAAAGTACTACACTTTAAGAAGGGTAAGAAAAACTTACCTGATGGAGTTACACTTCCAACAGGTGTTAATGAACAAATTAAAGTATTTGTTGCTAAGAAGAGAAAAATCTCTGAAGGTGACAAAATGGCAGGAAGACACGGAAATAAAGGTGTTATTTCAAAAATTTTACCAAGAGAAGATATGCCATACATGGCTGATGGTACACCAATTGACATCATGTTAAACCCACTAGGGGTTCCATCAAGAATGAACATTGGTCAAATTTTAGAAATCCACTTAGGTCATGCTGCTAAAAACTTAAACGTTAAAATTGCTGCTCCTGTATTCGACGGAGTTGAAGACAGTGACTTAAAAGCAATTATGAAAGAAGCAGGAGTTTCTGAAGACGGTAAGATGATCTTATATGATGGCCGTACGGGTGAGCCGTATCAAAACCCAATTTCAGTTGGTGTTATGTATATGATTAAACTATCACATATGGTTGATGACAAACTACACGCTAGAAACGTAGGACCATATACACTAGTTACCCAACAACCAATGGGTGGTAAAGCTCAAAACGGAGGTCAAAGATTTGGGGAAATGGAAGTATGGGCACTATACGCATATGGTGCAGCACATACTCTTCAAGAAATTCTAACAGTTAAATCAGATGACATGATTGGACGTAACAAAGTTTATAGTGCCATTACATATGGTCGTGAAATTCCAAAAGCTTCACTACCTGAGTCATTTAGAGTTCTAACACACGAACTACAAGCGTTAGGATTATATGTTGAACTGATCAATTCAGAAACTGGTGAAAACGATGCTGTTAAATCACTAGTTCGACATGATCAAAAATTTAGAGGGGGGTTCCGTTAATGGATAATGATTTAAAACAAAGAATATCTCAATTAAGAATTAGCGATGCCGCCAAAGAAGTATTACAACTATCAGGTATCTCAGTTTTAGAAGAAGCAAACACATATGATATTGACAACTTTACAACACTTCTATCTACTCATTCATCTGATGTTGTTTTAGAAATTAAAAAACTACTCCGTAAGTATGGTCTACCTAATGGTTTAAAAGATTTAAAATTATCAAAAGAAGTTATTAAAGTATTAAATGATGCAACTATTTTTAATACCGCAGAACTTTTAACTGCCTCTAGATCAGATTTATACTTACTATTTAAAGCAAACGAAGAAGAATTAGACCAAATTAATCGCGTCTTTGAATTTTACGGCATAAATCAGTTGACTGAAGAAGATTTTGACGAACACGCAGAAATCTTAAAAAGTCAACAAGATGTTGCTGATATTAACTTACAACAAAGAATTCAAAAAGAAGTTAAGAAAATTAGAAAAGGTTATGGTTCAAGAACTTATAACCATTTAAAAATTCGTCTTGCTTCACCAGATGAAATTAGAACTTGGTCTTATGGCGAAGTTGAAAACCATGAAACTATTAACTACCGTACAGCTAAACCTGAAGAAGGTGGGCTATTTTGTGAAAGAATATTTGGACCTACCAAATCTTTCCAATGCCGTTGCGGTAAAAAACAAGTTTCAAATAGCGGACAAATTTGTCCAAAATGTGGTGTAGAAATTACTGACTCACTAGTTCGTAGAGAAAGAATGGGACACATTGAGCTTCAAGCCCCAATTGTCCATACATGGTATTTAAAAAATACACCATCGCGCTTAGCTATTTTACTAGGTATTAAAGCAAAAGCGCTAGAAGAAGTAGTTTACTACTCTTCATATATCGTAATTGATCCAGGTTCAGTACCATCTTTAAAGAAAAAAGATGTTTTAAACGAACAAGGATACTTCAAACTTTTAGAACAATATGGTCGCCGTTTTGAAGCTCAAACAGGAGCTGAAGCTGTTAAGACTTTATTAATGGAATTAGATCTAGATAAAGAAGTTAAAATTTTACGTCAAAAATTTAAAACTTCAACTAAACAAAAACGCGAACGTATTATTCGCCGTTTAGAAATAGTTGAAGCTTTCAATAACTCAGACAACAAACCTCATTGGATGGTTATGGACGTTATTCCTGTCTTACCACCAGATTTAAGACCAATGGTTCAATTAGACGGTGGAAGATTTGCAACTACGGATTTAAACGACTTATATCGTCGTATTATTAACCGTAATGCTAGATTGAAAAAAGAAAAAGAAGAAAACGCACCTCGCTTAGTTATTAAAAACGAAATGAGAATGCTACAAGTTGCAGCTGATGCATTATTTGATAATGCTAGAGGCGGACGTAGAGCGTCTTCAGGACGCGATAGACCACTTAAATCATTATCTGATTTACTACGTGGTAAGCAAGGTCGTTTCCGTCAAAACTTACTTGGAAAACGTGTTGACTACTCAGGTCGTTCAGTAATTATTGTTGGACCAGACTTAAAGATGTATCAAGCTGGTATTCCAAGAGAGATGGCAATTATTTTATTTAAACCATTTGTATTAAGAGAATTAATTAAAAGTGGTATTAACAGAGGCGAAGCAACCCGTAAATACGAACGCTTAGATGATGATGTTTGGGCAGCTTTAGAAGAAGTTGTAAAAGAGCATCCAATTTTACTAAACCGTGCACCAACGCTGCACCGTTTAGGAATTCAAGCATTTGAGCCTAAGTTAATTGATGGTAAAGCAATTCGTCTTCACCCGCTTGTTACTCCTGCGTTTAACGCGGACTTTGACGGTGACCAAATGGCAGTTCACGTTCCATTATCACCAGAAGCACAAGCAGAAACAAGACTATTAATGTTAGCATCTAACAATATTCTAGCTCCAAAAGATGGTAAACCAGTAGTTACACCAGCTCAAGATATGGTCCTTGGTAATTACTACTTAACAATGGAAGAAGCTTATGATAAAAATAATCCAGATACACATATAAACCGTAATGAAGGAAGATTTTTCTCTAGCTTTGAAGAAGCGAATATTGCTCTTGCTAACGGAGAAATTGGTCATCACACAAGAATTGTTGTTAAACCTAGTTCAACTCATAAACAATTTACAGAAGAACAAAACGATAAATATTTAGTAACAACCATTGGTAAAATGATATTTAACCAAATACTGCCACCAAGTTTTCCTTATTTAAATGAAGCAAGTGATGAAAACTTACTTGAAAAAACACCAGATAAGTATTTCATTTCAAAAGGAGAAAATCCACAAGATTATTTCCAAAAATTATCAAGCGATGATATCCCACAACCATTTAAAAAAGGATTCTTATCAAAAATTATTGGTCAAGTATTTAAACTTTATGAAATAACTGAAACATCTAAGATGTTAGATGATTTAAAAGACTTAGGATTTAAATATTCAACTATTTCAGGAATTACAGTTTCAATTGCTGATATGAACGTATATCCTAAAAAAGATATCATCTTACAACAAGCTAACAACCAAGTTAACGAAATATTTGAACAATACGACTTAGGTATGTTAACAGATAACGAAAGAAAAACTTTAGTAATTCAAGTTTGGAAACAAGCCCTTGATGAAATTAAAGCCGGAGTTATCTCATCACTAGATCATAAAAACAACTTATTTATGATGAGTGATTCACGTGCTCGTGGTAGTATTGAAAACTTCGTTCAGTTAATTGGGATGAGAGGACTTATGAATAACCCGAAAGGGGAAACAATTGAAGTTCCAGTTCAAGCTTCATTTAGAGAAGGACTTACAGTATCAGAGTTCTTTATCTCGACTCACGGAGCGAGAAAAGGTTCAACTGATACAGCCCTTAAAACGGCTGAATCAGGCTATTTAACACGTAGACTAGTTGACGTATCTCAAGATGTTATCATTGTTGATGAAGATTGCGGTACTGAAAAAGGTATCGTTGTTGAAGAAATTGTAGTTGAAGATGACCAAAACATGAAAGTTGATTTAATTTCAAGAATTATTGGTCGTTATGCAGCTAAAGATATTAAAGACAAAAAAGAAGTATTTGTAAGAAGAAATGAACTAATTACTGAAGATATCGCACACCAAATTATTAACGCTGGTATTAAACAAGTAGAAATCCGTTCTAACTTATCATGCGACTCACCAAATGGTGTTTGTGCTAAGTGTTATGGATTAAACCTTGCAACTAATAAACCAGTTGAAGTAGGAGAAGCTGTTGGGGTAGTTGCCGCACAGTCAATTGGTGAGCCTGGTACTCAGTTAACGATGAGAACATTCCATACTGGTGGAGTTGCCTCAGGTTCAGATATTACAGCCGGTCTTCCAAGAGTTCAAGAGTTATTTGAAGCTAGAAATCCAAAAGGAAAAGCTGTTATTAGTGAATACCGCGGTAAAATTAAATCAATTACTACAAACAATCGTACAGGCGTACAAACAGTTGTAGTTAAAGATTTAAAAGACGTAGAACATTCATATCAAGTTGATCCAAACGTTGATATCTTAGTAAAAGAAAAAGATTTAATTGCACCAGGTGGTAAAATTACCCAAGGTTCAATTAATCCAAAAGAATTACTAAGAGTAGTATCAGTTGAAGCTGCTCAAAAATATATCTTAGAAGAAGTTCAAAAAGTATATCGTAAACAAGACGTTGGTATTAATGATAAACATATTGAGTTAATTATCCGTCAAATGACTAGAAGAATATTAGTTGTTACTGAAGGAGATACTAACTTACTACCTGGACTTGAAGTATCAATTCATGAATTTAAAGCTGAAAACTTAAAAGCTTTAAAAGAAGGAAAACGTCCAGCAGTTGGTAGACCAATCTTACTTGGTATTACAAGAGCATCTCTAAGAAGTGATTCATTCTTATCAGCTGCATCATTCCAAGAAACAACAAGAATCTTAACTGATGCTGCAATTAGAGGTAAGATTGATGAACTACACGGTCTTAAAGAAAATGTTATTATCGGTGGATTAATTCCAGCTGGTACCGGAATTTTAAATGAAAAAGAATTCGAATATGCAAAAGACCCTGAAGTTATTAAACAAGAAGAAGATCGTTATACCGATCAAGATTTATCAGATTTAGCAGAAAGATTTGGTAGTTCTTATAAATAATTAATTAAAGACACGTCCGATGGGATGTGTTTTTTTTATCAAACATGTTATAATTAACTATATAGATAAGGCGGTATAATTATGAAAAAAAGATTATTAGTAGTACTAACAATAATATTTAGTTTATTTTTATTAGTAGGCTGTTCTAGGCAAAATCAGGCGCCAGCAGGAGAAGGCGGAGCTGATTCGTCTTCAATTTTATTACCTGACTCAGCAAGAAAAATTATTTATACAGTTGATGCTAGAATCAATTCTGATGATTTTATTAAAATTAGTGATGAAATTAAATCAAAAATGAATCCAGCTGAAGATTGGGTAGAAGCAGAACACCGAACTAACGATTCAGTACAAATTACACTTCGAATTAGAACAATTCGCTTAAATGATTTCTTAGAAGATATTAAGTCTAATTATTCACCAAAAACACTAAATATAACATCAAAAGATGTTTCACTAGAGTACTCCGATACAGAAGCTATTAAAGCTTCAATTCAAAAATCCATTGAAACACTAGAAGCTCTAAAAGAATCAGCACAAAGTGTTTCTGAAATGTTAGAAATAGAAAAACAACTAACAAATTACCGTGAACAATACAACAAACTATCAAGAGATTTAATAGTATATGATTCATTAATAGAATATAGTACTGTTAGGATTTATATTTACGGACGTAAAGCTGATCCACAACCGCCATATGGCCAAACATTAAGTGGTTCATTTAGAAGAGGTTGGATTGCAACACTTGCAACTATGAAGTTTTTCTTGCAAGCGGTTGTAACACTAATTCCATTTTTACTAATAATTGTTCCAGTAGCGTTAATAGTATTAGCAATTGTCTTTAATAAAAAGATAAAAGAATTTTTCAAAAAGAAAAAACAATCAAAAGAAGAACCAGAAAATAAAGAAGTAATAGATGATAACGAAGAGTTAGATAAAGATATTGATACAAAAGAAGAAAAATAATATAAAAAAGAAGCCGTCGTGGCTTCTTTTTACTATTAAAGGAACTATTTAATTAATTTAATCATTTCATTTCCTACATGTTTGTAAAAAATAGTAGGAGAATAATCCTCAGAAAATAACATGGCAGTATTTCCATTTTTATCAACTAAAGCATTGATTAAAACGATATGTCTCATTTGAACACGATCAAATCTGGTTTGATAAGCATCTTTAATAGATTTTTCATCATGAGTTCCTGCCTTAATTTGCATAATACCATAATGAATAAATTTATCTTTTCTATCTCTTGCGGTATTTTCTAAATGGTTGATAGCTTTTTCTAAATATTTGTTTTCAAAAATATATCTTAGAAGAAGTTCAAAAAGTATATCGTAAACAAGACGTTGGTATTAATGATAAACATATTGAGTTAATTATCCGTCAAATGACTAGAAGAATATTAGTTGTTACTGAAGGAGAT